>MDTG01271723.1_pt1 | contig 13370 bp, 10 predicted proteins | sample 811421 | NCBI WGS metagenome assembly MDTG01 (sample SAMN05326645, study PRJNA326480) | marine metagenome | isolation source: seawater | place: Pacific Ocean: South East | collected 2011 | reverse complement strand
GACTCTCCGTCAATATAAGTTTGAACCTTAAAACCCTCTCTCTCTAAAGCAATACTTATACTGGTCAAAAGATTTCTATCATCATCAACTAAAGCAATTGTGTTACTCATAATTAAATTTTCATAATTAAATTGTCAAAATTTAGGCGACAAAATATTCTTTAATGGGCCTCACCCCAATTATATCCTGAATTCACGTTAACTTCCAATGGTATTGAAAACATATGATGTTCAGAGGAAGATACTGATGTCATTGCCTCTTTAATTAATTTCTCATTAGACTTTTGACTCTTCTCGGTACTCTCAAAAAGAAGTTCGTCGTGAATCTGAAGGAGCATTTTAGCATCAATTTTTTTTGAAGTAACAGTCATTTGATCTACTTTTATCATAGCGAGTCTAATTATATCTGCTGCAGAACCTTGTATTGGGGCATTAATGGCAGCTCTTTCTTGAAAAGATCTGACACTAAAATTTTTATCATTAATCCCTCTAAGATGTATTCTTCGACCGAATATATTATTTACGTACCCATTTTTTCTGCAAAATTTTATCGTGCTATTCATGTAGTCCTTAATTTCGGGAAATTTTTTGAAGTACGCATTAATAAAGTCTAAAGCTTCCTGATTGGAAACTGAAATTTGTTTTGCCAAACCATATTGAGTTATACCGTAAATTATTCCGAAATTTATAGCTTTAGCTTTTCTTCTTAAATCCTCCTTAACTTCATTTAATGGAACACCAAAAACCTGACTGGCTGTTAATGCGTGGATATCTTGATCATTTTTAAAAGCTTTTTTTAATTCTTTAACATCAGCCATATCTGCCAGTATTCTCATCTCAATTTGACTGTAATCTGCTGAAATTAAAATATTGCCTTTGTCAGCGATAAAAGCCTTTCTGATTTCTTTGCCATCGTCAGTTTTAATGGGTATATTTTGTAAATTTGGATCACTCGAAGCAAGTCGTCCAGTATTAGTGGCTGCTAATAAAAATGAAGTATGCACCCTTTTTGTTTTTTTGCTAATATGATCTTGTAGGGCGTCAGTATATGTATTTTTAAGTTTCGTGTCTTGTCTCCATTCAAGAATTAGTTTTGGAAACTCATGTCCTGCAGATGCTAGATCCTCTAATATTTTTGCATTGGTAGCAAGGCTTCCTTTTTTTGTTTTTTTTAGTTTAGCAATTTTTAATTCATTATAGATAATTTCCCCTAGCTGTTTTGGAGAGCCAATATTAAATTTTTTTTTTGAAATTTTGAAAATTTCTTTTTCTTTCTTCTCTAATCTTATTGCAAACTTACTTGATAACTTTTTTAAGTATTTATCGTCAATTTTAATGCCGTTAGTTTCTAATTTTGATAGAAGTTTTATCATTGGTTTTTCAAATACTTCGTAAACTTTATTTAAATTTTCTTGATCTACGCGACTTTTAAATAAATTATAGAGCCTAAGTGTAACATCGGCATCTTCAGCTGCATATTTGGTTGCATCGTTTAAATTTACATCAGAAAAATTTAGTTGTTTTTTACCTGAACCAACAACATCTTTATAGGATATTGTTTTGTGACCTAAATGTAGATCTGCAAGAGTATCCATATTATGTCTATTATTCCCAGCATCTAATGTATAAGATAGCAACATTGTATCTTCCAGTGGATTAATATTTATTCCATATTTATTAAGAACTATAAAATCATACTTAATATTTTGACCTACTTTTTTTATACTTGGATCTTCTAAGATTTTTTTGACATTTTTTAAGATAATTTCTTTATTTATACTTTTAACCCCCTTGTGGCTGACAGGAATATAATAAGCTTCGTTTACATCACATGAAAATGAAATTCCAACTAATTCTGCGTCAATTGGGTTTAGAGAAGTAGTTTCTGTATCTACTGATATAATCTTTTTTTCATAAAGCTTTTTAATCAAATGATTTAAATTTTTTTCATCTGTAATTGATTTATAATTATTAGAATTAAATTTTGTAGCAGTAGTAATTTGCTCTTTTATTATTGAATTCTTATTTGCAGTTTCGCCATAAAAACTAATAGCTTGGCTTAGCAATCTATTAAATTCCATTTCCCTAAGAAAATTAAATAGATTTTCTTTATTAACGCCTTTTAATATAAAGTCTTGTAATTCATCTTTAATTGGAACATCATCTTTTAGGGTCACTAACTTTCTACTTATTAAAGCTTTATCTTTATTTTCTAATAATGTTTCTCTTCTTTTATTTTGTTTAATTTCTGATGCTTTTTTTAACAAAGTATCTAAATTTTTGTATTTATTTATTAATTCTGCAGCAGTTTTTATGCCTATACCAGGTACTCCTGGTATATTGTCTGAAGAGTCTCCAGCTAATGATTGAACATCAATAACTTGGCTTGGTTTCACACCAAATTTTTCAAACACTTCTTTTTCTCCAATAACTTTACTTTTCATCGGATCATATAATCTGATATCTTTTGACACTAGTTGCATTAGATCTTTATCTGATGAAATTATGGTTACTTTAGCTCCAGAATTAGCTATTTGTTTTGCATACGTAGCTATAAGATCATCAGCTTCATAATTTAAAAGTTCAATTGATGGTAAATTAAAAGCCTTAACTGATTTTCTAATATATTCAAATTGTGGGGCTAAATCTTCTGGTGCCTCACTTCGATTAGCTTTATAGTCTTTGTAGATCTCATTTCTGAAATTTTTTCTGGCAGAATCGAAGATAACTGCGAAATGAGTTGGTTTTTCTTTACTATCATCAGCCCTGGCTTCTTCCAAAAGTTTAAACAACATTGAACAAAAGCCACTAACAGCCCCGGTTGGTAAACCATCACTTTTTCTTGAAAGAGGTGGTAAGGCATAATAGGCTCTAAAAATATAACCTGAACCATCTATTAAATAAAAATGATCAGACTTTTTAATTTTAGTCATAACTTATAATACTCATTTTTATGTTATATTAAAATTTTATGATGAAAACTGCTTTATTTGTTGAAAACCTTTCAAAAGTATACTCTGGTAATAAAAAAGATACCCAAAAAATAAATGCCCTAAACAATATTTCATTTAAAGTAAAGCAGGGTGAAATATTCGGTCTATTAGGACCTAATGGCGCTGGAAAAACTACTTTTTTAAGCATTCTAGCCGGTACAGTTATAAAATCTGCAGGAAAAGTTAATGTGTGGGGCTTCGACTTAGATAAAAACCCTCGCCAAGTTAGAGCATCGATAGGAATTGTTCCCCAGGAGGTTAATTTAGACGCTTTTTTTAGTCCCCAAAAACTTCTCGACTTACAGGCTGGTTTGTACGGAGTTAAAAATAGTCAAAGAATAACAAAGACTATATTAAAACTTGTATCGCTGGACAAACAAGCAGAGAGTTATTCTAGAAATTTATCTGGGGGTATGAAAAGAAGACTGTTAATCGCTAAAGCGATGGTTCACCAACCTCCTATATTAGTTTTGGATGAGCCAACCGCTGGAGTTGATGTAGAATTAAGAAAAAATTTATGGGATAATGTTAAAGAGCTTAATAAAATTGGTGTTACAATAATTCTAACAACGCACTATTTATTTGAGGCTCAAGAAATGTGTAATAGAATTGCAATACTCAATAAAGGAAATCTAGTTGCCTTAGATACTACTGAAAAACTTTTAGAGAGAGTAAAAACAAAGAGAATAATTTTCAAACTTGATCGATTTGATGAAAATATTAAATTATCTCAACCTAACATGACATTTTCAGTAAATTCTAATAGTACTATTGCTGTAAATTATGAAAAAAACTCTATTGATTATGAAAATTTAATAAATTACCTAAAGAAAAATAACCTAAAAATACGTGATATTTCAATAGATGAGGGTGGTTTAGAAGATGTTTTTATTCAATTAACAAAAAACTAGAAAATTTATAAAAATAAAGGTAAGTTTAAATATGGAGCTAGTTAAAAATATTAAACAAGCAAAAATTACCAAATATGTGTTTTTGGCTCTTTTGGGCACCGTATTGCTCGCTCTGTCATCTAAAATTAAAATTCCTTTTTATCCAGTACCAATGACAATGCAGACTGTAGTAGTTTTAATCATTGGAATCCTTTTTGGCTGGAAGCTTGGTGTCGCTACGATTTCTCTTTATTTATTAGAAGGTATAATTGGACTACCAGTATTTGCGGGAACACCGGAAAAAGGAATTGGTTTAGCTTACTTTACCGGTCCAACAATGGGATATTTAATTGGTTTCATACCAGCAGTATTTGTTTCAGGTTATCTAAGAGTCAATTCTAAATTTAATCTTATTTATCGCTTAATTTTAAATTGTATGCTCTTAACTTTTTCTGTTTCATTTATTTATGTTTGTGGTTTGATTTGGCTACTGAACTTTGTTCCATTAGACAAAGTATGGGTTCTAGGTGCGCTACCCTTTTTACCTGCAGAAATATTAAAAATCTCTATCTTAGCGATTTGTATTACAATTTTTAATAAGGAATCTTTACCTTGGCGATCTTTTAGATAAAATTCTTTGTAAAGTTCTTCTGTGCATTTTAAGTCTTCTAGCCGTCTCCGAGACATTTCTATTACACAGTTCAAAAACACGGTGAATATGCTCCCACTTAACCCTGTCAGCTGACATGGGATTTTCTGGTGGCTTCGCTTTTGACTCTGGGGCTGCTAAAAGAGCTGATTCGATATCGTCTGCATCAACTGGTTTGGCTATATAATCTATTGCTCCTGCTTTGACTGCCGCTACAGCTGTAGGTAGATTACCATATCCTGTTAACATCACGATTCTACACTCTGATCTATTTTTTGACAGTTCTTTAACCACGTCTAATCCATTACCATCCTCTAATCTTAGGTCGATAACTGCAAAATTTGGGGGATTTTTTTTAACTAATTCAAGACCTTCTGCTATAGTTTTAGCCTCTTTTACAGCAAAACCTTTCTTTTCCATGGCTCTTGATAACCTGCCTCTTAAAGGGTCATCATCATCCAGAATTAACAGTGATTTATCCTGGAAATCACCTAGATTAAGTTGGGGTGTTTGTAAATTAGACTTTCTCATAAGGATGTATATAGGAGTTGTTTTAGATTTTTCAACCAGTCTATGAAAGATTTTAACATGGCAGCAATGCATTTTTTCCTTTACATAAGGTAAAAAAAACCCTAAACGCGATCAGATAAGAGTTTTTTATAAATTTTTTGAAAACTCTTTTGTGTTAATAAATTGGGGGACACATGAAATGGAAAAATTTAGTAACGTTAACGAACTAGTTAACAAGCTTAAACCAGTAAATCCTGTATACTGTATACGTCCAGATAGCATTAAAAAATCAATTAAAGTATTTAAGGATAAGTTCCCGGGTCATGTCCTATATGCTGTTAAAACAAATCCTAACGACTTTGTTCTTAAGCAAGTCATTAAAAATGGAATTGAAAAATTCGATGTTGCGTCAATTAACGAGATAAAACTCATAAGAAAGATAAGCCCTCGATCAAAGCTTTACTTCATGCATCCTATAAAATCTAGAGAAGATATTTCGTCAGCATACTTTGAATATAATGTAAGAGATTTTTCTTTAGATACAAAAGAGGAGCTAATGAAGATTCTAGATTCAACTAATAACGCAAAAGATTTAAACTTATTTGTAAGAGTTGCTGTTTCAAATGAGCATGCTGAATTAGATTTGTCTAGAAAATTTGGAGCATTGTCTGGTGAGTCTTTGGGTCTTATAAGGCTATGCAAACAACACGCTAAAAAATTAGGTATTAGCTTTCATGTTGGGTCACAATGCATGCACAAAATTTCATTCTCAAAAGGTTTAAAAGAAATTTCAAATATAATTAAAAAAACTAAAATCATACCTGATGTAATAAATGTTGGAGGAGGGTTCCCATCTATTTATCCTGATTTAAAACCAGAGCCAATCGAAAATTATTTTGAAGAAATTAAAATTGGTTTGAAACATTTAAAAATTGATAAACTTCCAGAAATTATTTGTGAGCCTGGAAGAGCGCTAGTCGCAGAGTGTGGGTCAACAATAGTTAGGGTAAACTTAAGAAAAAAAAATAAACTTTATATAAATGATGGAACTTATGGATCACTTTTTGATGCAGGTGTTCCAAATTTTATATTGCCGTCAAAATTAATTACCAATGGTAGAGTGCAATCAAAAAAAATTACTGCTTTTCAATTTTATGGCCCGACGTGTGATAGTCTAGATTATATGAAAGGTCCCTTCTTATTGCCAAACAATATTAAAGAGGGAGATTATATTGAGCTAGGACAATTGGGGGCATACGGCTTAACATTTAGAACTAAGTTTAATGGATTTTACTCCAATACTATTGTTGAACTTGGCGACAAACCTATAATGTCATTGTATGATGATTCAAGTAAAGTGAATTACTTAGTTGCCTAATGATTAAAAAAACCAGTCCTGGTAAAGGACATAATAAGAACTCATTATTAAATAAGCCAATAGAGCACATAGATATTACAAAGTTTGATGCGAGAAATCTTATAGAGTCGATGAGTAAAATGTCTTTTACTTCCAGAGATACAGCTAATGCATCAAAAATATTTAATGAGATGATTGAGGATAAATCATGCGCAATTTTTTTAACTATTGCAGGTTCTACATCTGCCGGTGGTTGCATGAAGCTTTATTCTGACCTAATTAAATATAACATGGTCGATGCTATTGTGGCTACTGGGGCATCAATAGTAGATATGGATTTTTTTGAGGCTCTTGGTTTTAAACATTATCAAGGTTCACAATTTGAGAATGATACAAAGTTACGAGAAAATTATATCGATAGGATTTATGATACATATATCGATGAAGATGAACTTCAAGCCTGCGATCAAAAAATTTGTGATATAGCCAATTCTTTAAAACCTAAAACATATACCTCTCGTGAATTCATATATGAAATGGGTAAATATTTAAAACAGAACTCTAAAAAAAAAGGATCATTGGTAGAAACTGCATATGACAATAATGTTCCTATATTTTGTCCGGCCTTTACCGACAGTTCGGCAGGGTTTGGGTTAGTTATGCATCAAGAACAAAATCCAAAGAATCATTTAACTATTGATTCAATAAGAGAATTTAGAGAATTAACGGAAATAAAATTAAAGTCAAAACAATCAGGTTTGCTAATGATTGGAGGTGGCGTGCCAAAAAACTTTATACAAGATACTGTTGTTTGTGCTGAACTACTTGGAAAAAAGGTTGATATGCACAAATATGCTATACAAATAACAGTAGCAGATACAAGAGATGGAGCTTGTAGTAGTTCAACTTTAAAAGAGGCTAGTTCATGGGGTAAAGTAGACATTTCAAAAGAACAGATGGTTTTCGCAGAGGCCACTAGTGTTCTTCCATTAATCGTGAGTGATGCTTACCACAGGAAAAATTGGAAGAAACGAGAGAGAAAACAATTTTCAAAAATTTTTAAGTAAATGAATTATCTTAATCAAAAAGATGGTTTTTTAGGTTACGATGCTAAAAGTCATATTAGCGAGAAAGTTGTTGTAGTACCATTTGGATTAGAAAAAACTGTTTCGTACGGAAAAGGAACCAAAAACGCCCCAAGAGAAATTATCAAAGCTTCCCATCAAGTCGAGCTTTTCGATGAAGAATTAAATAAAGAACCTTACAAAAAAATTGGTATAAAAACCCTTAAGCCTTTTAAAATTAAAAGTAGTATGGAGTCTGCTTTATTACAAATATCTCAAATTAATGAAAAAATTATTTCTAAAAATATGTTTCCACTTATCTTAGGTGGTGAACATTCCATAACCAGCGGTTCTATTAAACCATTCGTTAAAAAATTTAAAAATTTACACATACTTCATTTTGACGCCCATGCAGACTTGAGATCAAAATATGATGGAAATAAATTTTCACATGCAACAGCAATTAGAAGATGTTTGGATAATAAGAATGTTAAGGTAATATCTTTTGGAATAAGAAATCTCTGTAAGGAAGAAATGAATTTTTACAATAAGAATAAAGATAGAGTAAAAATTTTTTGGAGTAGTAGTAAAAAAAATTGGAAATTGTCAGAAATTAAAAAAATTTTTAGTAATAAAACTGTTTATATAACTTTTGATGTGGATGGATTCGATAGCAGTTTAATGCCTGCCACTGGTACTCCTGAACCTGGAGGTATGTATTGGGATGATGTATTGCCGATAATAAAAAATGTATGTGCAGTATCAAATGTTGTTGGTGCAGATATTAATGAATTATCACCGATAAAAAACCTTAACTCATGTAATTTTTTAGTAGCTAAACTAGCTTATAAAATCATTTCTTATGTTTTTGAGTCTAAATTGAAATACTAAGATCATTAATTCTCCATTTAATTTTTACTTTGGCGCCTTTCAGTGATCCATTATTTTCAAATGTTATAATAGCAGATTGTCTTTCTAGTAAAGTTTTCCCCAAAAAAGTACCGAGTCCCAATCCGGCGTTATTCCTCATTTTTTTAGATTTTGTTTTTATGTAAGGCTCTCCAAGAGCTTCGATAATATCTGAAGGAAATCCTGGTCCATCGTCATCTATAGAAACTAATAAATTTATGTTATTACTTTCAATTGAAATTTGAACTTTTTTATTTGAAAATTTCACTGCGTTTCCAATAAAGTTTCTTAAACCATAGATTAGTTCTGGTGTCCTTTTAATATTTATTTTGTTAATATCTTTATCGGTAATAAGATAAATATTTTTTTCTGAAGACTCCTTGAAAGATTTTATAATTTCCTCTAATAAATCTTCTAAATGCATCTCACTTAAAAACTGATCGCTTATAATTTTCTTTTGTGAAATTTGTTTCAAAATTTCACTACATCTTTTCGTTTGGCTTATTAGAAGATCTAAATCTTTTGTATGTTTGGAATTATCACCTATTTCTTTTCTTAACTCCTTTGAAACAACTGATATTGTTGCTAGTGGTGTACCTAAAGAATGAGCTGCTGCCGCTGCTTGCCCGCCTAAGGACTCTAATTCATATTCTTTTGCAAGGATTTGCTGGAGTTTACTTAAAGCTTCAGATCTTTTTTTTGTTTCCCCTGCAAATCTAATTCCAAAATAACTTAAAAATACAAGTCCTATAATTAATGAAATAAATATTCCTGTAACATAATAATTCGGAAAAGATAAAACATACTCTTCCATTCCAGGAAGTGGCATGTGAAAAAAAGTAAGAAATAATAATAAAAATATTGTCGACGTGCCAAGTATGATGGTGCTACCCATGCTTAAGAAAGTTGAAGCAACAATCGTTGGGACAATCATTAAAATTGAAAACGGATTAAAAATACCTCCAGTTAGAAAAAGTAAAACACTTAATTGAATTACATCGTACATTAAAAATGAGCTAGAGTATAAATCTTTCAATAATTTTGCTTTAATTGCAAATTGTAAAAAAATATTTGAAAGTAATCCTACGAGTATAACTAGGTGACACAAAAGAACTGGGAAATTTAGATCTAAGAAAAAATAAACTAAATTAATTGAAAAGATTTGACCAAATATTGCTATCCACCTTAAAAAAACTAAAGTTTTTTTATCTAAATTAAGGTTTTCCTCTAACCTAAATAAAGTGGAAAAATCCATGAAATTTAAATGTCTAAGTTAGCAACATCTAATGCATTACTTGTAATAAATTCTCTTCTTGGTGCAACTTCGTCACCCATTAGAATCCCAATAATTTTTTGATCCTCTTTTGATTTTTCTTTAGTTCCATTTGAATATTGAACTTGTAACAAGTTCCTGTTATCAGGATTAAGTGTTGTCTCCCAAAGTTCCTCTGGATTCATTTCGCCCAATCCCTTAAATCTTTGAATAGATAGTTTCTGTCTCTCTTCACTTAATATTTTTTTTAACTCCTTAGAATTTAATTTTCCTTTTTTCTCTTTGATATTTGAGTTATCAAAAATAAATCTTTCTAGATCTTTTTCATCTTTTATATATGATATTTTATTGTTCTTCGTAATTTTAAATAAAGGAGGTTGTGCTAAAAATAAATGACCTTTTTCTATGAGTTGATTAAATGGATGATTATTAAAAAAAGTTAATAAAAGAGTTCTTATATGAGATCCATCGACATCAGCATCAGTCATAATCACAATTTTTTCATATCTAAGATTGTCTAAATTGAAATCTTTTGATCCAGTTCCTAGGGCATTAATTAAAGTTACAATTTCACTTGATGACATCATTTTAGATAAGGCTTTTGTTTCTTGTTCGTTTATTTTGCCGTTATTTCTGCCATTAATGTTGACGTACGTGTTTAAAATTTTTCCCCTTAAAGGAAGAACAGCTTGAAATTCTCTATTTCGTCCTTGCTTAGCTGAGCCACCCGCTGAGTCACCCTCAACTATGTATAACTCGGTACCTTCACATTTTGATATCTGACAATCTGCAAGCTTTCCTGGCAATCCAGTTATTTCAAAACTGCCTTTTCGTCTGATATTGTCTCTAGCTTTTCTTGCAACATCCCTTGCAATTGCAGCTTGAGTAATTTTCTCAAGAACATTTCTTATGGTTGATGGATTTTGATCGAACCACATTGATATTTTATCATTTACTATAGACTCTACAATTAACCTGATTTCAGAAGAAACTAATTTATCTTTAGTTTGTGAAGAAAATTTAGGGTCAGGCATTTTTACGGACAATACAACTGTTAAACCTTCTTTTATATCTTCTCCAGTTAGAGATAGTTTATTTCTTTTGTTATATTCGTTTGAATATTTGTTTATGACTCTCGTCAATGCACTTCTAAAACCAAGTAAATGCGTTCCTCCATCTTTTTGATGAATATTATTTGTAAACGCTAATACTTCTTCAGAATATCCTGCGTTCCACTCTAATGAACATTCAACTTGTACATCATTTTTACTTGATGATATATAAATTGGTTTTTTAAATACGGGTTTTTCATTTTTATTTGATAAAATTGGTTTTTTTTGATTTATAAATTGGACGAATTCAAGTATTCCACCCTCAAATTTATTTTCATATTTTTTAATTTTTGAACTAGTTTTGTCAAAAAGTGTTAGATTAATACCTTTGTTTAAAAAAGCTAACTCTCTCATTCTTTTTTGTAAAATTGATGAACTAAACTTTGTTGATGAAAATATTTCACTAGAAGGTAGAAAGGTAACGCTTGTACCTTTTTTTTTCGTTTTACCAATTTTTTTTAAAGGTTTTATAGATTTTCCATCTTCAAATTCAATAAAATATTCAATCTCATCTCTAAATATTTTTAATTTCAGTTTTTTAGATAATGCATTAACCACTGAAACACCAACGCCATGTAAACCACCTGATACTTTGTAAGACTGATGATCAAACTTTCCACCAGCATGAAGTTGGGTCATAATTACTTCAGCTGCTGACATTTTTTCCCCTTTGTGCATATCAACAGGTATTCCTCTTCCATCGTCTTCTACTGTAACAGTGTTATCTGGGTTTATATAAACTGAAATATTTTTACAGTGGCCCCCTAAAGCTTCATCAATTGAGTTATCTAATACTTCAAATACCATATGATGCAAACCTGTTCCGTCATCGGTATCACCGATATACATACCTGGTCTTTTTCTTACAGCATCAAGACCTTTTAACACCTTAATCGATGAAGCGCTGTATTCAGTTTTTGTTTTAACTTGTGATTGTTTTGACATTTAATAATTAATAAACAAAATTATATCATTTTTTTTTAGTAATATACAATTACACGATAAACAAACCGTCTATAAACATTTAATACCAACGGTTTTAGATGATTTTTTAAAAAAAAAGATGAAAAACGTTTATACTAAATTTTCATGGGCATTATCACATAAAAACTATTCTTATCAGAATTATCTAGTACTAAAACCGGTGAAGTCGAGTCTTTTAGGTTGAAAGTTAAATTTTTATCTTCAATCTCAGTCGCAATATCAATTAAATATTTTGAATTAAAACCTATAGAGAGACTATCTCCATTGTATTTTGCAGATATTTCCTCATTTCCATCTCCAGAATTAGTACTGTTTACTGATAGTTTTAATTTATTAGGACTTAATTCTAATTTAACACCCTCTTTTCTATCTAATGAAACTGAGGTTACTCTTTCTACGGAGCTTATAAAATCACTTGAGGATACTATTAAAGTTTTAGAATTATCTTTAGGAACAACTTTTTGATAGTCAGGAAACTTACCATCAATTACTTTCGATATTAAATTAATTTTTCCTAGGCTAAACTTAATTTTATTAGAACTAGTTTGAACAAAGAATTTATCATTAATATCTGCTAATAATGTGCAAAGCTGAAATACTGTTTTTTTAGGAATGATAATTGATGAAAAATTTTTGATATTTACTAAGTTAATACTGCTTGATGAAAGTCTATGACTATCAGTTGCTACGCCCGTCAAAAAATTATTACTATTGGACTCAGTTGCGTGCAAATATATTCCATTTAAATAATGTCTTGTATCATCATTAGAGATTGAGATCTTAGTTTTATTTAAAAGTGATAAGAAATTTTTTTTATCAAGCTCAATTTTCTCACTTTCAAATTTATCATCAAAAGTTGGAAAATTACTAGTTGGTAAACATAATAAATTAAAATCAGAATTTTCTGCTTTTAAACTTAATTTGTTCTCATTTTTTAAAGTAAAATTAATATTAGAATTAGCAGGAATTTTTCTCAGTATATCAAAAAGAACGTTTGCAGATGTGGTTGTACTTCCTTCCTCTACTACATTCAAATCAGAGATTTCGTCGTAAAATACTATATCTAAATCTGTTGCTACAATCTCTAACTTTTTATTTTTTAGATTTAAAAGTACGTTTGATAGAATTGGTAAAGTATTCTTTTTTTCAACAACGCCCTGCACAAAATTCAAAGATTTTAGTAAGGTATCTCTATTAATATTGAACTGCATTAGTGTTAATTTTCTAGTAAAAGACTTTTAATTTGGACAAGATTTTTTTTCATTTCCTCATCTTTTTCAGAAAGTTTAGTAATTGTTTTAACAGCATGTATTACCGTTGTGTGATCTCTATTAGCAAATCTTCTCCCGATTTCAGGAAGTGATCTCGTTGTTAATTTTTTTGCTAGAAACATCGCTATCTGTCTTGGCCTAGCTAATGGTCTAGATCTCCTTTGAGACAACATATCATTTAAAGTTATATTAAAATAATTCGATACCGTGTTTTGAATTTTGTCGACTGTTACGATCTTAGCTTGACTAAAAACATCTTTTAATATGTTTTTGCAGTCATGCGTGCTAAGCACTCTTTTATGAACTCTACTAAAAGCTATTACTCTATTAAGAACTCCAATCAATTCTCTAATGTTTGT
>MDTG01029940.1_pt1 | contig 13370 bp, 14 predicted proteins | sample 811421 | NCBI WGS metagenome assembly MDTG01 (sample SAMN05326645, study PRJNA326480) | marine metagenome | isolation source: seawater | place: Pacific Ocean: South East | collected 2011 | reverse complement strand
AGGTGTACCTGATAGAGTTTTCTTTGCTACAAATGAGTCAGTTTTAACAACTGCTTCAAGAGAAACTTTAAGAAAACAAGCAGCATGGTTAAGAAAAAATTCTAAAATTTCTGTAGTCTTAGAAGGACATGCTGATGAAAGAGGAACAAGAGAATACAACTTAGCACTTGGAGAAAGAAGAGCTAACGCTGCTAAAGATTATTTAATGACATATGGAATTTCTTCAGACAGAATTTCAGTTTTAAGTTATGGAAAAGAGAGACCTGTTGACTCAGGATCAAACCCATTAGCTTGGTCAAAAAACAGAAGATCAGTTACTGTAAAAGCAAACTAATATTTAAAACTTAAAGGCCCTTAATTATTTATTAATTGAGGGTCTTTTTTTTGCCATTATTTTAACCATAACCTCTAAAATGCAGTATATTAAAAAAATTTTAATAATTAAATTTTTTTTGTTATTCAATTTAATTTTTCATAATTTTTCATACGCTGATAATCATAATCTTAATGAGATTTTAGATAAAATTAAAAATGACATAAAAACTTTAGAGAAAGCTGTTTATTCTGGTGCTATTAACTTAACCAATGAGAGCATTAGCACTTCAAATTTTGATAGCAAGAATTCAGAAGACGTATTAACAAGACACTTATTAAAGCTTTCTGAAATAGAAAATCAATTTCAACAATTAACTAATAAATTTGAAGAAATAAATTTTAAACTAGATAAATTGTCTAATAGAATGTCCAAAGTTCAAGCTGACAATCAAATAAGATTTCAAGATTTAGAGTTGGGCTTATTTTCTAATAAAGATTTAAAAAAAGTTTCAAAAAAACAAGATAACTCAGATGAAGTTTTGCCTGGTAGTTCTCAACCACAAGACTTGGGCTCAGTGTCTTATAAAGATTCTATAACCAACCAAACATCACAACAAACTAATTCTGTCGATACTACCGCTACAATTATAACTGAGGAATTTCAGGCTGAAGAAAAAATTCTTCCAAATGATTCACCAAGAAAACAATATGAGTTTGCAACTAGTTTTCTTAAAGTTGGAGATTATTCTACCGCTGAAAGGGCTTTTAGAGAATTTGTAATTGTCAATCCAGAACATGACCTTGCTGGAAATGCTCAATATTGGTACGCTGAGACTTTTAGAATTAGACAATTATATACAGATGCTGCATCAGCATATTTAGAAGGATATCAAAAATATCCTAAGGGCGAGAAAGCTCCTATCAATTTATTAAAACTTGGAATATCTATGGTTCAAATTGGAGAAAAAGATCAAGGTTGTAAAATGATAAACGGAGTAGAAAAACAATACCCTAAGGCAAATCAGTCTGTGATCCAAAAAGCTAAATATGAGTCTCAAAAATTTGAGTGTAGTAAAAAAAATTCCTAAACTTTTAAAAGATAAGTTAGATAATAAAAGGATTGGTCAAATTTATAAAAGATTTGAGAAATCTTTAAATATTAACCAAGATTTTATAGTTGCTGTCTCTGGGGGCCCAGATAGTTTGGCGCTAGCTTTTTTAGCCAAGGTATATTCAATCAAAAAAAACCTGAATTCAAAGTTTTTAATTGTGGATCATAAACTTAGAACGAATTCTACTTACGAAGCAAAAAACATTAAAAAAGTTTTGAAAAAATTTATTATTAATGCTGAAATTTTAACTTGGCATGGCCGAAAACCTTTTAAAAATATCCAATCATTAGCAAGGAAAAAAAGATATGAACTATTGTTTAATAAATGCAGCCAATTAAAAATATCTAATATACTTTTGGGACATCATCAAGATGATTTATTTGAAAATTTTTTTATAAGAATTTTAAGAGGTAGTGGATTAAAAGGTCTAATTTCATTTGATAAAAAAAATAGTATTAATAATGTGAATTTATTCAGACCTTTGCTAAACGAAAAAAAAACTGATTTGGAGTTTATTTCAAAAAATGTTTTTGATTTTTATTTGAAAGATCCATATAACGAGAATGAGAAATTTCTTAGAATAAAAGTTAGAAAACTTATCGAGCAACTTAAACTTAATGGTTTAGATAAAAAAAAATTCAATAATACTCTAAAAAATTTAAAGTATTCTAATGAAATAGTAAAATTTTATGTGACTAAAAACTTTAATGAAAATAGTTTTTTTATTCCAAGCAAGAATCAATTAATGATAAATAGGGACTTTTTCCAACATCCTCATGAGATAGTTTTTAGGGGTTTTTCTAACTCTTTAAAGACAATAGGGATGAAATATTATGCTGCTAGAGGTAAAAAAATAGACAAAGTGATAGAAGATATCAAGAAAGATAGGTTTTCTAAAGCAACCTTAGGTGGATGTATCATTGAAAAAATTAACCAAACAGTCGTAATTTCAAAAGAGTGACGATTTATTTTCGTATTGATCAAAATTGCCACTTGTTTAATTTACAATAATTATTATTTTATACCTATGAATTTTAAAAATATAGCTATGTGGGCAATAATAGTTTTTCTAACTATTGGTCTCTATAATATGTTTAAAAATCCTCAATCAAATATTCGAGATGAGGGACAAGTTATATTTTCTGAATTTCTAACTTCTGTTGAAAATGGAGAGGTTTTAAAAGTTGAAATTCAAGGCAATAATATTAAAGGAGTTTATTCCAATGGAAATAGTTTTACAACTTATTCACCAAATGATCCAAATTTAATTGAAAAACTTTCTGATAGAGGTGTAAGCATCTCTGCAGCCCCTCTTCAAGAAAAAATGCCGTCTTTGTTTGGTGTCTTACTTTCATGGTTTCCAATGTTGTTATTGATAGCAGTCTGGATTTTCTTTATGAGACAAATGCAGGGCGGTAAAGGTGGTGCGATGGGTTTTGGAAAATCAAAAGCTAAAATGATGAATGAATTAAAAGGTAAAGTTACTTTTAATGATGTTGCAGGCGTTGAAGAAGCTAAAGAAGAGGTTGAAGAAATTGTTGAGTTTTTAAAAGATCCCAAAAAGTTTAGCAGACTTGGTGGAAAAATTCCAAGAGGAGCGTTACTAGTTGGACCTCCAGGTACAGGTAAAACTTTACTAGCTAGAGCTATTGCTGGGGAAGCTGGTGTCCCCTTTTTTACAATTTCAGGATCAGATTTTGTTGAAATGTTTGTAGGTGTTGGAGCCTCTAGAGTTAGGGATATGTTTGAGCAAGGAAAAAAAAATTCGCCTTGCATAATTTTTATTGATGAAATTGATGCTGTTGGTAGGAGTAGAGGTGCAGGTTTAGGAGGTGGTAACGATGAGAGAGAACAAACTCTTAACCAGTTGTTAGTTGAGATGGATGGTTTTGATACTAACGAGGGAGTAATTATAATTGCTGCAACTAACAGACCGGATGTTCTCGATCCAGCTTTGTTAAGACCTGGTAGATTTGATAGGCAGGTTGTTGTCTCTAATCCAGATATAATTGGAAGAGAAAAAATTTTAAAAGTTCATGTCAAGAAAATCAAAATGGCACCAGATGTAAATTTAAGAACTGTAGCCAGAGGTACTCCTGGATTTTCAGGTGCGGATCTTGCAAACTTAGTAAATGAATCAGCTTTATTGGCAGCAAGAAAAAATAAAAGAATTGTGACTCTAAACGAATTTGAAGAGGCAAAAGATAAAGTAATGATGGGTGCTGAAAGAAGATCCATGGTCATGACTGAGGATGAAAAAAAACTAACTGCATATCATGAAGGAGGTCATGCTTTGGTATCTTTTAATATGCCTAGTTACGACCCAATACATAAAGCTACAATTATTCCAAGAGGAAGAGCTTTAGGAATGGTAATGAATTTACCTGAGAGAGATAAACATGGCCATTCAATTAAATATTTGAAAGCTAGATTAGCTGTTTGTTTCGGAGGGAGAGTTGCAGAAGAAGTAATTTTTGGAAAAGATAATATATCCACAGGGGCAGGGGGAGGAAATGGGTCAGATATAAACCAAGCTACTCAGCTTGCTAGAGCCATGGTAACAAAGTATGGAATGAGTGAAGAAATGGGTCCAGTAGAATATGGAGAAAATCAGGAAGAAGTTTTTTTAGGTAGATCAGTTACCCAAACTCAATCAGTTTCAGAAGAGGTTGCTCAAAAAATTGATAAAGAAATTAGAAAATTAGTAGATGAAGGATACAATAAAGCGAAACAAATTTTGACAGACAAAATTGATGATTTACATAAAGTTGCAAAAGCACTTATTACATACGAAACTTTAACTGGAGAAGAGATTGAGAATATAATTAATAAAAATATATATCCAGCAGATAAGCAAGATTTGAAAGTAGAAGATGAGAAAGGTTCCGCATTAGACGCAATGGGACTAAAACCAAAAATTGTTCATTAAATTTAATGTTAAGATATTACACGAGGGTGTGTAATTTCTACCATGGATCTAAATCAAAACTACTAGTTAAAGAAAAAAAAACCTTACCTTTGAATGGAAACAAAGAAATTTCTTTTGATAAAATTGAAATTATTTCTAGGAAATCCAAAAAAAAGATATCTATCAAAGAAATTGACGAACTATCCGATCAAATAAAGAATGTTGTTAAAAAAAATTTAAAGATAATTATTAAACAAAAAAAAAAAATTTCAAAATCTTGATTTTAACGATCTGCCACTTATTATGGGCGTTTTAAATATCACACCTGATAGTTTTTCCGATGGAGGAAGATATAGCAAAAATGATCAAGCAAAAAAACAATTAGAAAAACTTTTTAAGGATGGAGCTAATCTTGTTGACATTGGAGCAGAGTCAACACGTCCAGGATCTAAAGCTATAAGTATGAAGATAGAATGGAATAGATTAAAATACATTCTAAAAGAAATTAAGGGAAATGTTATATCCCTTGATACCAGAAAATCTGAAATTATGGAAAGGGGAATTAACTTAGGAATAAAACTGATTAATGATGTTTCCGGCTTGAATTATGATAAAAACTCTGTGTATATTTTAAAAAAGTATAAGGTACCTTTTATACTACAACATTCCCTTGGAAATCCTGATGTAATGCAAAATAATCCAAAATATAAAAATGTTTTATTAGATATATATGATTTTTTTGAGGACAAGATAAAATTTTTACGAAAAATTGGTATAAATCATAATAATATTATTTTAGATCCAGGAATAGGTTTTGGAAAAAATTTGAAACATAATATGACATTAATAAAAAATATATCGATTTACCATTCTTTAGGATTACCTATATTGCTTGGGATATCTAGAAAAAAATTTATTAAAGAATTGTCTGGAAATAATGATAGCTCTTTAAGATTAGGGGGAACAATTAGCTCAAGTATTTTTGCAATTATGCAAGGTGTTCAAATATTAAGGGTTCATGATGTTAATGAAATTAATCAAAGTGTAAAAGTATTTAAGGAATTAATTAAATAAAAGAGATGAAATATTTTGGCACAGATGGAATAAGAGGACTTGTTAATAGTAGTAATATTAATGGGGATATGTTTTTTAAATTTGGTCTAGCTGCAGGTAAATATTTTACTAATTTAAAAAAACATAAACAAACTGCAATTATTGCAAAAGATACAAGACTCTCTGGATACGCACTTGAACCAGCTTTGGTATCTGGTTTAGCTTCCGCAGGAATGCATGTTTATACAATGGGCCCTTTACCCACTAATGGACTAGCCATGTTAACTAAATCAACGAATGCTAATTTAGGAATTATGATTACAGCATCACATAATCTTTTTTATGATAATGGTTTAAAGTTATTTGGACCTGATGGATTAAAATTATCTGATAAAATTCAAAAGAAGATTGAAGATTTAATAGATAGTGATGTTGAAAAATATTTATCGAAACCAAAACTTTTGGGAAGAGTTAAAAGACTGGAGTCAGGAACAGACGATTATTTAAAGATTTTAAAAAGAAATATTCCTAATAATTTTAAATTAAAAAATATTAAAGTAGTTTTGGATTGTGCAAATGGAGCTGGGTACAAATCTGCTCCCAAAATGATCAGGTCGCTCGGTGCTAAATTAATAGTTATTGGTGATAAACCAAATGGTTTTAATATTAATGAAAATTGTGGATCGACTTTTCCAAATAAAATTCAAAAAAGTGTGAAAAAACATAAAGCACACTTAGGTATTTCACTCGATGGTGATGCAGATAGGGTAATAATGTGCGATGAAAAAGGACATATAATAGATGGTGATCAAATAATAGCCGCTTTAGCTTTGCAATGGAAAAGAAAAAAAATACTCAAAGGTGGTGTGGTAGGAACACTAATGTCAAATTATGGATTAGAAAATTTTTTTAGAAAAAAAAAAATTAAATTTATCAGATCTGATGTTGGCGATCGATATGTTAAAGAAGTAATGCAGATGAAAAAATTTAATCTTGGAGGGGAACAATCTGGACATATAATTTTAGGTAAATTTGCAACTACAGGAGACGGTCTTTTAGTTGCCTTAGAAGTGATTCAATCATTAAGTAAAAAGACAAAAACTAGTGACTTCTTTAATGTATTTGAAAAAACTCCCCAAATTTTAGAAAATATTAATATTTACAAAGAAGATATACTTAAAAAATCTTCAACAAAAAAAGCAATAAAAATTGCAAATAGATTAATTAAAGGTCAAGGTAGAATTCTTGTTAGAAAATCTGGAACAGAAAAAAAAATAAGAGTAATGGGTGAGAGCAAAAATAAAACATTACTAAAAAAATGTATGAAAATTATTATTAGAGCGATTAAATAAATTGAGGCCAAAATCAAAAATCCTTATTATTGCAGGATCAGACTCATCTGGTGGAGCTGGAATACAAGCTGATATAAAAACTATTACTAGCCTCGGATCTTATGCTATGACTGCTATAACAGCTGTTACCGTACAAAATACTCAAGGAGTTAAATCTATTATATCAATTTCTCCTCAACAAATTAAAAACCAAATTGTTTATACCTCAAGAGATATAAAGCCCGATGCTATAAAAATTGGAATGCTTCATTCATCGAAAGTTATTAAAAAGGTTATTGAGTCGTTAAAAGTTGTTAAAGTTAGTAAAATTATCTTAGACCCTGTAATGGTAGCAAAAGGAGGAGCAAAATTAATAGATAAAAAAGCAATTCAAATTTTAAAAAAAAAACTTATAAAACAAGTCTCATTAATTACACCAAACATTCCAGAGGCTGAAGTTTTATCAGGAATAAAAATTAAAAACAAAGAAGACATGATTATTGCAGGAAAATATTTAATAAATTTAGGAGCTAAAAATGTTTTGATTAAAGGAGGACACTTGAAATCTAAAAAAGTTGAAGATATTTTTTTAAATCAATCAACTTTAAAAGTTTTTAATAGTTTAAGACATAATACAAAAAATACTCATGGAACTGGATGTGCTTTATCAAGTGCTATAACGACTTTTTTTTCATGTGGAAAAACTATAAACAGAGCTTGTGATTTAGCAATTAAATACGTAAATTCTGCTATATTAACTAACCCTAAATATGGGAAAGGTCACGGTCCTATCAATCATCTTAATTCAGTAAAAATAGAAAAGAGATTTAGATAATGAAAAACATTGTAGTTGTTGGCTCTCAATGGGGAGATGAAGGAAAAGGTAAAATAGTAGACTGGCTTTCAGAGCAAGCAGATGTTGTAATTAGATTTCAAGGTGGACACAACGCAGGTCATACTTTGGTAATCGATGGAGTTACATATAAACTTCGGTTGCTTCCTTCAGGAATAGTAAGAAAAAATAAGGTTTCAATAATAGGTAACGGAGTTGTAGTTGATCCTTGGGCTTTACTTGAAGAGATAAAAGAAATTAGTTCCAAAGGCGTTCGAGTTGATGAAAAAAATTTTATTATTTCTGAGTCAGCAAATTTAATACTTCCATTCCATAGAGAAATGGATGAAATAAGAGAGGATGCAGCCGGTAAGAGAAAGATAGGTACCACAAGAAGAGGTATAGGACCAGCTTATGAAGATAAAGTTGGCAGAAGATCGATTAGAGTTATGGATCTAAGATCAGAGAAAAATCTAGATCAAAGATTAGAGTTGGTTTTAATGCACCATAATGCAATTCGAAAAGGTATAGGGAAAAAAATTTTTAAAAAGGAACAATTAAAAAAAGATTTATTAAAAATTGCTCCAGAGATTTTAAGGTTTTCACAACCTGTATGGTTTAAAATAGATCAATTTAAAAAACAAAAAAAAAAAATTCTTTTTGAAGGAGCCCAGGGCATCTTGTTAGATGTAGATCATGGCACTTATCCTTTTGTTACTTCTTCTAATACTGTTGCATCTAGTGCTGCGACTGGAACGGGATGTGGTGTTAATTCAATAAACTATGTTCTTGGGATTACTAAAGCATATACTACAAGAGTAGGTGAAGGCCCTTTTCCAACTGAACTGAAAGATCATATTGGTGAGTCATTAGGGATAAGAGGTAAGGAATTTGGAACAGTAACTAGTCGTAAAAGAAGATGTGGTTGGTTTGACGGTGTTTTAGTAAGACAAACTATTAAAATTTCTGGAATTGATGGTGTAGCTTTAACCAAACTGGATGTTTTAGATGAACTCGATGAAATTAAGATATGTATTCAGTATGATTTAGATGGAGAAAAAATTGATTATTTGCCGGCAGCTGTGGAGGATCAATTGAAAATCAAACCTATATATAAAACGTTTCCTGGATGGAAGTCTTCCACTAATGGAATAAAGAATATTGAACAACTTCCAGAAAATGCCAAAAAATACATCTATGCTTTGGAGGATTTTATTGGAACAAAGATATCAAGTATTTCTACTAGTCCTGAAAGAGAAGATACAATATTAATCGAAAATCCTTTTGAGGTTTAATTTGCTGTTAATAAATTTTTTGACTTGGCTAGAAGCAACATATGTTTTTGTAACTTTTCAAACGCTTTATTTTCGATTTGTCTAATTCTTTCCCTACTAATCTTATACTTTTTGCTTAGATCCTCAAGAGTAGTTGGATCTTCATTTAATCTTCTTGAATACAATATCTCTCTTTCTCTATCATTAAGAACCTTGATAGAGTCTTTTAATAAATCTTTTCTTTGTTCCATCTCTTCTTGGTGAGCGAATTTCAGGTCATGATCTAATTCTTTATCAACTAACCAATCTTGCCATTCATCACCATCTTCTCCAACTTGCGCATTAAGTGAAAATTCTTTTCCTGATAATCTTCTATTCATTGAAACCACTTCATCTTTACTAACATCAAGTTTATTAGCTATTTCATTTACATGCTCATTCCTTAGGTCTCCTTCAGATTGAGGTGCAATTTGATTTTTTAATTTTTTTAAATTAAAAAAAAGTTTTTTTTGAGCTGCAGTAGTTCCAATTTTAACAAGGCTCCAAGATCTTAAAATATATTCTTGTATTGATGCTTTTATCCACCACATTGCATAAGTTGCTAACCTAAAACCTTTTTCGGGTTCAAATTTTTTCACCGCTTGCATTAAACCAACATTTCCCTCTGAAATCATTTCATTTACAGGTAAACCATAGCCTTTATATCCCATTGCAATTTTAGCCACTAATCTAAGATGACTAGTCACCAATTTTTCTGCTGCTTTTACATTTCCATTAGTTCTCCAATTTTTAGCAAGCATATATTCCTCTTCAGCATCCAGCATAGGAAATTTTTTAATTTGCTCAAGATAAGCAGATAGTCCCCCCTCATTACTTAGAATAGGAAGATTATTATTTATTGTTGCATTCATAGAGAGTTATCTAATTAATATTTTTTTTTTTTCAATATTTTATTTGTTAGTATTTCTTAGCATTTTTAAAATAATTTTAAGTTCTTGTGGTAAAATTGAGTCAAAAATCATCTCTTTATTTTTATTTGGATGAAAAAACCCAAGAATTTTTGCATGAAGAAATTGTCTATTTAACCCAATAAGTTTTTTTTCTAATATTGGACTAATATTTTTTACTTTTTTAATTTTTTTTTTATATTTATCATCACCTACAATACTGTGACCTAAGTAATTCATATGAACTCTAATTTGGTGAGTTCTACCAGTTTCTAATTTGCATTCAAGTAAACTTAGAGTTGGGATTTTTTTGTTTTCAAAAATTTCAATTGTTTTGTAATTTGTAATAGCCCTCTTACCTTTTATACTACTTACTTCCATCATTTGTCTGTTTTTAGAGCTTCTGGTAATCAAAGTTTTAATTCTCCCACTTGGGGGCCGTACTTTCCCCCAAACTAATAATTGATAAATTCTTGTAATGGAATGATCACTGAACTGAGTTGAAAGTTTTTCATGAGTTGAATTATTTTTTGCAATTACGATTAAGCCTGAGGTATTCTTGTCAATTCTATGTACTATGCCTGGCCTAAGTTTATCTCCAATGTTTGATAAAGAATTTTTATCATAATTAATTAATGCATTAACAATTGTATTATTGTAATTCCCGGCACCAGGATGCATAATAATCCCCGCAGGTTTATTTAAAATAATTAAATCTTTATCTTCATAAACAATATCTAATTTATATTTATAAGGTTTGAGTGAGTACTTTTTTATCTTAGGTATTATCAATTCTACGATATCACCAACAGATACTTTTTTTGAGGGATCTTTTATAATCTTATTGTTTAATTTTAAACTATTATTTAAAATTAAATTTTTGATTCTAGTTCTGCTGATTTGGTTTTCTATCTTTTTGATAAAAATATCCACTCGAAGGTCTTTATCTTCATTTTGAACGATCAAACATATTTTTTTTTTCATAAAATGTTATATTAATATTATAAGCGCTTGTAGCTCAACTGGATAGAGCGCCTGACTTCGGATCAGGAGGTTCTGGGTTCGACTCCTAGCAAGCGCACCACTATTCGCCCATGTTGATTAAAGTTCCTTTAATTCTTGCCTTTAAAAAGGAGATGTAAAACAAACCAATACCACAAGCCAAATAAACAAGGTTCAATAAATAAGCTTGTTTTAAATTTTCATAATTTACAAAGCCATTAATTAAAATGTTTCTTGTTTCATCAAAAATATAAACTAGTGGCAAACCTTTAGCTATTAATTGAAAAAGATTAGGAAGAATTTCTATTGGATAATATATACAACCTAAAGGGGCTAATAAAAAAAGAGAAGACCAGGCAATGTTTTCAAAAGATGGACCAAATCTTATTAATCCGGCACTAACAAATAAACCTAAAGTAATTCCAAAGATATATAGACTTAAAAATAGCAAAAGTAGAGGAAAGCCCAAGTTTAAAATCGATACACCAAACAATGGTGAGGTTAAAAGTATCGCTGGAACTAATCCAATCAAAGTTCTTATTAAAGCAGTAAAAATTAGTGCTATGATAATTTCTTTAAGCTTTAAGGGAGCGATAAATAAATTTGTAAAATTTCTACTCCATATTTCCTCTAAGAACAACATATTGAAGCTTATACTTGATCTAAAAAGAATATCATAAAGTATAGCACATGTAAGAATTACACCAAGTACATCATTGTAATAATTACTGTAAACTGAAAAAAATTTTGAAATAAAACCCCAAAGAATAATTTGTATTGTCGGCCAATAAATAAGATCCAGAATTCTTGGTAAAGAGCTTTTTATTAAAAAAAAATGTCTTAAAAAAAGACCATACATTTTATTAAGATTCATCTTTTTGCCTTGTGAGTTTTAAAAAAACTTCTTCTAAATTTTTTCTACCATGTTTTTTAATTAATTCCTTGGGACTATCTTGATCAATAATAACACCATTTTTCATCATAAAAACTGATGAACACAATCTTTCTACTTCAGCCATATTATGTGACGCGAGTAAAATAGAAGCCTTATTTTCTTTTTGATAATTTTCCAAAAAACTTCTGACAAAGTCTCCAGTTTCTGGATCCAGAGATGCAGTTGGTTCATCAAGTAGCAGAACTTTAGGATTATTAATTATTGATTTTGCAAGACTTACTCTATTTTTTTGACCAGAGGAAAGCTCCCCAGTAATTTTGTTTATTATTTTATTGAGTCTAAGATTTTCAGCAAGTTCTTCAATTTTTTTTTTTAAGATTTTTCACATCATAGAGTCTACCATAAACTTCCAAATTTTGTTGTACTGATAATTTTTTTGGTAACTCTATATAGGGAGAAATAAAGTTTAAATCATTTAATAATTCTACTCTATTATTTTCTATCGAAATTCCGTTTATTAGTACCTTACCTTTTGAGGGTTTCAGCAGTCCTAATATCATTCCTATGGTAGTAGTTTTACCACACCCATTTGGACCAAGAATTCCTACGATTTCATTGCTATTTATTTTGAAAGAAATATTTTTTACAGCTTCTTTTTCATTATAAATCTTTGATAATTCAATAACTTCTAGCGGAGTGTTCATTAGAATTTCGATGCTCTCATTAGTCTATCATTAATAGTTTTACCTAAGCCCTTGTTTGGAATTTTACAAACAGCTATAGACTTATATCTACTTTTTTTAATTTTTCTAAGTGTACTATACAAATTTCTTGCTGCTTCTTTTAAATTTCTATTTTTAGATAAAAAATAATAATTTGATTTATTTCTTTTTTTTTTATTTATAAGCAAGTAAGCCTCATATTTTTTAAATTTTCTTACATTTAACCTGATTGGAATACCAGGAGAATAATGAAGTTTGAATTGACCAGGAGAGGATATCTTTAAAGGATTATTATTTATCATAACTTTTTTGTTTAACACTTTTTGAATTAATGATGTTTCTAAACCACCTAATCTTAATATTTTAGGTCTATTTCTTAAATCAACTATTGTTGACTCAATACCGATCTTTGATTTTCCTCCTTCTAAAATATATTTAATTTTTTTTCCAAAGTCATCTTTTACATCATTTGAGTCCACAGCACTAACTTTAGTCGAGAGGTTTGCACTAGGAGCAGCTAATGGGTAATTAAGTTTTTTTAACAACATTCTTGTGACAGGATGTTTAGGGAATCTCACTGCTAAAGTTTTCCTATTGTTAGTAGCAAATTTAGAGATTCTTGATTTTCTTTTTAAATCAAGAATAAATGTTATTGGCCCTGGACAGAATTTTTTATATAACTTGAGGAAATTATCATTAAAGAGACAATCTTTCTTAAGATCCTCATGATTGTGATAATGAACTATCAGAGGATTATTTCTTGGTCTTTTTTTGAGCTTAAATATTTGTTTACAAGCTTTATTCGAATAAGCGTTGCCAGCTAATCCATAAACAGTTTCGGTGGGTATAGCCACACATTCACTTTTATTTAAGATTTTTTCTGCTTTTTTAATATTTGCAAGATTAATTTTCATGTATTATCTGAAAGTATTATATGAAAGATAAAAATTTACCAAATAATTATAACTCTTTGTCTCTT
>MDTG01069079.1_pt1 | contig 13371 bp, 5 predicted proteins | sample 811421 | NCBI WGS metagenome assembly MDTG01 (sample SAMN05326645, study PRJNA326480) | marine metagenome | isolation source: seawater | place: Pacific Ocean: South East | collected 2011 | reverse complement strand
CAACCATTGGCAGTCGATTGGTGTGGATGCTGACATTGCTTTCATTACTCAGGTTGGTTATGGGGAATTTTTATTGGGAATATTGATTTTTCTTGCTCCGATCCGTCCCCTGATTCTCTTGGCCTTACTATGGAAATTGTTTACTGAATTTCTTTATGTCCCAGCTGATACCGTTGCCGGTATGGGGATCATAAATATTTTCGAATGGATCGAACGCTGGGGAGATTACGGTATTCCCTTAGTTATGCTTTACATCCTAAGCTACCGAAAAGCAAAAGTATCCAGTTGAAATTTGCTCCTCAAGAGGGATTGATCTTAAATCTTTTTGCAGGCTTTCCTCTTTCAGAATATTTGGAGTAAATTTAATATGATGTATTTTGCAACGATGAGCTATTCCAAAGCAGCAAAGTGCCATTAGTTTGGAGATACAACCAGGAACTTAGGCCGTTACTGTACAGATAGTGATAAATCGACTTTTTGGTCCATAGCCAATCTCCGGTGCTAGAAAAGAAAAGCCATATATTTGAGGGGCTACCAGAATTAAGGTAAACCCATTTTAGATTTTGGTGAAACATCCAAAATTGATTGGGGCTGGTTTTGTATGGAATATAAAAAGCTTCAAGCCAGTTGGATTGACTCCAATTAGAAGCACCTGATACCGCAGTTGAGCTCTCTAGTACATCATTTGCTAGAAGTTCAGCTTCAATCAGCTTATCCTGGAGTATGGAGCTGTTTCAATTTGGCATTATTCCACTTAAAGTCTGATCTTTAAAAGAAGATGATTCGAATTTTTCTCCAACAACGAGAGGCATCGAGTTTACAGAATCAAATTTGGAATCAAAAAAAGAATAACGTTTAATCATATCCTGATTGTTATTTGAATCGTTGCTCAGGTTATGCTGATTGTCTAGAGCTAGCAAAAACTCATTGAGATCACTTCTTAACTGATCGTCATCTGCTAAGCCCGAAGAAAACATTTCAAAAAGCTCAAGTTGTCATCGAACAGGATCCGGAACCCCGGATAAATTTCTCCATATGAAATGTAATTTTAATTGTACCAGTATTTGTAAGAGTGCCTTGTGTTTTTAGACCATTCGAAATCGCCATTAGTTTGCCGTAAGACGATACCCTGTCAGCCGTAATTGTCTAAATCAAAAAAACATGAAATAACTCCTCGTTTTCAAAACAAAGCGCTTGAAAAGATTATAGAACATATAAAATTTTAACCAAGTTGATGGGGCGTAAATCCATCCGAACCCTCGTTTTCTAGCCAAGCCCTGTAATGGGATTCAGATGAGGCGGCAACTATGTCTAGGTCAGTATCATTATCCAAGTCAGCCACTTCGATTTGATTGACGGAGCTAATACCAGAAGCGAGAGTACTAGATGACAAGAAACCATCAGACCCATTGTTTTTCAGCCAACCAATTGCGGATGAAGAGTCTGAAGAGTAAACTAAGTCATTACTGCCATCGGAATCCAAGTCTGCAATTTCAATATCTGATATGTCATTTAAATGAGTATTTGCTGCGACTTGCATAGCTGAAAAACCATCAATTCCCAGGTTTTTCGCAAAAGCGATCATTTTCAATCCTTGAATCGAAAAATAAGCATCTTCTCTGCCATCCCCATCAAAATCTTCAACCTCGAGTGCTGAAATTGGATCTCCGGCAGTGGCGATATTTAGTTGGACAACAAAACCGTCGGATCCATTGTTTTTGGACCAACCAACTGCGTTGGGTGTTGAGTAAACTAGATCTGAATCGCCGTCTTGGTCCACATCCGAGAGAAATGCCTCGTTTACTGGATGTTGTGCGAAGGGATCTATGTCTGCACTTTCCTGTGGAATGAAATTTTGAGACTCTTGGTTTTCAATGACTTGGAAATCAGTCATTTCTTTATCTAGAATAACAATGTCATAATCACCGTCACCATCAACATCTTTCACACCCACTAAGTCGGCATCGAAATTTGGAGAATGTAACAATTCCTTAGTGAAATTGAGTCCAGAATTTCGCAAAAGGTATAAATTACCATCGGAAGAGTCGGCGTCAAGAATGTCTTGATCTCCATCACCATCAATGTCAAATGCAGTCGAAGATTTTAGCTTCACCGCCGCATCTGCCTGAAGTGAGTCGGTAAGTGCTAAGAAAACAGATAGGGACAAACCGCAGGCAAGTGCCAAGTGTTTAAGACGGGAAATCGAAGCAGAAAGGAGTCGATGCAAAAATCCAAGACACCAGCATGAGGGATGTTTTGTATGAGATGCCTTTACGACAAAAAAAATCGTCTTCAAGCAAAGAGATTTCGAGTCTTTTATTCTGTCGGAAGATAATGACATTGCCTATTCAACCAAATGTAAATGATTAGAGTCAAGCAAGACAAGTCGAATTATTTTGCCAAAACAGTAGTTTTTTTGAAAGTAACTACATTTTAATTTCATGACTATGGAAAATTCAATTTGCATAATTACTTCGGTCCGAAACTGTCTTGTTGAAACTGCTGAATACTTGGAATCCTTGCAACGATTTCCTCCGAAGAATCTATCCGAGATAGTAATTGTGGACGATGGAAGCGAAGAAGAAACCCAAAAATTTTTATCTAGTAAAAAAGGAGAACTCAGGGTCTTCCGTAATGTCAAGAGTATGGGATTTGCTTTTTCGAATAACCTAGGAGCTGCAAAAGCATCAGGTGAATGGTTACTGTTCTTGAATAACGATTTGGTTTTATCCAGGGGTTGGTCGGACTCTTTTCACTCCCTTATGTTAGATGTTGGATCCCATGATGACTTGGGTTGTGTTGGAAATATCCAACTCGATCCAGTTACTCGAAAAATTGATCATGCGGGCGTTGTCTTCTCCAATGGAATTCCCGAACATTTTTGTAAGGGAAAAAAAGAGGTACCCACTAATTGTTCATCTGAACACTTGGCGTTAACTGGTGCCTGTTTTTTGATCAAGCGTGAGTTATTTCTCTCCGCAGGAGGATTTGATGAATCCTATAGAACTGGATTTGAAGACATTGATCTTTGCCTGCGGCTTTCAATGCTTGGGTATAAACATTATGTTCTTAATAAAAGTGTGATTCTGCACAAAAAAAGTAGCACTCCAGAGAGAAATCAATACCAGGAGCATAATTCGCGGATATTTTACAGTCGGTGGGGTAGGATTATTACTCGATTTCAGGAATGGGAGAATGCAAAAAGAAAATTAGAGTTGGCTAGTCAATCTACTCTTAAGGGTTATGACTATGTTCTAAAAAACAAGGAAGATTTTCTTTTTTCAGATACAAAAATATTGAATGAATATTTTTCAACTTTCTTAAAGAAAAGAAATTTCAAATTTGCAAAGCATATACTTTCAATTCTTCAAAAAAAATTCAGCCATGATGAAAATACTCAACTTAAATCTGCACAGTTTCAGTGTGCATGCGAAGAGTTTGAGCAAGCAGTCGCAACCCTTAGCGATTTATTACAGGTCAATCCTAGGCAAATTGACGCATCCTTGTTTCTTGGAAAAATTTTTATTCAAAAAGGGGAAGTTCAAAAAGCAATTAAAATCCTACGCAAAGCCAAGAAATATCATCCTGATAATGCCCATGTTTTTTCAGCATTAAGCAAGTGCATGCTATCGACTGGGAAAGTGAAAGAAGCTAAGGGAAATGCAAAGATATCAACTATTTTGGATTCCGACTCAAAGGCTGGTTGGCAGTCTCTTTTAAAAGTTTTTCAGGAAAAGGGGCAAGTGAAAGAAGAAATCAAAATCCTACGCTTACTTCTTGATAGATATCCAAAAGATATCAAAATATTGAACCAGTTAATCACAGCACTTTCATCCCTGAATTTGCATGGAAGAATCTGGGGTTTGTCTAGGAAGTTTGAAAAAAGAATTTTAACCGGCGAAAGCGCGTTACTTTGTGCACAAGCTTCCTATGAAATTCGGGATTTTAACCAGTGTAGTATTTTTTTGGATAAAGTACTCGTTAGTGATCCTGAGAATGAGAAGGCTGTCATGCTAAGCGGAAACTTAGCGGTAGCAAATAAAGATTTCCCTAAGGCAATCAGGGATTACAATCATGTATTACAAGCGATTCCGGATTCACTCGAAGCTTTTAGTAATCTTGCCAATTCCAAATCATTTATCTGCGATTGGTCGGATCGAGAAATTGAAATTGAAAAATTACAAACATGGTGCAAAAAAGAATTAGGAAATCTTGGGTTATGTGAAGTATTGAGTTTATACTTTGATGAAGCCGATGAATCGAAAAATGCTTTTGCCAAGGCAAAAGCATTTAATATTCGAACGAATTTGCTCCGAGAAAAACTGGGTTTTTCTTACCGTTCAAATGAAGAGATCCGCAAGAGAATAGGTTTTTTATCTTCTGACTTCCGAAATCATGCAGTTGGTCACCAATTCATTGGCCTATTGGATAATTTAGATTCAACCCAATATGATATTTTTCTTTTTGCCACAAGCCCGAGCGAAAATACCAAAATCAGAAATAGGTATGAGCAAGTCGGTGAAAACTTTCATGATATTAGCGGGTTGTCTATAGCAGAGAGGGCATCTTCGGTTAACGAAGCAGATTTAGACTTACTGATTGATCTAGGAGGATTTTCCCGAGGACATAATGCAGACCTCTTGGCTATGCGACCATCTTCCCGCCAAGCACACTTTCTGGGCTATGCATCAACGATGGGGGAAGGCCTTGTCGATTATACGATTGCCGACCCAGTAGTAATTCCAAGGAGTTCATCGAGATTTTATGGGGAAAAAGTTATCCGGATGGATGGTTGTTTTTTCCCTCCTGGTGAATTTGAAGGTTTTGTCCCAAGAGTGAAACGCAAGCAGGTGGGGCTTCCTTCAAGAGGATTTGTTTTTTGTGCGTTTCATGCTGCTTACAAATTAAACCCTGAAATATGGTCTTGTTGGATGCGGATACTAAAAGCGGTTCCGGAAAGCGTGCTCTGGTTGAAATTCAAGCCCGCCAATGATGCGATCAAGAATCTTACAAAGGAAGCAGTTCGTTTAGGTGTTTGTTCAAAGAGAATTATACTGGCAGAAGATTTAAGCGACCGGAAGGATCATTTGTCTAGGATGACGGTTGCGGATCTCTATTTGGATTGTCCTTTGTATAATGGGCATGCCAGTGCAATGGATGCACTGCATGCAAAATTACCGATCCTTACTCTAAAAGGAAAGCGATTTTGCAGCCGGGTGGGGGAAACCTTTATGAAAAATTTAGGTCTGCCTGAGATGGTTACCAAAAACCTCGATGAATATGAGAAAAAAGCGATCGAGCTAGGACGACGACCTTCTCGTTTACTCCCACTGAGAAAAAAGATTTCTGAAAATGCGGATGCCGTTCTTTCTCCAGTTCTCCATGCCAAAAGATTTCAATCTGCCATCGAACAAATTCTCTCCAAAAAGCCGAAGATTTCAAAAGCATTAAAAACCGCAAAACCCAAAGCCTCTTTGGAGATTACGGATGCACTATCTTTAGAGGATTTTACTCTGGTCATGGTTCGCCCAATTGGTGTTACCAACTGGGCCTACAATGTAAACATGCTCGCCCACGAATTGAGAAAGAATGGTGGCCAAACGATCATAATAGAAGCATCACATCCTGAGCATAAGAGGTCTGATTTTTCCAGTTTTGTGAAGAGAGTTCCTCAGCTTGGGCAAAGTTATGCCGACATATTAAACCTTGGTCTGAGTAAGGTCTCTACGAAATATTTATTTTACTTAGATGACCCTTTGCGTGCTTTACCCGCAAAACATTTTTCCGAATGCTTACACCAAGCTCAAAAAAACTTATTGGAAACTAAGATTGGCTTTCTTGGCGTTGGTTCAAAGATGGAGCCTAATACTGGAGTTTTAGTAACAGCTACCAACGATTCTTCTAGTTCAAAAGTCGCAGGGCTTTTTGCACCTGCCTTTGCCCTTAATTTAGATGCTCTGACTTATACCGGAGGATTTCGCTCATACCATAAATCACTTGCCCTATCATGCTTAGATTTATCTTTGAGGATGGAACAACAAGCTTATCGAAGTGCATTAGTTGAACTTGATAAATTAATCTGTCCAGCACACACAGGTAATGATTACTTGAAGTCGGCAGGTGAAAGCATGCTCACACATTTCAATCAGTTATGGAATGTAAAACCTGTTTCTTTAAAACCGAAATACCCACCGAAAGACGAACAGGTTGGAGAAACACCTGATTATCAGGAATGGATTAGGCTTTGTGATACTATAACAGAAGCTGATATGTGTGCATTTAGAGAAGAGGTAGGTAGACTTCAAAATAAACCTTTGATTTCGGTGATTATGCCAGTTTTCGACCCTCCGAAGAAGTTTTTAGTTCAGGCAATTGAATCTGTTCTTACTCAAGCCTATGAAAATTGGGAATTGTGTATTGCTGATGATGCTTCGAAGAAAAAATTTGTGCGTCCATTATTGGAGTCCTATGCCCGCAAAGACCCACGTATAAAAGTGACCTTCCGAAAAAAGAATGGACATATTTCGGTGGCTTCCAATTCAGCATTAAAGCTAGCGATGGGAGAATTTGTTGCTTTTTTAGATCATGATGATGAACTGCGCCCCCATTCTCTCCTTGAAGTTGCAAAGGTTATAATTCAAAATCCAAATGCGAAACTGATTTATTCAGATGAGGATAAAATTGATGAGAAAGGCGGGAGGTATGACCCATATTTTAAGCCAGATTGGAATTCGGATTTATTATTGGGCCAAAACTACATTTCCCATCTAAGCGTATTCAAGACCTCTCAAGTCAAGCAACTTAAGGGATTGAGAAAGGGTTTCGAAGGGGCTCAGGATTGGGATTTGACCTTGCGTTTCACTGAAAAGTTTTCACAGAATTCGATCATTCATCTCCCTAAAGTTCTTTATCATTGGAGAGGGATTGCAGGGTCGACGGCTTCTGGTGTAAGACAAAAAATAAATATTTTTGAAGCCACCGCGAACACTATTAATCATGCCTTAGAAAGACGTGGATTAAATGCAAGTTTAAGTTTTCCTGATAAAAGGCACAACTGGGCGAGGGTCGCATTAAAAATCGATAAAAGGCAAAACCCAAAAGTGTCGATTCTAATTCCTACAAAAGATCGAGTGGATTTGCTCAAGAAATGCATCTCATCCATTCTAAAAAATATTTCATACAGTAATTTTGAAGTAATTATTATAGACAACGAAAGCGTGGAGAGCCAAACCATCAGTTTTTTCTCTTCTATGAAAAAAGACGGAAGAGTCTCTGTCTGTAGCGTGAAAGGTGATTTTAATTACGCAAGATTGAATAATATAGCTGCATCCAAGGCAAAGGGAGAAATATTACTCCTCCTAAATAATGATATCGAATCCATTAAAGTTGGTTGGTTTGAAGAAATGCTTGCTCATGCATTGCGTCCAGAAATTGGATGTGTCGGAGCCAAGTTGTTATATCCGGATGGTAGGTTGCAGCACGGGGGAGTCATTGTTGGACTAGGTGGGGGTGCGGGGCATTCGCATAAATACGCTTGCAGAGGAAGCAGAGGGTACTGCGGGCAACTGTCGGTTGCTCGTAACTCTACTGCTGTGACTGCAGCTTGCCTGATGGTTCGCAAACAGGTTTACATGGCTTCAGGCGGACTCGATGAGTCGAATCTGAAGGTAGCCTTTAATGATGTCGATTTTTGTCTGCGCGTCGAAAAAATTGGATACATTAATTTCTGGACTCCTTTTGCTGAGCTTTATCACCATGAATCGGCATCTCGTGGAAGTGATCAAGAAACAACTCAAAAGAAAGAAAGATCAAGCCGTGAAATTCTCGGATTGAGAAACAGGTGGAATCTCAGAACTTTCAGCGATACCAAGTATAATTCAAACCTAACCAACGGGTCAGAGCAATTTTGGTTCGGAATAAATAAAAAATCTTCTTCATATCCTGCAGTTTTGGGAGATTTGAAAATAGTTGATGGAATCGATGATTCAGCCAATTCTAAAAGTAAAATTCTTAGTGGAACATCTCAAAAAAGAGATATAAATTCAAGCTTAGATAAAAAACTAGTAAAGCAAGGAAAGATCGAATTAGATCCTGGTTTTAGTGGCAAGAAGGAAAAGAAAACCCCAAAAATCTTTCCTCTGCTAAAGAAGCAATTCCAGGGGAGATGGATGGAATATTTTTTCGATTGTATGCCTCCGAATGCAGATAATCTCCACGGCGTGGTCGAAACGGAGAATATCTCTCGGCACGAGTATGATGCTTATGCAATGAAAATCATCAATACAGTTGGTGAAAATGGGATGATTTTGGACTGTGGCTCAGGACATCGTCTCACTTACTACTCTAATGTTGTGAATTTTGATCCCGTTGCATACAGGACTACTGATGTCGTTGGAGTTGGGGAAGAATTACCATTCAAAGATCATTCCTTTGATGCGGTTTTCTCTCTAAATGTTCTAGAGCATGTGCGTGATCCATTCAAATGTGCAAGGGAAATTGCCCGAGTGTTAAAGCCAGATGGTAGCCTGTACTGCGTTGTGCCTTTTATGTCACCCTACCATGGATATCCGAATCATTACTATAATATGACGAAATCCGGACTTCGTAATTTGTTTGAAAATTATTTTGATATTGAAAAACAGGATGTGATGGATAGCGGGCATCCGATCCATTCGATTACTTGGACACTTCGAAGCTGGGCAGAAGATCTAAATCCCTTCAATAAAAAAGAATTCTTAGCAAAAAAAGTTGGTGACTTAATCGGTGACCCAGCAATGTATTTTAGTGAACCTTTTGTTTCAGAACTTAGTAAGGATAAGATGTTTGAGTTGGGTGCTACTACTGCTTTATGGGCTAATAAAAAGCATTTGCAATTGAATTACAATGGTCCACACGATGAAGGTGAAGATAAACAAGTTTTTGAAAGAAATGATTACAAGGCATCTTGGAATCGGCTTTCTTCAGATTTTGATTCAGCCCGTCTCCATGTAACAGGAGATGCTGACGAAGAAGCCCTAAAAAAATCTTCCAAAGATACGATTTCCAGAATCGATAGATATGTCAAATTTAACAAAAATGATATTGTTTTGGAGATCGGTTGCGGAATTGGTCGGGTGGGCAGGGAGTTGGCACTAGAATGTAAAAAGTGGATAGGGTGTGATATTTCAGGGAATATGTTGGGGCATGCTCAACGTCGCCTGTCACACCTGCAAAACATTCAGTTGATCGAGTTACCAGAATGCAACCTGTCTCCCATTGCTGATAGTTCCATCGATGTTGTATATTGTACAGTAGTCTTTATGCATCTCGATGAATGGGACAGGTATGAGTATATCAAGGAAGCTTTTCGGGTCCTTCGTGAGGGTGGAAGAGCATATTTCGATAATTTTTCTCTTACTACAAAAGAAGGTTGGAGGATTTTTGAGGAACACTATAAAATGCTTGATCGTCCTAGCCACATCTCCAAGTCCTCCACGGCCGAGGAATTATTTCAGTATATGGAAAAGGCGAAATTTGTAGAAGTAAAAACTGAACTTGATGATCCGTGGGCGATCGCATCAGGGCATAAAAGCATAAAGAACTAAAAGATGCCAATAATTTAAGTTTAAAAGCACAGAATGCACTGCCCATTTTCAGCCTACTTGTTCCGAAGACAAGTGGCACATCATTCGGTGTATGCTTACAAAAAATTTAAGGTAATAGTTTCATGTTTCATTATCCTGAACTGGACAGCCATGGTGCGGAGCCAATCGAGGTTTTAGAGGGGAAGGGATGCGTTCACGGGCATCTCATTTTAGATCGTTACCAAGAGCTTTGCCAAGGAGCTGACCTTGTGACTTGGTTGCGAAATCCTGAAGACCGAACTCTTTCGTTATATCATCACATTTTATCCAATCCGGATTCTAGTAATGAATTTCATAAAAGAGTTTACATGGATAAACCTTAAATTCTTGAATTTTGTGAAATGCCCGAAAACCATGGTTTTGGATTTCATTGGCAAGGCGCAAGTGTCACTTATCGATCATGGCGCATGTATATGCATTTTCTGAGAGTAACTCAGCAAGGTTGGCCTCTCGTAAAAAGGGTTCGAGGGAGTCCCCATTTCTCTCAATACCAATTCTGTTTGGGGCTTTGCTTAAAAGTAACCCGGATCTAGCGGGAATGCTTTGAGGGGCACAAGTGTATCCATTAGTAAAATTAATCCCTGATTGAACCATTTGATCCAAATTTGGAGTTTTGAGGCTTCCATTTAACTGGTATTTAACTGGTTGGCTGAAAAATCAGCCCACCCTTGGTCATCCTGATTGCATGAAAAGGATATAAAGTTAATAGATCCCATATTCTTGTTGAAAATGCAAAAAAACTAAAGATTATAAAATTCATGTTTAGGTTTTCATTGTATGCGTCCATAGCATTTTTCTTCGTGCTCAAGCTTTTTTCAGGGCAAGCACCCACAGGAATTTTGTTTTCGGCAAGTAGTTCCCAAACTTCTCTACCAAGCTCATCTAAATCAATAAACTTAATCGATCTTGATGGAGACGGAGACCTCGACCTCTTATCAGAGTCACAACCTGGAGAATTCTTTTTGAGTGGTAATATAGGTGGTGCATTTTTGGATGCACAAAAGCTTTATCCACAAGGACCTACCACGATCAAAATCTCAAATATCAATGAAGAAATCGGACTTTTCCGTGCCTACGACCCCGACGACCCTAAATCTCAAAGCAATTATAATTTTGAATTGGTGCCTGGAGAAGGAGATAGATCGAACGATAATTTCACCCTTACCACAAATGGAAATTTGAAAGTAAATGCAAACCTTCGATCGGGTGAGCATTCGGTTCGTGTCCGTGTAACTGATGTAAGTGGTATGTTTCTGGAGCGTGCTTTTACTTTCATTAAAGAAAATGAGTTGCATGGACTTGTGCTAACTCCCTACATCTCACCACATTTTGCTCCACCTACATCATCTAATATTGATCAAGACTTAAATTCAAGTGCTACAGAATCCATGTTATTAGTTGATTTGGATAAAGACGGGGACTTGGATCTTATTTCTGAGGATCTTGCTGGGCGTTTCTTTCTTTACCATAATCACATGGGAAATTTTTCAATAGATTTGCTTTTATTTCCAAACCCAACCATTAACTTTGAAGCAAACACAACCCTTGGATCACCAATCGCTTCCGTTGTAGCTATTTCTTCTGATAATCTTGGTGCTGCCTCGTCAATTAGTTACAAGCTAGCAGACGAATCGAATTTTTCAGATAATCAATTTTTTACCATTAACTCAGAGGGAACGCTTTTACTCAGTAGATCACCTCCATATGGTGTATTAAAAATAAAGGTCCAAGCTACAAATAACGATGGGTTTTCCGTGCTCAGTACTTTTGAGCTAGAGTCATTGGAACCTGAAAGATTTACTCCATCATTAATTGAACTTGATTACGCATCGCTTTCAGAGAATTTACCCCAGGGTACTACTGTGGGGAACTTGCTTGTACACGATACAAATGCTGATCCATCTCACATCTTTTCTCTTGCTTATCCTGACGCTAATTTTGAGATAACGGAGTCAGGTTTGGTTACAAACAAAAAAGTTTTTGACTACGAATATCAGAACTCATTTACCATAACTGTCAAAGTAACTAACCAATATGGGAAATCCTTGGAGCAGGAGATCAAAATTGAGATTTTAGATATCAAAGAAGACTTTGATCAGGATGGAGTTGAAGATCACCTCGATTCGGATGATGATAATGATGGTTTTACAGATCTTCAAGAAATAGAACTTGGAAAGAATGCGTATGATAATAAAGATTTTCCTCAATTCCCGCCCGATGGGATCTTAATTAGCACTAACTCTGTCGAGGAAAATAAGCCCATTGGTTCAGTTATTGGATACTTAGAAGCGTCTGGATTAAATATTGGAGTCTTTCACGATTTCGAATTGGTCTTAGGGGGCGAGGAGTCTTTACCTATTCAAGTTGAACAAAATGGAAGTATCGTGGTTGCTGGTCTTATTGATTATGAACAACAGCTATCTGTGGCTTTCAAGGTGCGTGCAACCAATGAGTTTGGACTTTATTTGGATGATGAGTTTGTAATCGATGTTATAGATGTTGATGAAGTTAAGAGAGCGATTCCACGAACTTCTCATGCCTCCTTATTACCTAATAACAAAGTTGAATTGCACGGTGCATTGCTGTCGAATGGAAATAGTAAAGATGTGGAAATTGGTTTTCTGGTCGGAGCTAAATTGTCCTTATCTATGGACGATCCGGACACGATAAAATTAGTTGCGGTTCTAAATTCTGGAGATTCCACCTTCTCTTCTACTTTTGAGTCACAGGCTTCTGGAAAAATGTACTTTAAGAGTTATGCCCTTAATGAAAAAGGTCTAGTTTTAGGTTCAGTTCGAAGGTTTTTGGTTGAGGAAGAGTCCGGGCTAGAAGGGCAAAATGGAATTTGGAGCGGTTCATTTGAATTAAGTAATGGCTGGATTATTTCGGATTGGTTTGGGGCGATTAAGGTCTACCCCAATGGGTGGATCTTCCACCATGAACTAGGCTGGCTTTTCTCTTCCGAATCATCTCGGGGTGTATGGCTATGGAGAGAAAAGAATGGTTGGCTTTGGACAGGGGCAGATGTTTTTCCATTCTTTTTTAAAAGTCAGTTTCAAAATTGGCTCTACTATTATGCTGGAGCAAATGGAAATCGTTATTTCTATGATTATTACTCGGAAACTTTGTATAATACAAAAACTTTTAATAATCAGCTTTCTTCAGGTATGTAGCCTTCAAAGACAATCCTTTCATCTCAAAACGGAGTGGTGGTTACAGAGTAAATTGGCGGAATCTATCGTTATTAAAATTTCTATGGTAACACCACCCGGACTCTTTTACAAAAAGCAGCTAGTGGATGTCAGATCAGAATATGGTTTTATAAAAATGGTGAAGTATATGGTACAGAGGTAGCCTTAGAGAAACTTACTGAAGCCGATTATCTGAGCATGCTTATGAAATTGATGAAGAAGGAGTTTACCTCAAAAAATAAAGATGGTTAGATGATGCTTACCTTACTTGCTACTAAATTGAGTCTGTAGAAGATGGTGTGGTGGTGACATCGAATTATTATGGTTCAACCAAAGATCAGCAAAGGCACAAAAGTTATTTTTCTACTAGCAAATCGATAGCAGAAGAGTTTTGTAACTCTAGGTTACTTGAATCAGAACCTAATTAAGGCGTAGGGAGTGCCTTGGTTGTCTGCCAATGGATTAAGATGAGTTGCGGACTTTTTCTTTTTCGCTTTCTGCCTTGGCTTCAAGGCTGAGTACTTCTTGGGCTAAAATATTGCGGGCTTCTTCCGCCT
>MDTG01170097.1_pt1 | contig 13372 bp, 13 predicted proteins | sample 811421 | NCBI WGS metagenome assembly MDTG01 (sample SAMN05326645, study PRJNA326480) | marine metagenome | isolation source: seawater | place: Pacific Ocean: South East | collected 2011 | reverse complement strand
GATAGGCTGGATGTGGAAGCGCAGTAATGCGTGCAGCTGACCAGTACTAATAGCTCAATTGGCTTGATTTATGCACTGAAAAAAATTTTTATTTAATTGCTATTAAAATTTTTACTATAAATTATTTTAAAATAATTATATTTAGTTTAAATATATCTTTGACCTTTAATTAAAATGAGCAATCTTTCAATATCAGCAACTATTGATAACATTGCCTGGGATAATTTCTTGAGAAAATCACAAAATAAAAATATCTATTCACATTCACTTTATCTTGATAATTTAGGCGAAAAATATCAAAAATTTTTTGTTCAAAAAGATCAGGAAATTTTTGCTTCTTTTTTTTTAAGATTTGACGACAAAAAAATTAAATTAAGTGACAAAATAATTTACACACCAGTCATATTTAAAAACTTTGTTGATAAACCTCTGTCAAGTATTCACACGATTAAGTTTGAAATAATTAATGAAATTAAAAATTTTTTTATTAGCAATTATAGAAATGTAGAATTTACATCTGATTACTTTCTTAATGATCTCAGACCATTTTATTGGCATAACTTTGAGACCAATAAAGAAATTTTTAAAATTAAAGATTTAAAATATACCTCAGTGGTTGACTTGTCTAAAATCGATGGCTCCTTAGATCTTGAAGAAACTTTTTTTTTTAAAAACCTCTCAGTGAGAGTTAGACAGCAATTTAATTACGCAAAAAAAAAAAGGAATTACAAAATGGATTATAATTTTTGTAAAAGAACTATTAAAGATACTATTACTAAAACATTTGAAAGACAAAATAAAAAAATTAATTTTGATCTAAACCTGCATTGTGAAATTCTTGAAAAATTGAACAACTGCGAACTGATTAATATGATAATAATAAAAGAAAATGATTTAAAAAAAGCCTTTTTAATTTTTAGTCGTTTAAAAAATCAATCAATTTATTTGTTTGGTGGCAGGTTGACTGATGATAAGGATGATTATTCACTTACGTATGGAATGATCACTTCCTTTATTAATTTAAAAAAATTAGGTGTTAGTTATGTTGATTTAGAGGGAATAAACAGCCCAAATAGAGGATTTAATAAATTAGGGTATGGTGGAAGTATTTTTCCATATTATACAATACAAATGAATAATTAATATGATCAATTCCTTTTGGGACATATTTTATAAAAATAAAGGCAACAATTTTTTTTGGCCCTGGACAGATCTTGTTACATTAGTAAGTAGGCATTTGAATAAGAAAAAAAGAATATCAATTTTAGAAATTGGTATTGGGAGTGGTGCTAATGTACCTTTTTATTTATCTAAAAAATTTAATGTTTATGGAGTTGATAGAAGTAAGCAGGCAATAAAAATTTTAAAAAAAAGATATCCAAAATTTGAAAAAAATTTTTTCAACGAAGACTTTATTAACAAAAAATTCAAACCAAAAAATTTTGATTTAATTGTAGACAGAGGATCATTATCTTGTGGAAATGATTTATATAAAATTAAAAAAATTATTTCATTAATTGAGGTTTATTTAAAAAATGACGGATTATTTATTGGAGTTGACTTATATTCTAAAAACTCATCATATTTCAAAAAAAAATTTTTAAACAATAACTTAAAAAAAAAAAATTGCTTTTCATTCAACAAAGGACCATTTTTAGGGATGGGAGAGATATTATTTTTTAGTTTAAATGACATCAAAAATAACTTTAAAAATTTTAATATCATTGACTTGAATGAAAAAAAAATTTTAAATTATCAATCAATTGAAAAAGATATATTTGCCTCATGGATGATGGTCGCCAAAAAAAAATAACTATTGTGGGCGGGGGCATTATAGGTTGTCTTGTAGCTGTACATTTTAGACAAAAAAAATACAACGTTATAATAATAGAGCAAAGAAAAAATCTAGGAGGTGTATTGAGAGATTATGAGACCGAAAATGATTTTTTTTTTAGAGGTTGTCAATATTTAGAAAATGATATTGACTGGTTAGATCAGTTGAAAATAATCTCAGAAGAAAAATTTAACTATTTTAAATATAATTACGCATCTAATAATACTTTCAATAAAAAAACATTATTAAAAGAAGATCTTGCAGTACCAATATTTAAAATAAAAAATATTAAAAAGAAAGACTTTAAATTGAACAATCTTAAAAATAAATCTTTAGGTGATAAGATATCGTTTTATCCAAAAGAGATAAAAAAAAATTTAAATAATTTTGTTGAAAATTGTGGACTTAATCCGAAAGAAATTCACTATGATTGTGCACAAAATCTCCAAATATCACGAATAAATATTTTAGATTCAGAACGCGAAATAATTAAATTAAAAAATAAGGAATTTATTTTTGATCAGAACTTAGCTGTTTCAAGAAAAAAAAAAAATGAAAACAATTTATTTTATTCCACTCCTATTAATGGTTATAGCAGAATGTTTGATAGTATTTTAACTAGTCTTCAGAAAATGGGGATTAAAATTATTTTAAACACTAAAGTAGAACCTACCTGGATAAACGAAAAATTAATTTTAGAATATAATAAAAAAAAAAATTTCTGACTCACTTATATTCTGGAGTGGAAACCCTACAAAATTAATTTATAATTTTAATAAAAAAAAGATAAAATCAAATATTTTCAAAACATTTCAAATAAGTGCAAATATTTCCTCTAATAAATTAAAAAATTTTTTTCTTCAAAATTTTTCTGATAGAAGCAAGATATTAAGAATACAAACTTATAATTCAAAAAAAAATAGTAAAATTGGAATTGAGTGCATTTTTTCGAATAGGTCAACTATTGATTTAATAAATGAAGCAAAAAAAATTTTATTAAAGTTAAACATAAAACTAAAGATATTTACTAAAACGATCGTAAAATATCCTATTCCAAGATTTGATGTTTACACAGTTTCTGATCAAAAAATAATAAATGATTTTCAAAACAAAACGAAAAATTCAAATTTATTATATTCCCCATGGCTCATATATGGCAGAAAAAAAAAATTAAAAAAATAATTAATTTTTTATCTACCAAAAAGATTTAATAATTTATGAAAAATTTATATTTAACAGACATTAATCACTCTGAAATAATAAATTCAGAAAATATTTTTTTTTTGGGTGATTGGATAAAAGAAAATTATGATTTTGAAAAAAAATTATGTGATACAGATTATGAAATATTTAACTCAAAAATTTTTAATAAAAAAAAGATATATGAAATTGACCAAAACCATAAAAAATTTAAACTTTTAGTTTTTGATGAATTAGTCAAAAAACTTAATGTTTATCATGATAGTAACTATAGCTCACGATATTGGCAAATTATATTGGAACCTTGGTATACTCATTTTTTTGAGGCAATCTTATATAGATGGAAAATTGTAGAAGAATTATTAAATCACAATATAAATTTAAAATCAAAATTTATATTTTTTATTAATAATCCCGTTCATTTTGATTATGATCACTTTTATAATGATGTATGCTCAGATAATCATTACAATCAATTTTTGTTTCAGAAAATAATTAATTTTCTTGATAAGAAAAAAAATATAAGAATTATTTATGGAACCAAACATAAATTTTCAATAAATAAAAAAAAAATTAAAAAAGAAACTCATTTATTAAATTTTTTCTTTTTAAAGATTTCAAGATTAAAAAAATATTTTTTTGATTTGAGTATTGGTAGAAGAAAATATGTTCTTTTAAATATTCTTCTTAAAGATTTTCCCTTCAAAGATAAAAAAACTTTTTCAAAAAATATTAATGATATTTTGTTTAACGAAATGTCAGCTATAAATACAAAAAAAAGGCAAAAATTAAACATTACAATAACTCCTAATTCTGAATTTGAAAAATTTTTTTTAAATATTCTTTACTTACAAATCCCAATATCTTTTTTAGAGGATTTTAAAAAATTGAATAAGTATTTAGAAGTAAAAGTTAACATTAAACCCAAATGCATAATAAGTGACATGAATTATGCAACAAATACAATTTTTAAATTTTGGTTAGCAAATTCACAATTAAATGGTACAAAATTAATAATCTCTGACCATGGAGGTTCATATGGTTTATTAAATGGAGAATTTATTAATGAGCAAATTTCTGATAAATCCTTAAGATATTTTAGATCTAGATTTGATAATAGTTTTCATGTTCCCATAATACATAAATTGCATAAAAGAAAAAAAAATTTTTCAAATAAACTTTTAATTATAACTCATGGTGTAAGTAAATATCCTCACTATGTAACAACCTCACCAGTATCTGGACAAGTTTTAAATCAAATCACCATAATTAAAAATTTTTATAAAAATTTACCAAAAAAAATTGGAGATAATTTTTATATTAGACCTTATCAAGCTAAAGGGTGGGATTTAAACACTAGATATAAAGAAATATTTAAAAATAAGGTTTTAATCAATAAAAAAGAGTATGAAAAAATATTTGAAAATTCAAAAATAATTATTTCTACATACCCCAAAACTTCATTTTATGAGTCATTTTTATCAGGACCGTCTATTTTATTAACAGACTTAAATCACTTTAAAATTAAAAAAGAATATGATGAGGTTCACGAAGTATTGAGAAAAAATAATATGTTATTTGATAATAGTTTTAAAGCATCAATTTTTGTATCAAAAGTGTGGAATAATGTTGATGACTGGTGGTATTCTAATGATGTTCAAGAAGCTTTGAAAATTTATAAATCATACTTGGCACATGAAAAAAAAAATAGCTTAAAAATCTGGGCTGATTTAATAAAAAAAGCTTAGTATTAATTTTTTTCTTTAGATTTTGAATTTATTAATATAATTAAGTTTTAATGAAATCGTTACCTGTTGAAGTTTCTGTAGTGGTGACTGTAAAAAACGCCATGGCATATATCGGAAGATGTCTAAGGTCTCTTATAAATCAGAATTTTGACAGAGAAAAATATGAAATAATTTTAGTTAACGATAAAAGTACAGATAAAACAAAAGAGGCTATTACTCCTTATTTAGGGGAATTAATTTATGTTGAAAATAAAAAAAGTTTAGGATTACCAGGTTCTCTTAACGTTGGAATTCAACAAGCGAAAGGGCAATATATTGTTAGAGTTGATGCAGATGACTGGGTGCACAAAGAGTATATCAATATTTTATATAATCTTCTCCATTTAAGTAATGAACTTGATGCAGTAGCCTGTGATTATTATTTAATGGATAATAAACAAAAAATTATTTCAAAAGAAAATTGCTTAAAAACACCCATTGGATGCGGAATAATGTTTAGGTCCCACCATCTGATAGAGATTGGTCTTTATGATAACAAATTAATGTCAAGTGGTGATGAAGATTTATTAATAAGATATAAAAAGAAATATGATATTTTCAGAGTTCCTATCCCTTTATATAGATATAGAAGACACAAAACTAATATGACTAATAATAAAAAACTTTTAAAAAAATATGAAAAAAAACTTTTAAAGAAACATAGTTTGAAAAAATGAAATTTTTGAATAAAAGAAATATTTTTGGATTGAAATCTCCATATTTCATTGCAGAAATAGGCGTTAATCATGGGTGTTCTCTTTCTTTGGCAAAAAAACAAATTCTTTTAGCAAAAAAAAATGGTGCACATGCTGTGAAATTTCAATCATATAAAGCTGAAACCATCACATCTATACACAGCCCTTCATATTGGAACAGAAAATTTGAAAAAACGTCAAATCAATATGATTTGTTTAAAAAATACGATAAATTTAATTTTAAAGAATATTTTGAATTGTTTAAGTTTTGTAAAAAAAATAATATAGATTTTGCATCTACTCCATTTGATATTAAAGCAGTAAAATTTTTAAAACCAATAATGAAGTTTTTTAAAATAGCATCCGCTGATATAACAAATATTCCTCTCTTGCAGGAAGTTGCTAAAACTAAAAAACCAGTAATTTTAAGCACTGGGGCATCAAATTTATCTGAAATAAGGCGTGCATTAAAAATTTTAAAAAAAAACGGCTCAAAAGAAATAATCATTTTACATTGTATATTGAACTATCCAACTTCTGATCACAACGCAAATTTAGACATGATTAAAGATTTAAAAAAAAATTTTAAAACGCATATTATTGGATACTCAGATCATACTCTGCCAGATAAAGATATGTTAAACCTTACAACATCTTTTTTAAAAGGAGCTGAAGTAATTGAAAAACATTTCACTCATAATAAAAAAATTAAGGGTAATGATCACTTTCATTCAATAAATGGAAAAGATTTAAATGATTTCTTTAAAAAAATTTTACAAGTAAAAAATCTTTCAGGATCAAGTAAAAAAAGAGCCATACCCTCTGAGAAAATATCAAGATTGAATGCTAGAAGGAGTATTGTTTTAAATATTGATGTTAAAAAAAATGATTTGATTACTAAAAAAAATATCATTACCAAAAGACCTGGGACAGGTATAACTGCCGATAATTGGTATAAGGTTTTGGGAAAAAAGTTTAAGAGAAATCTCAAATCAGACCATATTTTAAAATGGAGTGATATTAGTCTTTAAGTAATAATAATATTTTTTGAATATTGAGAATTAATCTTTTTAAGTCTAGGATTTTGATCTAAAATATTAATTACATTTTCTAAATTTATCTTTTTATCTTTATTTTTTTTTAAAATTTCTCTTATCAACTTAAGATCTTCTTTAAAATCGATTGTGAGTCTTATGTCTGGTCTATTGAATTTTTTGATTGCTTTATGATTATAAGTTTTAAATTTTTTTATATTATTAAGATAATAATAGCATGTATGTTCTCTCTTTTTTTTTTGAATTTTAGAAATTTTTAATAAACTTTTTAATGTAAAAATTCTTATATCAGTACCAATTGGAAAACTTCTAATTATAGAATTGGAAACAAAATCGTAATTTTTTTTTGAGTAAATATTAATCATTTGTTCTAAAATATTTAAATCAATCAATGGATTATCTGCAGTAAGCTGAATAATGTGATCAACTTTAAAAAGTATTGCTGCTTTACTTACTCTACCCACAAGATCATTGGTTGAACCCCTATAAATATTAATTTTATTTTTTTTTGCAATTTTTTCTATCACATCATCTTGAGCTAACTTTGTCGTAGCAATTATTATCTTGATTTTTTTTAAATGCTTTATTCTGTTAATTAATATTTCTAAAATTGTTTCATTATTAATTTTTTTTAAACATTTATATGGAAACCTTTTTGACCCCGTTCTAACTTCTATGATAATTCCTAGTTTTTTTTTCATAATAGATAACTTTATCTTTTATAAAACTCTAATACTAAAATTTATTTTATGTTTGCATTTATTTATTTATTAATTAAAGATTACTTTACTTAATTTATAATTATCAGTTTGTCATTTTAAATTTTTTATGAGTATTAATATAGGTATTAATGGATTTGGGAGAATTGGAAGAGTAATTGCTAGAATATTAGCAACAAAAAAAAAATTTAAAATTGTTCTAATTAATGAAATTGATGAGGATGTAAATAACTTGGCATATCTATTTAAGTATGACTCTCACTATGGAAAATTTAGTGGTTCTATATCGGCAGATAAAAAAATAATAAAAATTAATAAGAATAGAATTCATATTACAAATATTACTAAAATAGAGAATGTTCCCTGGAGTAGTAAAAAAGTTGATATTTTAATAGACGCCTCAGGTGCTAATTCGAATTTAAATTCAGCAAAAAAACTTTTAAAAAAAGGTGTAAAAAAAGTCATAGTAACTCATTCACCAAAAAAGAATGTAGATTTTACCATGATAATGGGCGTAAACGAAAAAAAATATAATAATAAAGTTCATAATGTAATTAGCAGTAGTATTTGTGATGCCACAGCAATTGCACCTGTATTAAATCAAATTGAAAATAATTGGGGAATTGAAAGTGGTTTTATAACTACATTACATTCAAGGTTGTCATATCAGAACCTTTTGGATGGGTCTGTTAGATCAATATCTAGCCCTGGTCATAAATGGAAGGATTATTCTTTAGGAAGAAATAGTATGGCAAGTTTAATACCAAAAAAAACTACCGCGGTGGATGCGGTCACTAGAGCAATACCACACTTAAAGGGTAAGTTGGGCGGTTTATCCTTTAGAGTACCAATAGCTATAGTTTGTGGATCTGATTTGACTATAAAATTAAAAAAAAAAGTGAGTCTTTGGGAAGTAAAAAAATTTTTGAATTTGACTGCAAAAAAAAATAATAAAATTTTTGAGTTTCAAACTGAACCCTTAGTATCTATTGATCATTTAAAAACAACAAAATCTACAATAATAGACTCAAATTACATAGATATTGTAAATTCAGAATTACTTAAATTAGTGATATGGTATGACAATGAGTGGGGTTATGGAAATCGTGTGTTAGATATATTGAATTATATTACCAAAAAAAATTAAACTAATTATATGAAAGAGTATGATTTTGATATTTTTGATTATTTTAAACCACCACTAAAAAATAAAGTAATTGGTTTAGCTTTTAATTATAAAAGCTTAGTTGGTGAAAAAAATAAAAATCTAGAGCCTTTAATATTTTTGAAGTCAAGCACAAGTTTAATTTTTAATAATGATGAAATAATTTGTAATGAACTTTTTAAAAAAATTTGGATTGAGGCTGAACTCTGTATAATAATTGGAAAGGAAGGTAAAAATATTAAAGCTCAGAATGCAAAAGATTATATTTTAGGTTATACATGTGGGAACGATGTCACTGCAGAAAATATATTAGATAGGGATTGGCATTTAGCAAGGTCAAAGGGATCCGATACATTTGCACCAATTGGACCAAAAATTGTTTATGAACTGGATACATCTGATTTGAGAATTCAATCATTCATAAATGGAGTAAAAAAGCAGGATAGCACTACAAGCGACAGAATTCTAAGTGACTATGAGTGTGTTGAGTTTGTATCGAAATTTATGAGATTATTTCCGGGTGATATCATTTTTACTGGAACACCTGCAGGAGCTACAGATGCTTTAGTAAAACCAGGAGACAAAGTAACGATAGAAATTGAAAGAATAGGAAAAATTACTAATTCAATAAAAATTCAAAATATTTGATGAAACAAGTAATTGTTATTCCAGCTAGAATGAAAGGGACAAGATTGCCTGGAAAACCTCTAATAAATATTTTACAAAAACCGATGATTCAACATGTTTGGGAAAAGTGTGAAAAAGTTATCAGTAAAGATTTTATTTATGTAGCAACTGAAGATAATGAGATTAAAGATTTTTGTGAAAATAATAATATTAAATGTGTTATTACTGGTCCTGCCGAAACAGCAATCGATAGAATTAAATTGTTCAGCGATAAGATTAAAGCTGACTCCTATATAAACGTCCAAGGAGATGAGCCAATAGTAAATATAAATGATATAAAGTCTCTTTTAAATTACAATCTTAAATTTCCTGATAGAGTTGTATTTGGTAAAACGACTGCAAATGAAATAGAGTTTAATGATTTTTCAAAAGCAAAAGTTGTTTGTGATAAAAATGGTAGATTACTTTATTCATCAAGGGCAGGAATACCCCTGACCAATAAAGGAAAATTCTTCAAAGCAGAGAGAGCAATTTGGTTATATGCATTCAATAAAAACTCTTTGAATAAATATTTTGAAAATTCTGGAAAAACATATTTAGACCAAATTGAAGATAATGAAATAATAAGATTTTTGGAGATTGGCATACCTGTTTATTGTATAGATATGATTGGAGATAGTTGGGCGGTTGATGAAAAAAAAGATATAGAAATTGTAGAAAAAAAAATTAAAGATGGTGAAAAAGAAATATAAAGTAGTAATCACAGATTATTTCAAAGATTCAATCATAGAAAAAAAAATTCTTGGTGACAAAGTGAATGTTGTTTGTTTAGATCAAGTTGAGGAAAATAAATTAACCGATGAGATCGATGATGCTGATGTTTTATTAGTATGGCATACGCAAATATCTGACAAAACTTTAAAAAGACTAAAAAAATGTAAAGCCATAATTAGATATGGAGTAGGTTTTGACAATATAAATATAAAAAGCGCAAGATTAAAAAATATTGATTGCGCCAATACCCCAGATTATGGAATTTCTGAAGTTGCTGATACTGCATGTTCAATGATGTTGAATCTAATTAGAAAAATAAATTTATATAATTTTAATTGCAAAAAATATAAAAATGAGTGGCAAGTGAATGTGTTGAAAGAAAATATAAAAAACCCTGTCAAAAGACTTAATGAACATAAACTTGGAATTATAGGGTTTGGAAGAATTGGATCTTTAGTATCATTACGAATGAGAGAATTTGGATTGAAAATAGGCTATTATGATCCCTATGTTAAAAAAGATAAAGGTAAATTTTCTTTTTTAAAAAAATTTAAATCAATAAATGAATTGGTTAATTTTTCTAGTGTTATATCAATAAATTGTGTTTTAAATGATCAAACAAAATCATTGATAAACTCAACTTTAATCAAACAAATGAATCATAATACAATTATAGTAAATACAGCTAGAGGAAAAATTATTAAAAATTTAGATTGTTTAATGGTTGGGCTTAAGTCATTAAGGATAGGAGGATTAGGTTTGGATGTTTTACCAGAGGAGCCACCAAACTTTAACGATAAATTAATTAAGGCTTGGATCCATGAAAAGAACCCTCATCATTCAAAAATAATTATTAATCCTCACTCTGGTTATTATTCAAGTAGATCTGTAGTAGAGATGAGAGAAAAAGCATCAAAAAATGCATTAAGAGTATTGAATGGAAAAAAAATTTTGAACAAAGTGAACTAGAGTGAGGAAAGCAATTTTAATAGGATTAGGGGGAATGGGCCAAAGGTATGTAAAGGCCTTAAGTCAACTAAATTTTAAGCTGGTTGGAATTTGTGATCAAAAAAAAGATAAACTTAAAAAATTTGATAATATTTTTTGTAAAAAAACAACGCAATATACGGATTTATTAAACCTAAATGCCGACATTGTTTGTATATCATCCAACACATCATCTAGAGAAAATATAATAAGAGATTTTTTTACTAAGTCAAAAATTAAAAGAATATTGACTGAAAAACCTCTTACAATATCTTATGAAAAAAGTCTAAAGATTTTAAAATTAATAAATAAAAATAAAAAAAAAAGAATTTTAGTCAATACTTTTAGAAGTCTTTCACCAAATTTTAAAAGAATAAAAAAACTTTTTTTAAAAAAAAAGGAAATTATTACACATATTTCAATACTATCTCCTTCTGCTGGGCTAGGAAATATGGGATCAATTTTTTTTGATTTATGCAATTATTTTCTGGAAGAAAAAATTATATCAGTAAGCTGTCAAATAGATACAACAGGCACAATAAATCCAAGGGGAAAAATATTTAAGGACCCAGGGGGTTATGGATTTGTAAAATATAGAAATAATAAAAAAATATTTTTTGATTTAAGCGAAAACACTTCTATGCCATATCAAATAATTTTGAAAAGTAAAAATTTAGAAATTAGTATAGATGAGATTAATAATGAATTTATAGTAAAAGAAAGACCCAATAAATTTAAAAAAAAGCCACCATATTATTATCTTTATAGACCAGATAAAAAAAAATTAGTTAAAACACAAAAATATGATGTTATTCAATTAACAAAATACTCAATTAATGAATTATTTAAAAAAAAGTTCAAAAATAATATTATTAATTCAATTAAAGCAATGGAAATAGTTTTTGGATGTCATGCATCTCAGAAAATTGAAAAAAGTATTATTTTTCCATTAAATAAAAAATATCATAAAATGAATATTAATTTTCCATAAACCATGAATAGAAAATTTAATTTTAAAATTATGAAATGGGCTAATGATTTATTTCCAATATGCAGAAGTTTAACTGGAGAGGGAAATAGAAAAACATTAAGATATATAAAAAAGATAAATAGAAATTTTAAGATAAAAAGTTTTAAATCCGGAGAAAAATTTTATGACTGGAAAATACCCTTAGAGTGGAAAATAAAGAATGCTTATATTAAAGATAAATTAGGTCTAAAAATTGTTGATTTCAAAAAAAATAATCTTTATGTTTTAAATTATTCAACTCCAATAAAAAAAAAATTAAATTTTTTAAAACTCAAAAAAAATATTTTTACATTAAAAAAGAGTCCTTCATTAATACCTTATGCAACATCATACTATAAGAAGAGGTGGGGTTTCTGCATGGAGTATAAAAAATTCAAAAATTTTAGAAATAACCAAAAATTTGATGTGTTAATAGATAGTAAACATTTTAAAGGTAAAATGGATTATGCTGAACTAGTTATTAAAGGAAAAAGTAAAAAAACTATCTTGATATGTTCTTACATTTGTCATCCATCACTCGCAAATAACGAACTTTCAGGACCATTAGTATTGACTGCTCTTTCAAAAATTTTAAAACCCTCAAAATATACTATAAAATTATTACTTATTCCTGAAACAATAGGTGCGATAGCTTATATAAAAAAAAATTTGAATTTTTTGAGACAAAATCTTGTTGCTGGAATAAACATTTCATGTGTAGGAGATAAAGGTAAATTCTCTTTAATATCTTCACTTAATGAAAGTACATATGCAGATAAAATTAGTTTAAGAATTTTAAAAAAAAGAAATTTTAAAAAATATTCTTTTTTAGATAGAGGTAGTAATGAGAGACAATTTGGTTGTCAAAATTTAAATTTACCGTTCGTGACTATTTGTAGGAGTAGGTTTGGAGAATATAAACAATATCATACGTCAGCTGACAATCTTAAAATTTTAAGTGAAAAAAATTTAAGAGAAAGTACAATTTTGATAAAGGATATTATTTATGAAATTCAAAAAAATAGAATTTTTTTAAAAAATACAATATGTGAACCTTTTTTAACTAAATACAATTTAGTAAATTTAATAGGTGGGCCAAAGAAAGATAGGTATTTTCAAGAGATCCAAAATATAATTGCATATGTAGGAAAAGACTTTGACATCAAAGAATTGAGTATAAAATTAAAAATGAATTTTAAAAAGACTTTAGAAATTATAATGCATTTAAAAAAAAAAAGAATCTTAAAGGAATTTTTGTAAATTTAATCTAAAATTTTGTTGATAATATTAAAAAAAGTTTTATTTTTTTCATCAAACTTAATTATTTTTTTTATCTCCGAAAATTCTTTTATCCACTCTTTTTTTTTCCCTTTAGTCACAAAATCAAATATTCTTTGAAATTCCTTATGATTATTTTCTGTAGTCCAAAATTTTCCATTTTTAGGTAAACTTTCATTCCAACCAAATTTTCTTGTAGATAATGGATAAGTGTTAGGTGTATTCCCTATGAAGCCTGTTCT
>MDTG01222708.1_pt1 | contig 13373 bp, 11 predicted proteins | sample 811421 | NCBI WGS metagenome assembly MDTG01 (sample SAMN05326645, study PRJNA326480) | marine metagenome | isolation source: seawater | place: Pacific Ocean: South East | collected 2011 | reverse complement strand
TACAATATCAGCTAATGCAGCTAAGTGAAAAACATTATCAACGTTTTTAAATAATTTTTTTATTGAATTATAATTTCGTATATCTTTATTAATTATTTTAACTTTATTTTTTATCTTTTCTAAATTTGTCTTTCTGCCAATACTAAAATTGTCAATTATTGTCACCGAGTGACCTTCTTTAACTAATTTTTCACATAAGTGACTACCAATGAACCCTCCACCGCCTGTAACAATAGTTTTCATATTTTTTTTTTAATATTTTTTAAGATATCTTTTGACCAATCATTTTTAAACGATAGATTTTTATCATCAACAAAAACATCATATGAAGGTTTTCCAAATATTAATTCATCATAATGGACCCCCCAATTTTTTAATTGATCTTTTGTAAATTTGTAACCTTGTTTTTTTGCCAATTTTTGATTTTCATTATTTCTTCCCATATACCTGGCGGTAAAGATTTTAATATAATGACCTCTTTTTTTTAAGATACTTAAAATATTAATATTTTTTTTTATTGGTTTTGATTTTTTATAATTTTTAGTAGATGTCTTACACAGAACATTGTCTAAATCAAAACAATATATTAATTTTTTCATTTTATCTAAATCACTTTATATTATAAAATTTTTTTTGAAATAAATTATCAGTCCTAGTTTTTTTTAAAATTTTAACAATACGTTCTGAGGCGCCTCCATTTCCATAAGGAGTTTTTTCTTTTTTAATTTTATTTTTAAAACTAAATGATAAAATTTTTTTTAAAGATTTCAATATTTCTTTTTTTTTTATTGGAATATTTATAACAGTCTTAGATTGCAACCTGCCAAGCTGCCTATCACCAAGATTTATTGTTGCTTTTTTAAAATAAGGCATCTCTAATATACCGCTGGAAGAATTTCCAATAATCACATCAACTTGATTTAAAAATGAAAAATAATTTACTTGGCCTAAAGATTTATAAAAAAAACAATTTTTATTGAGTTTAATAAATTTTTTTATTTCTTTTTCGATCAAAGAATTACCTAAGTCGGCTCCAGGCATTGTAAAAAAAATGCAAGTTTCTTTTAATCTTTTTAAAGCAGAAAGGATTTCATTAATTTGTTTTTTAGGAGATACTTTTTTAGATGTTTCAGGATGAAAACAAACTAAATAATTTTTTCTTTTAAATTTAAAATTAAATTTTTTTTCTAGATCCTTTCTTGATAAAAGTTTTGTTTTTTTTAAACTATCGATACCTAAACCGCCTACAACAAAAATTTTTTTAGGATCTTCACCCAATTGAATTATTCTCTTCTTATAAATTTTATGCGCTGTAAAATGAATGTGAGACATTTTTGTAATCGAGTGTCGATATGCATCATCAACAGCTCCATATGTTAATTCACCCCCATGGATATGACCTATAGGTATTCGAAGAATATTTGCTGAGATTACTGAGGCCAATACTTCATACCTATCACCTAAAACTATTAATAAATCCGGACTAATTTTTTTAAGAATTTTGGTACTTTTTTCAACACATTTCGCAAAAGTTTTTGAAATTCCATATTCATTATCAGGGATAGATTTAAATACTATTTTTTCATTAATGTTTATTTTATTTTTAATTATTTCTTTATATGTTTTACCATATTTTTCTACGAAGTGAGATCCAGACGCGATCACAGATATTGAAAATTTTTTATTTTTATTTAACTCTAATATAAGATTTTTTAATAATCCAAAATCAGCTCTGGTGCTTGTTAAAATACTTATTTTCATCAAAATTTTATAAAATCATCTTTTTTGAAATTATGTTTTGCTTTTTTACCAATTACTTTATTCCAATACAGAGAGGATATTCCACCTTCCGGCCTCTTTGAAATAATATTTTTTTCAGTTATTACTTCGCCTTTCTTAATTTTATATTTAGCAACAATTGATTTTCTAATATTTTTTTTAATCTTCATTTCATTTTTAGACGGTTCTTTTTTTTCAGATCCTAACAACACTTCAGTTCTTCTTATAGATTGAACAAATTTGTAAAATTCCTCGGGTTCCATGCTAGCTGCATGATCTGGTCCAATCATTTTTTTTCCTAATGAAATATGTTTTTCAATTACTTTTGCTCCCATTGCTACAGATGCAATCGCCGTTTCATTGCCTAATGTATGATCAGAATAACCCACTTGTACTTGAAAATTCTTTTTTATTAATTTTAATGCATTTAAATTTACGTCTTTTAATTTTGTTGGATAATCAGAATGACAATGCATGATATAAATATTTTTTTTTTTCAATCCGTAACCTGTAAGAATACTTAGTGCATTTTTAATTTCTTTGATATTTGACATGCCTGTTGAGAGAAAAACTTTTTTTGCTCTTTTTGCTATTTGTTTTAAAAGAATGTAATGAGTGATTTCTCCTGAAGGGATTTTAATACTAAATATGTTTAAATTGAATAATAATTTTAAACTTTCTACATCAAAGGGACTGGATAAAAAATTGATTTTTTTTTTTTTACAATAATTAATTAATATTTTATGATCATTTTCTGTAAGTTCATAATTTTTTAACATATCTATTTGGGTAATTTTTTTTTTTAGGTTTTTTTGTTGATATCCAATAATTTTAGTTTTGCTTTGAACTAGATTTTCTGGTTTAAAAGATTGAAATTTTACAAAATCGCAACCAGCTTTTTTTGCAATGTTTATTAATTTTTTTGCAACATTAATATTTCCATTATGATTTACTCCAACTTCAGCAATGATTAAGGTTTTATTTTTAGTCATAAATTTTTGTATTAGCTTTTATATTTTTATCTACAAATAAATTTCCATTAATGAAACAATTATTAGAAATTTTTACATTTTGTTTGATAACAGTGTGAGTGCCAATAAAAGAATTGTCTCCAACATTTACTTCTCCATTTAAAGTTGATCTTGTAGAAAGGTGACAATTGTTGCCAACGACTGCATCGTGCTCAATTAGTGCTTTTGAGTTTATAATGCAGTTTGTTCCTACTCGCGCACCTGCGTTAACCACAGCTCCATGCATTATAATAGTTCCTTTTCCAATTATAGCGTTCGAAGAAACATAAGCGAATGGTGAAATGATACTTGGGAATTTAAAGCCAATTTTTTTTAATTTATTAAATAAATTTTCTCTTTTTTTTAAGTTTTTTATTTGACCTAATGTTATTAAAGCAAACTTTGTTTTTTTTAAGAGTAAATCTAAAATATTATCATCACCTAGAATTTTATAATTTTTATTAATTGAATTTTTATTTTTATCAATTAAACCAACAATTTTATATTTTTTTTCTGACTCGATAACGTCAATACAAGACTTGCAATGTCCACCTGCTCCAATAAGAATTATTTTTTTCATTTTTTTTTTAAAACTAGATCTGGGCTACTAGGAATATTTATAGCTCTTTTATATATTTCTTTTGACCCGGATAAATTCATTTTAGAACAATTTTTATACGGTTTTAACTCGGAAATTAATTTCCACACTGGTCTAGAAAAAATTTTTTCTTGATGTAATTTTTTTAGTAATTGATTTTTTAAATAGGAAACATTCATATTTAATATAATTGTCTGCAGCCAGTAATTGCTTTTGGAGTCTTTTGACTCTTTAAATAACGAAACTCCCTGAATCCCTTTTAATCTTAAATAATATTTTGAAAACAATTTTCTTTTCGCAGTCAATAGGGTATTGATTTTTTCTAATTGCGCTAAGCCTAAAGCGGCATTAATGTTAGGCATTCTTAAATTGTGTCCTACTTCATCATGTTCATATTCCCATTTATGCTTCACCTTTGCTGTTGTTGTAAGATGCTTAATTTTTTTTGCTAAAGAGCTATCATTTAGAACAACCATGCCACCACCTCCGGTTGTGATTATTTTATTGCCATTAAAACTAAAACAACCAATATCACCAAATGTTCCAAGGTGCTTATTTTTTACAAAACTACCTAATGCTTCAGCCGCGTCTTCAATCACTTTTAATTTGTATTTTTTTGCAATACTAATCACACCAACAATATCACAAGGATGCCCAAAGACATGGACAGGTATTATAGCTTTAATTTGATTATTTGTAATTTTGTTAATACATTTTCCTTTTTTCATAATTATAATTTTTTTTAAATAGTTATTTAATTTTGAACAATTCACTCCGAAACTATTAATTTCAGAGTCAATAAAGTGTGGTTTAGCTCCTAAATTCTTTATAGCATTTACAGTTCCTACAAAAGTTAACGCGGGAACTAAAACTTCATCATCTTGTTTAACGCCACACGCCAGCAACGAAATATAAATTGCCTGTGTTCCATTAACCACTGCAATAGCATTTTTGCTTTTCACATAATTTTTAAATTTCTCTTCAAAAGCAGTTACATATTTTCCAGCAGATGAAACAAACTTTGATTTAATTGTTTTTGCAACGTATTTCATTTCTTTATCTGAAAATGATGGTTCATGCAGTTGATGTGCACCGTTACCTGTAATTTTTTTAATAGACTTTATAATTGAATTTATGAAAATTTTTTTCATTTAACTATAAGTTGATTGAGTAATTTCCAAATAGATCTGAGTCGAATTCTTTAATTTTATTTTTATTCTTATTAAAATAATTAATTATTTCTCTTATTCCATCCTCAACACTATACTTTACTTTAAAATTTAATTTTTTTTCTATTTTTGAAAAATTTACTCTATAGTTTCTTGGATCAAATTTTTTATTTGTAAAAGATACTTTATTATTTCCAGGTAATAATTTTAAAATCTGTTCGGTAATTTGTTTTTTTGTATAATTATTTCTATCACCTCCTACATTAAACACTTCAAAATCAGTATCTTTTTTATTTACACTTAAGACTCTTTCCAATGCTAAAGCAAAATCCTGGACGTGACAATATGGTCTCCACGTGTTTGAGTCAAAAACCTCTAGGTTCTCTTTGAAAAAAATTGATTTTGTAAATTGATTAATTGTCAAATCAAATCTCATTCTTGGTGACAATCCGAAAGCTGTCGAAAATCTTAATATTGTTGGGCTAAAATCTTTTACTTCTTTGAGTGTAAGAATATATTTTTCTATTTCCACTTTTTGTTTAGCATATAGAGAAAGAGGTTTTAGTGGGGCTTCTTCATTTAATAATTCATCTGACTCGCTTAAACCATAGTTTGAACAAGTTGATACAAATATTAGTTTATCAATTTTTTTATTTTTACTTTTATCAATTAATTTTTTTATAGCATCAAAATTAATTTTTTCTGATAATTCGGGATATTTTTTGGTGATTGGATCTCCAACTAATCCCGCAAGAATAATTACAGCATCACAACTATTAAGCAAACTATCTAAAAGATTTTCATCTCTTATATCTCCTACTGTCAAATTAAATTTTTTATTTCCTTTAAATTCATCTATCGAGAAAGAATTTCTATAAATAAAATTATCAAGACATTCAATGCTAAAACCCTTTGAAATAAAGTGCTTAGTCACTATTGTTCCGATGTAACCTCCACCACCTACTAATAAAATTTTTCCGTTCATTTTAAATTTTTTCTAATTTAAGACCTGCTTCATCTAATTTATAAATATGATCACATTTTTCTAAAGTCGATAATCGATGAGCTATCATAATAATAGTTTTTTTTCCCTTTAAATGATTAACCTCATTAATTATCTCTTTTTCAGTAGCTAGGTCTAAAGAGTTGGTAAACTCATCTAAAATTAAAATTTTTGGATTATTATATAGAGCTCTAGCTAAAGCAATACGCTGTCTTTGTCCTCCGGAAATTCTATCACCGAACTCACCAACCTTTGTATTTAAACCTTTCTGTAAATTATTTGTTAAATCTTCTAATTTAGCATTAGAGACAGCTCTTTTAATTGCATTGCTATCGATTTTGTCATCTGGCAACGCATAGGCTATATTTTTTCTTATTGTGTCGTCGCTAATATAAATGTCTTGAGGAACATAGCCAATTTGTTTTTGCCAATCCTGTATATTGTCAGAAATGTCAACTCCGTCAACTTTGATTCTTCCCTCCGTAGGCTGAATTAAGCCTAGTATAAGATTTATTAAAGTTGTTTTTCCTGCACCACTCTCGCCAATAAATCCAATAGTCGTTCCATTTTTAATTTTTAAACTTATATTTTTTATTACATGGGAATCTGAAGAAGAGTATTTGTAATTTACGTTTTTTAACTCTATTTCATTTTGAAGAGAAATTTTCTTAGAAGCTATTATTCCTATCTTTTTTTCATCTTTTACTTCTTCTGTAAACTCTTTATAAATCGAGTCTACTGCTGGGCGATTATACAGAATATTTTGTAAAGAATTCATTATTCTTGTTAGAGAGGGCATAATTCTAAAGGCAGCAGCGGCAAATAAACCAAGTAATGGGATTACGTAAGATAACTCTCTTCCAATAAAAATCATAAAAAATATCAACAGTATAAACCCCATCAATGTAAGCCATTCTAACCAAAGTCGTGGAAGAGAATTTATAAAATTTTGTTTTACTTCCATTACATTTATAGTTTTATTGTTATCGGTATAAATTTTTATGATTTCGTTAGACCGTTGAAGAATTTTAATGTCTTTAATAGATTGTAGTCCTTCTCTTAAATACTTGAAACGAAGCGCAGCATGTTTTTGTCTGATTTTTCCCCAATCCTTTGCCTTTGATTGAACTTTGTTAAAAAATAAATAACCGAATGAACCTAAAAAAAGGATAACCAATAATGATCCTTTCGGCTCATAAAATATTACAAATGTTGCTATACCAATAAAAACAAAAATTTCTAATATCAGAGTGATTAAACTTTGAAGTACAAATGCAACTAAACTAACCTCGTCAACATTTCTTATCAATTTTGAAGAATTATTATTAAGATGAAAACTATAAGGTTTACTTAAATAAGCCCCATACAACTTATCAGAAAGAGAAACTTTTAAATCTGCTATTAATTTTTTTTGCACAAAGGAAAAAAAAGTCAAGAAAATAACTTTAAATGTATAGATAAAAGCTATCATAGATGCTAAATAAAAAATTAATTTACTGTTTGTGTTAGGGTTAATATTTAAAATACTTAAAAATTTTATAAAATTCTCATTAAGACTTTCATTCATTAAAGCTTGTACAAACGGAATAATTAACCCGATACCAGCTGTTTCTATAATTGTTGCTATTAATGATAAAAATATAAAAAAGTATAATGCTCGCATTTGTTTTTGGGTCAACATACTTTTAATATTTTTTAACATTTGGCTTTTAATCTATTTCTTTTTTTCCCAGAAATTCTATGTGGTAGGTAGGTGAAAAATTGTAAATTTTAGTATCCCATGTTTTGCTAAAATTCCAATCGTAAAATCCTTGAGCATTATATTTTTCAACTCTTTTCGATGGTCGGTTTACACTGTAAAAATAATCTTTTGTTATTCTTTCAATATGATTTATATAATAGTTTTGCGTTTCATTTGTCATTTCTCCGAGTGAAATGGTATTGATTGATAAATTAATTATATCTGAATCTAATTTTTCAATAAATGGCTGGGGTAATACAACAAAATCAAAATTTGTAAGATCTTGTTTTTTTATATTTTCAATATTCTTAAAATCTAATGCTTGCCCAATTTTTGAATTAGGAAAATTCTTTTTTAAAAAAAAAGTTGATAAGATACAAGCTTCAGGAATTTCTATGATCACAATAGTAGATTTTTTATAAATATATTTCAGTAACCTACTTAGACTTCCATATCCGCCACCCAAATCGAAAATTACATTTTTTTCATTTCTATCAAGCTTTGTATGGCTTAATATTTGTGAACAGAAATATGAGTGGCGAAGTAAGGTATGTGAAAGTCTTTGATTTCTATAGTTGAGACAATTATTTTTACCCACATGACTCTCTGACACTTTTCTAAGAATTTCTAAATCAATATGTTCGGAAGTTTTATGATACAAATTTAGTAAACTTAATGATTTGATTTTATTAATTCTATCATTACCCTTAAGGTATGATGGCTCAGAAATAATTGCAGATTTAGTTTTTATATTTGATCTAAAGTTTTCAAGAGCGGTTAAATTTATTTTTTTATCACTATTTAAAAATAATTTTTGATACTCTTCTCTTATTGAGATCCACCAAGGGGAGTCTTTAAGTATTGTGCTTTTTGACGAAAGCTCTAAGCTAAAATTGTAATTTTCTTCAAGCTTATCACAAAAAGTTTTTTCCAATTTTATATTTGAATTTTCTTTAAACTTAATCGACTGTGGTGGCCATATATAATCATTTTTACCTTTAATGAGATTACTATTTTTAAGATTACCGTTATCAATAAAGATTGAGTCATGCAGAAATTTATTGAAAAAAATAATTGATAAAAAATTAAGAAACAAACATACCATTCTACCAAAAAAATTAAGATAGATGACCGAGTTTGGGGGAAATTTTAGTAAAAACATTTTTTCAGAAAATATTTTTGTTTTTTTATTAAAAAATAATTTTTGAATTAACGCAAAAATATGTAAAATTTTTGCTGAAGGTCTATGATAAGATTTGAATAAATAATTTAAAATTTTTGATTTCATTTTTAATTGCTATTAGTGAGTATTGCTAAATTTAAAACACTAAATATAAATTTCGACTCTATATTGTTAATATATTTCTTTTTTAAGATTTTTATAATACTGTCTTTATTTATATAACTATTAATTAAATTACTTTGAAATAACCTTTCTTTAAAATCTTTACTATTAATATTAAAAAAATCGCCAATGCTTGCATAAAAACCTATTTTTTCTCTAAAGTTTAAAATAGACTTTGGAACTATACCTCTTAAGGCATCTCGTAAAATAAACTTTCCATAGCCATTATTTATTAAATGTTCATCGGGTATCGAGCTTGAGAAATCAAATATTTCTTTTGATAAAAAAGGACTTCTGTTTTCAATTGAAAAATGCATAGAAATTTGATCTGAGGAAAGGTTGTGAGGAGGTACGGTATCACAAAACAAATCCTGCTGTAATTGATTTCTAAAAGAATTATTATCATATTTTTTTTCTATAATATCAGCTTGATATTTAACTCTCATATATTTCTGAATTTCATTTTTTTCATGAAAGGAAAAATATTTTTTTTTCATCTCTGACCTAAAATAGTCGAGATCTGAAAGAATTTTCGATCGAATAAAAGGTTTAATAAATTTTTTCCACTCTTTATAGATCTTATCAAAATTTTTATTTTTAATGTTTGAATTTAGATAACTCATATGATGCATGTAATAACCGGCAAACATTTCATCTCCTCCTAAACCAGATAATATGACTCTGTGTCCATCATCGTGGGCTGCTTTATTTAAATTTGCATAAGCTAAGTAAGATATTGAAGATAATGGAAAATTAGTTTCACTAATTATTTCTTCAAGAAACTTATTATTGTCAATTTTATTCATCTTAATATAATTGGGTTTGATGCCCATATTTCTGCAGAACGAATTAATTTGTTTTGATTCATCATAATTTTTGTCTCTGCTTAAAATTGAGTAACATTGAATTTTCTTATTAAATTTTTTTTTAGCATATCCAACGATTGCGCTTGAATCTATGCCTCCACTTAACAAACAGGCAATTGGAAAATCTGATCTTAATCTTCTTTCAAAAGTAGTTTTAAGCAAATTACTAAGATATTTTTTATTTTCCTTATAATTTTTTGATATAAAATTTTTTTCTGGATTTTTTTTCCAAATTTTAAATTTTTTTATTTTAAAATTTTTATCAATTGAAATTGCACTTGAAGACTCGATTGTCTTAATATTTTTATCAAATGTTTTATTATCTGATTGAATTGATTTAAAGCCAAAAGATAAAAATGAAATTAATTTTTCTTCATTTATCTTATTTTTTGTTTTACTTAATGCAATTATATAATTAATATTTGATCCATAATATAATCCACTGTCTTTATTCAAATAATATAAAGGTTTTTCACCAAACCAATCTCGACATAATGTAAGCTTTTTTTCATTTTTATTTAGATATGCGTATGACCACATGCCATCTAAATCCTTATTTGGAATATCTTTATTCATTTTTAAATATCTTAAAAAAACTTCTGTATCTGACTTTGTTTTTAAATTTAACATTTTATATTTTTTTATTAATTCAATATAATTATAAATTTCTCCGTTATAAGAAATAATACCATCTTTATCTTCCATTGGTTGATGGGAATTTTTATTTGGATCAATAATCGATAATCGTGAATGAATCATTAAAGAGGTCGCGCTATTAAAATTTTTAATTTTGTAACTTTGAAAATCTGGACCTCTAGTTTTCATCAATCCAATACATTTTTCAATTTGATCCATTTTAGGAGTAAATTTTTTAGGTCCAAAGTATCCAGCTATTCCACACATAAATTATTAATAAATTAATTAGATTTTGTTTTTAACCCAAACTTATCTAAAAAAGCTAAATAAGTTTTATTCTGAGGATCGTAGGAAAATATTTTGCCAATATATTGATCTACGATTTCGCTCCACTCTTTTTCGTTATATTTTTGAACTTTTTCCAAAAGCTTTCTAATATTTTTTTCATTTACGTCGCATGACCAAAAAGGACCTTCATTGTTATATTTGATATTAAATTTTGGAAATGGAAAATTAAAAGGTGGAAGAGCTATGCATCTTTTTTTTTTAATTAAAGCTTCAAGTCCTAAAGTCGAGTCTGTATATACAATTATATCATTCTCATTTATTGCTTTGTAAGAAACCTTCTGATTATCATTTATTAAAAAAGTCCAATCACCTGCTACTAAATTTTTTCTATAATTTTTTTCATTTGAATAAATACTTTTTGATGAATTTTTTGTACATAGGGATAAAGCCCATTTTTTTTCTGAACATATTTTGTATAACTCTTCAAAAATTAATTTTTCTTTTTTTAAAATATTTTCATCTGTAGGAAACTTTGGTGTAATAAAAACTATTTTTTTAAAGGTTTCATTCGGATTAAATTTTTTCACTTGGCTATATAAATTATTTTTTAAGGTTCCAATTATATGGAAATTGGATTTAATATATTGTGATAATCTTTGTTTTTCATTTTGACTAATCACAAAAAAATCATCAACAGAAAGATAGAAATTATTTTTTTTATGGTATTTTTTAAGGTTATTATAAAAATCTTCATCTCTAGTTGAGAGCTGAATGCTTATAAATTTAGCTTTGTTAAATTTATTTTTTAAATTATAAAATCTCACATCGTTATCAACTGTACATATAACTAATTCTGGATTTACCCAACTAATGTAATCTAAAATATAGTTTAATTTGATATTTCTAAAAAAGTTTTTAAATAAAGAAATAATCAAAACACTAATATTTATTTTTTCAAGCCTAGTATTCATTGAATGATAGTCTTTTTTATTCAAAAAAAGTGACATTATGTGATCACCTTCTTCATCATAAAGTACTACCCTATTTTTTTTAGGTAATTTAAACTGAAATTTTAACTTTAAAATTTTTTTTAAGTAAAAAAATAAAATTTTCATTTTTATGTTTTAAAAAAAACTAAATTGAATTTGCAATTTTCCAATCTAAATCTGTGTTAATAATGTGAGATGATTTTTGATCTAATATATAATGTCCTGTTTTAAGAGTGTTTTGTAATTTGTATATTAATTTTTTTTTAAAAACTCTAATTCCAGCAACGCCTTTATAAACCTGGTCCCTTTCTAACTTTAAATTTGAACTCGCATTAATTACCTTTAATCCTTTGCCATCATGTTTGTATATACGTTCAAGTTCAGTGCGAACACCTAGTACTTCATCTGTTTTAAAAAAATCTATTAAATTTATAAAGCCATCAATATCTTCACTTTTAAGAAAAGGGGTTTTATAATTAAGTTGAAATATATACTCAAATTTAATCTTTTTTTTTACCGCAAACTTTGAGGCTGATTTCAAAGTCTGATCTAACTCAATATTGATGCCACCTAACTTTTCTTCTCTTTTATGAAACAAAATTTTATTTTTATAAATTTTTTTTAAAAACTTTAAAATATCTTTATCGGGTGATGTTGCAATAATTTTAGAAATATTTTTTGTTTTTAATAAACTATCTATAATCCATAATATTAAAGGCTTCCCTTTTAACTTTTTTAATACATACGATCTAGGATTTATTTTAAGTCCTCTAATTGGCAGAATAGCAATCGTTTTTTTTTTTAAATCTTTTTTAGCTAAGCTTGATCTTATAATTGCTGACCTAGTTGATAGTATTTTTCCTTCGTTACTACTCAAGCTAGATCCGTGTTTTCTGTAAAAAAAAAGTGGTAAGTTTGTATTTAATACTTTGTATTTTTGAATAAACTTCACCCAAAGATAATATCCATCTTGTCGATCATATTTTTCATTGTAACCTCCTATTTTTTCTAGACATTCTTTTCTTATCAAAGTGCATGCACCATGAGCTGGTTGATCATGAAGTTTGACTTTTTTAAAGTCATGTCGTCTTATAAGGTTTATGATTTTACCATTTTTATCTACTTCAAAATAATCTGGAAAAATAAGACCTACGTTTGAGTTTCTTTCTAAAATATTTGACATTATTTCTATTGCGTTATTATCAAGCCAATCATCAGCATCCAGTCTCATTATGTATCTTCCTTTGGCTAATCTTAGAGCTAAATTATTAGATACTATTAAACCTCTGTTTTTTTGAAATATTGAAACAATTTTTTTATTTTTTTTATAGCTATTGATAATTTTTTTTGAATTATCAGTTGAGCCATCGTCAATAATTATCAATTCTAAATCCTTCAACGATTGGTTTAGAACACTTTGAATCGACTTCCTTAAATACTTTCCATAGTTATGGTTAGTAATATATACGGTAACTAGTGGCGGTTTAATCAAATGATTATTTTTTCCCATTTTAAATCTGTATTTATCAAAATTGGTTTTTTGCTTATTGGGTTTTTCTTTTTATTTTTTTGTAAATAACTAATTATATCATCCATTGTATAATCATACTTCATTTTATTCTTGCTCATTAATTTTAAAAATTTTTTAACAAACAGAAAATCATTAGTAGTATCGATTGTTAAACTTTGTTGTGATTGATGTTTTTTTGGAATATTGAGTGAGCCTGTAATAAATTGATCTTTATATCTTTGAATAAAAAAGGTAAGATATTCTGTGCCACTTAAATCATCGATGGTATCTAATAAAAATTTTAAAATGTTTGTATTAAAAATTTCAACTTCTGTTCCGCCTGGTAAATTTTTATTATTTGAATACTCTAAATTATTTTCTAAATGGAATTTTATTAGTTTATCTAAATAAAAAGGATCAATAAGAATATCGTCACCTG
>MDTG01096383.1_pt1 | contig 13374 bp, 11 predicted proteins | sample 811421 | NCBI WGS metagenome assembly MDTG01 (sample SAMN05326645, study PRJNA326480) | marine metagenome | isolation source: seawater | place: Pacific Ocean: South East | collected 2011 | reverse complement strand
TGTAAATCAGCATCAATAGTAGTGATTATATTAGCTCCTTCAATGGGATTAGTACCTTCATTTTCAACCATAAACGAACCTAGTGCTTGTCCATAGGCATTTACTCGTTTAAACTCTATGCCAGACTCACCCCTGAGACTGTCTTCATAGATTAATTCAAGGCCACTCTTTCCAATTTTATCTCCTAAAAATAATGATCTATTTGTTTCAAAATCTTTAGCGTCAGCTTCGCGCAAATATCCAAATATATGTGAGGCATTAATTTTATCCGTGTAGGTTCGTTTACTTTTGAGTTGATGACCAATACCGGGTAATTGCCACAAATTCTGTTGAATAATTGAGAATTGCGTGAAATCAATATCCGATAAAAGGGGTGAACTTCTATACCAAGAATACCGCTGTGCTATATTAATTTGATCCCTTACTTGAGTTACATCTACATCTAATAGTTCAGCCAGTAATTGATTATTGGTGGTATCATAGGTTGCAGGATTTACAGTCAAAGTGAAAATGGGTTCATTGGATACTAATAGTTCCCCCTTTCTATCATATATGAGTCCTCGGGCCGATGGGATAATTTCTTGACGGATGGAATTTCGTTCTCCTTGCAAAGAATATTTTTCATACTCAATAACCTGCAAATAAAAAACTCGCCCTAATACTATTAAACATACCGTAGCAAACATTACTTGCATTACACGCAGTGATACTTGAGTTCTATGTTGGTTTTTAAAGTCGTTCACTGCATCAGGATTTAATTATTTTGTGAAGAATAAAAGACAAAAGAGTGGTGTAGAGAGATCCAAGTAGTAGTACTGTATAAGGCCATAAACCGCTTGCGTAGCCACCCGTTATCAAAGACAATAGGTAATAAATAGTATTATGAGTCAAAGCAATAGCTAAGGTAAGAACTGCAAATTGAGAAGAAAATATTATACCTTGATTACGATTCACTAAATAAGTACGAAATAAGACTATAACTAAGGTCTTACTAAATAGCATAAGCCCCCAAGAATCATAGAGAGCATCTTGAAGAAATGCTAGTGAGCCATAAATGTAGAGAGCTTCAGTTTTTTTTAGTAAAGGCAAGTTCCATATTAAAATGAGTAGTACTGCATCGAATTGTATTCCCCAAAGAGATAGATGTTGCAGAAGAATTTGATCCAAAAAAATGATAAAAAGACCACCAAGTAAATATTTGGTCCAATCAAGATTCATTGAAAAAGCTGGTTAAATTCGTTGTTTAGTTGGACTAAATTTGTGTCTGAATTAAATAGAACTATAAATCCTTCAGAGACTTCATTCAATTGACTAAGAGGCCTAATTTTCAATTGTTGGGTATTTGTTCCCTCCTGGGATCGGAAATCGACTACCTGTCCAATAGGTATTCCAGCTGGAAATTCATTACCGAGTCCAGAGGTCTGAACCACCATCCCAGTATCAACTGGCACCGTTTTAGGGACATAATCCATAATCAGGTAGCTAGGACTCGATATGTCCCAGGTAATAATACCATTAGCTTTGCTTTCTTGTAATTGGGCACTAACGCGGAAGAGTGGGTGAGATAATGGCATTATTTGTGAATAATTATTCGCGACCAATATTACTTTGCCTATTAGTCCGTCAGAATTTATCAATGGCATCCCACGTTGAATGCCATCAAAACTTCCCAAATTAACACTCAAGCTATTATTTAGTGTGTTGAGTTGTTTAGTAACAACCCGTGCAATCTGCAAAGGATAGGTGTAGGACTTATTTAAGCTTAATAATGATTTTAGTTCCTCATTTTCTTTCTCTATTGATCGGATTCTGCTTAATTCGTCCTGTAAAAGTATATTTTGTTGTTGTAGATAGGCATTAGTTTTTAAAGCATTTCTGTAGACACGCAGATTTGAAACAGGCTCTTCTAAGACACTAGCAGCGGTTACTGTAACGGCACGCAAGTTATTTAATCCATCTTGGCTACGAGTGAACGCTAAGATAAGCGCGATAAATATCACCAATAAAACATGAAAATAATGAGAGATACCATCCGTGTCGAACTGCAAAAATCTCATTGTAGAACATGTTTAAGAGATTACGGGACGATAGTAATCTAGATTCTCTAATATAAACCCAGTACCTCTTACCACGGCAGTCAAAGGATCTTCGGCTATGTGAACAGGTAGATCAGTGGTTTCCATGATCAATTTGTCTAAATTTTTTAAAAGTCCTCCACCACCAGTTAACATAATACCTCGGTCAAGTATATCAGCGGACAATTCAGGAGGAGTCTGTTCAAGTGATTTGGTTACTGAATCCACAATGGTATTTATAGATTCCGCCATAGCTTCTCTAGCATCTCTTGATGTGATATGGCGTGTTCTAGGAACGCCATTAACCAGATCACGCCCTTTTGTAATCATTTCAAGTTCGTCATCGAGAGGAGCCGCTGAGCCAATTTCACATTTAATTTTTTCAGCAGTTCTTTCACCAATAAGTAAATTATTTTTTCTTCGGAAATAATTGATGATATCATCGTTCAATTTATCACCACCTAAGCGTACAGATTGGGCGTACACAATACCAGATAGAGAAATAACTGCTATTTCAGTAGTACCACCTCCGATATCTACAATCATATTACCAACGGGTTCATGGACGTCGAGGCCAATACCTATAGCTGCAGCCATAGGTTCATCAACCAGATATACTTCCTTTGCACCCGCATGTTCAGCACTATCTCGTACAGCTCTTCGTTCTACCTCAGTAATTCCACTAGGGACACAAATAACCATTTGCCGGGTAGTTGAAAACCACTTGACCTTAACCTTCTTTATCATACCACGAATCATTTGTTCTGCAACCTCGAAATCTGCAATAACTCCATCTCTAAGAGGTCTGATAGTACGGATTTTTTTATGCGTACGTTCGTGCATTAATCTAGCTTCATGACCGGTGGCGACGGGAACGTCTTGTTGATTTAAGGCTACGATACTTGGTTCATTCAAAACTATGCCTTCATTGCGCGAGTAAATTAGAGTGTTGGCGGTACCTAAGTCAATAGCTATATCGGTATATAAAAAATCAAAAAAGCCCTTTTTACTTTGTTTTGTATTGTTTGAGGCCTGATTTTCAGTATCTGGTTGGTTCATTATTGTTGCAAAAGATATAAATGTTCATTACTTAAACAATATCAAGCATTTTGGGCAAATTTGAAACTTTTTTCTGTGTCTTAGCTCATTTATTTTAATGTCTAAAATGACGGATGGATGTAAAAACCATGGCTAAATCTAGTTCATTCGCTTTGTCGATAACTTCCTGATCTCGAACACTACCCCCAGGCTGAATTACAGCAGTAGTTCCAGCATCTGCAGCAGCTTCAATACCGTCGGAAAAAGGAAAGAATGCATCTGAAGCGATAGCCGATCCTACAAGACTGTGCTGCTCTTTGGCTGCTTTTGAAACCGCTATTTCAGATGAGTCTACCCGTGATGTTTGTCCTGAACCTATACCAAGTGTTTGTTCATCTTTTGCAAACACAATTGCATTGGACTTTACATGTCTAACAATTTTCCAAGCAAATAACATATCCTGCATTTCTCTTGGAGTGGGTTGTCTATTTGTTACCACTTTGAAGGAGGCTGTATCAGTGGCTATATTATTTAGTTCTTGTACTAGCACACCCCCAAAAATAGAGCGATATTGTTTTTGAATGCCAAGTTTTTGTTTGGCTAAAATTTGAATTAAACGTCGATTTTTCTTTTGAGTCAACAATTCTAAGGTTTCATCTGAATACTTAGGTGCAATAATTATTTCAGTAAAGATGGAGTCGATGGCTTTTGCTGTATCTATATCCAAAAGGGTATTACAAAGTACAACTCCTCCAAAGGGGGAAACTTTATCAGTAGAAAAAGCTTTCTTGTATGCTTCATTTAAAGTAGAAGCACTTGCTACTCCGCAGGGTATGGTATGTTTGAAGATGGCGCAAGTAGGATTGGTTTCGGAGAAGTCTTCATACAATCTTAATGCTGAATCAATATCTAAATAATTGTTGTAACTAAGTTCTTTGCCATGCAAACAATCGATAAATTTGTCTGGTTCTCCATATATAGACGCATTTTGATGCGGATTTTCTCCATATCTTAGATAATTATGAAGTGGCGAATTTACATGAAAATTAGTTTTCATGACTATATGCTCTTTTTTTGTATTTCCAGCCTTATCTTTTAAGGGTTGGTTGGGTTTAGTATGGATAATGGAGTTAAAATAATTGGAAATACCACGTTCATATTCAAATGTATGTTTGAAGGCTTGCTGAGCTAAACGTAGTCTAGTTTGAAACGATATCGAAGAATGTGAGTCGAACTCGGATAAAAAGGTGTAATATTGGTTTGGATTACTCAATATAGTTACGTGAGCAAAGTTTTTTGCTGCTGCACGTACCATTGTGGGTCCCCCTATATCTATATATTCTGTAGCTTCTTCAATCGCTACATCGCTTCTTGCTGTAATGCTGTCAAAGGGGTATAAATTTACAACGACTAATTCTATGGGTTCAATCTGAAGCCGTCTTAATTCGTTATTGTCAGGCCCAAAAGATGTACGAGCAAGTATACCCCCATGAATTATGGGATGTAGTGTTTTAACTCGTCCATCTAGGCACTCAGGGAAGCCAGTCAGGCTTGCAACTTCGGTTACGGGTATACCTGCCTCTTGTAAAGTCTTATATGTACCACCGGTAGATAAAAGAGTAACATTAGCAGCATGCAATGACTCTGCTAATGGAAGTATGTTTGTCTTGTCAGAAACTGACAATAAAGCTCTTTTAATGGTAAGAGGGGTCTTTGGTAGCTGCTCTAATGGCTTAAGAATCATAGATAAATGAAAAAAAGTGATTAGTTAGTCAATTTTTTATTTAATTAAAATTAGCTGTTTTTTTATTCACCAGGACTATTCAACTGCTTCAAATAGGATGCTATAGTTTTTGGATAAAGTTGATGTTCAACCTTTAAAACGCGTTTAGCAAGTTGCTCAGCAGATTCATATTTATTAACAATTATCTGTTTTTGAGCTAGTATAGGACCTTTGTCATATTCTTCTGTAACTAGATGGATGGTACAACCGGTATATGTTTCATTACGTTCTAATACACTTTTGTGAATATGTATGCCATAATAACCATGTCCACCAAATTTGGGAAGTAAAGATGGGTGAATATTGAGAATTCTATTTTGAAATGAACGGATCAGTTTTGGCGGGATTTTCCTTAGGTAGCCAGCACATATAATTAAACGTGGGTTCAATTCTAAACACTGATTCAAAATGGCTAATTCATACGCTTCATAGCTGTCAAATTGTTTAGCTGAAATAACATAGAAAGGGATTCCGTATTGTTTGGCGATATCAATAGCCCCGATTTCAGGTTTATTCGTAATTAAACCGAGCACTTTAGCATTAAGATATCCATTCTTAATGTGATTAATAATTGACTGGAAATTAGAACCTGATCCGGATGCAAAAATTACCAATTCATTCAAGGGTCTATGTGTAGATTTTTGATTTCTACAATATACTCAAATTTGTTTCGATTGGTCTAGTCGAAATATCTGATAATTATTAAAACTCCAAATAATCTGCTTAATAGTTATTCGAATGGTTGTGGCTAAAGGTATCGCAATTAGCATGCCTAAAATTCCAGCAGTTTCGGCTCCGATTAAAATAATGAATAATATACCTACAGGGTGCATATCAGCTGATTTAGAAAATAAATAGGGCTGAAAAATTAAATTATCAATCATTTGAACAATAAGTATGGCTACCATACAATATAGTACTAAACTGAAATCACCTGTCTCAACGATTGAAATAATTATTGAAAGAAGATAACCAATTATAGGCCCAAAGTAGGGGATGGTATTTGCTATACCGACAGATATGCCTACAGAAAGCGAATTTTCAAGTCCTGCAATACTTAATGTTGTCCATGATAAAAGAGTAACTAGGGAACTTTGTACTAGCACACTTCTAAAATATAATCCCAATCGCTTCTCAACTAGATCGAGTATCGTTAGTATAGTTTCGAAGTATTTATTAGGAATTGCTCGTAACACATCTCTTCTTATCCTACTGCCATCTTTTAGAAAGAAAAAAGCTGCAAATGGGACTACAATTACGGCAGAAAATATATTGGTAAAAAGTCCAACAACATCGCTAAGTACATTCGATAGTTTGCCCAGATCAAAAAGTTCTTCGCTAATCTTTGTGATGTTGTCTCTAAGGAAACCTTCTGGTATAAAACTGTATTCTGAAACTAAGCGTGTTTCGATTCGAGCGGCAATAAGCTCAATAGTTTCAATGTTCAGGTTGTTTGTTAGTATAAGCATTTCTTCAACAAATATAGGAACAACATTCGTTGAGAAGAATATAATGGCCAAAACTATGACTGAGAGTGTTAACGTGATACCTAGAGTCCTATAAACACCCATACGTTGTAATCTATTCACTGTTGGGTCAAGCACATAACTGAGGATCATAGCTAAAATCAGAAAAGCGACCAATGTAATGTAATTATAAATTATAATTATGATAACGCCGGTCGTTAAGACGGCCAATAATGTTCGGACAACACGTTCTAATGTGATGTTTTTCATGAACTTTTAATTAGGACTTTTTAATCATTTTCAATTAACAATAATAGATTATTCATCTCACTCCAAATTAAAGTTGGAGTATAACCTTTACGAGCTAAATAATCATATAGTTTCTTTTTTCGCTTTTTTGGATCTACTCGTTTGAACTTCACTTTATTTTTACGGATAAGGGCAAACAATTGTTTCTTCCAAATTGAATTATCTAAGTCAGAAAGCAATTCATTAATAATAGACTTAATGACACCTTTTTTCTGTAGTTCAAATTTGATTTTATTAAGGCTCCATGTTCTGAATTTAATAGCGTCATGTATGAAATTTGATGCAAATCGGTGATCATCGAGGTATCTATTCTCTTGTAGTTCGAACGTGATACTCTCAAGAATTTGTTTGTTAAATCCTTTTTTATTTCCCTTTAAAATCAGTTCTTTGACTGTGTGATCTCTACGCGACAATAAAGCTAAGCAATATTCTTTGGCTTTGTTGTATTGTTCAGCGTTGATAATAGTTTCTAATAACTCATTCGTTAGTATAGTTCCTTTTGTTAATGAACAAAAGACAAGAGTTTGGCTTGTTATACCTAATAAAAAACGATCTTCATGATATAAGGAAAATCGTTCTTTATTATTTTTCTGTATCTGAATTTTAGTAATTGTAAGGGGTACTAATGAAGTTAATTCATCATACCCATTACTATCTGAATTCTTCATAATGAAGAGATAGATTTACATTTCAACTTTCTCTGAAGATTGTTCTGCATCTGCTAATTCGGTTGTTGCTCCTTGTATTTCAACATCAAGGCCATTGAGTTGGACGTGAACCATTTTTTCGATTTTGTTTAATAATTCTGGATCTTCCTCTAAGAATTGCATAGCAGAATCGGCTCCCTGACCAATGGGTTCTCCGTCATAGCGAAACCAACTACCTCGTTTTTGAATAATATCATATTCAATAGCTAAATCTAGGATCTCGGCTATTCGTGAGACCCCTTTGCCATACATGATATTGAATTCTACAACTTTAAAAGGTGGTGCAACCTTATTTTTGGCTACTTTTACTTTTGTTCGGTTGCCAATTACTTCATCAGCTTTCTTGATACTACCTATTCGACGTATATCCAGGCGAACTGATGAGTAAAATTTAAGAGCTCGTCCACCGGTAGTAGTCTCAGGATTACCAAACATAACCCCTATTTTCTCACGCACCTGGTTTATGAAAATGCAAGAGGTTTGAGTTTTGTTTACTATACCGGTTATTTTACGAAGTGCTTGTGACATAAGTCTAGCTTGTAAGCCCATATGTGAATCACCCATTTCCCCTTCGATTTCAGCTCTAGGTACTAAGGCAGCAACAGAATCAACCACGATCACATCCAATGCACCTGATCGAATTAAAGTCTCGGTTATTTCTAATGCTTGCTCGCCGCTATCAGGTTGTGAAACTAAAAGTTCTTCAGTATTAATACCAAGAGCACGAGCATAACGTGGATCAAAAGCATGTTCTGCATCTATGAAAGCAGCATATCCACCTTTTTTTTGTGCCTGTGCAATAACCTGTAGTGCCAAGGTGGTTTTACCACTAGCTTCTGGGCCATAAATTTCGGTGATTCTTCCCCTTGGCACTCCTTGAACTCCGAGCGCATAGTCCACCAATATAGAGCCTGTTGATATTACTTCAACATCTTGTGTGGCACTATCCCCAAGTTTCATGATAGTCCCTTTTCCGTGCTGTTTTTCGATTTGCCCAACAGCTATATCGAGTGCTTTAATTTTTTGATTGTCTGCCATATGTGTTAGATAAATTTAAAAATTTAACAAAAGGTAATTCAAAAGGGTGACATATCATGTCACTATATTTTTTTTTAATTAAATATATGTTCAATATATGTATATACACTGTAAATACCATAATTATTTTTAGTTAGTTTGTATATGAATCTGTTTGTACTATCTGCTAATTTATGACTTACTCAAATATGTGAAAAAGCATTCTAATCAATAAAATAGTACAGTGATTCTAGTAAAACAGATTTATCTCAGTAGAACGTACAAAAAATAGAAAATACGTAGATGTACTTATAGATAAAGAGTTATGACTTACACATTACATAGATATTTAAATCTTCATTTCTCTAACAGTTTCTGAAAGTATTTCAATTACATCATTAATTTGCTTGGAGGTGGTATAGGGTGCAGGACCCAATCGGAGAATTGTATCCCGGGCATCCGTAAAAACTTCTTTTTCAAGCAATCGTTTTCGGATAGCAACCGCATATGGAGAGTGTAGAGAAAGAAAGCCACCATTTAAACGAATGTCTTCATTATGGGTAAGTCGCAGAATTGATGGGTCAATATCTTTTTCAAGGAATAAGTTTCTTAACAGACCAATTTGTTCTTGATACCCAGTTCGTAATATGTTAGAGTCCAAAAACTGCTTCTTGAAAAACTGTGCGACTTTTGCTGCTCTAAATTGAGAACTCGGATCATATGTTCCGCTTGCAAATCGTTGATCTCCAGGGTCAAATTCAACCGGTTTGCTAAAGTCTTGTTTCTTCTGGAGAGAGTCGAATGAAGCAAACCAACCCGTAATTACCGGGCGAAGAGTGCAGTCTTTAGGAAAGCGTAGAAAGCAGTTTGCTTCACCCCATTGTAGATATTTATACCCCCCAATTAAAATAAAAGTATCTTCAAGCCCCTCATCACGAATAGACAATGGCACAACATTAGTTCCATGATAATCATCTATAACCAGTGGTACTCCATATTCTCTACAAATCTTTGCAATTTCATATAGGTGTGGGTTGATAAGACCACTTTGGAAATATATTCTTGAAATCATAACAGCAGCGGTTTTATTATCTAAGTTATTTTTGATATTTACCACAAAATTCTCGTCTATACTAGCGGGTACTTTGACAACATCGAGACCTACTTCGGAGAATCGTGCCAATTGTCTGGCAAGAGAATAGAATTCACCCTCACTGGTGATTATTTTTGGCTTGTTTACTAGATCCCAAGCACTCATTAAACTAATAAATAGGAAATGGGTACTTTCCTCGCGGCAATATAAGCCAGTTGGGTCGTCGTAGTATGTTCTAAGATATTCTCTGAGTAGTTCAGTTTTTCTGAATGCAAGATCCCATTTTTTATCGATTAAATTTGCAGATGCATGGAAATATTCAATTTGGCCTTCTAGCGCGCAGTCAGGCCATGCTTGATGTGAGTGACCTGTAAATAGAAGTCGGTTAGCCACGTTAAAGTGCGTATAGTAAGGAAGTAGTTCATGGGCTTTTTTATCAAAAGATAATTGCATAAATATTGATAAAGTTAAGTTGGTATTTAAAACAAAATTAATGACAATGTATCTTGGAGTTGTGTTTTCAATTGAAAGTATAAAATTGTTAGAAATTCCATGATTTCCAACTACTTAGTTAGTGAATAAATGATTCTCTTCACTACTATTCTTAACTTTATTTAATATAACAATCGTTCATATAACAGGTATGAGACAACTAGTTGCAGAGAGTGGTTCCACAAAAACGTTGTGGAGTTTATTAGAAGGTAATAGATTAATATGGTCAGGTCGTACTTTGGGCATGAATCCCTATTTTGTTGATTTAAAAAAGTTGTGTGAGATATTGTGGAGTTTACGTAATGACTTACCTGATAACTCATTTGAGCAGATATATTTTTATGGATCAGGATGCTCCAACGAAGCAATGAAAAATCTAATTTTAGAAGCTTTTTCGACTGTATTTCCCAATTTTAAGACTGAAGTAGATACTGATTTAATGGCTGCTGCTCGAGCTTTATTTGGATCAAATTGTGGGATTGTTGCGATTTTAGGGACAGGGTCATCTTGTGGTTTATTTAATGGAGAGTATTTTAGCGATTACGTCCCATCACTTGGGTTTAGTTTAGGAGATGAGGGAAGTGCAGGTTATTTTGGAAAATATATAGTTCGTGATTATTACTATAAAATATTGCCTGCTGAAATATCAAGCTATATTGAAAAACATTTTGACATGGATATTGATAATACTTTGAATCGACTATATAAAGAAGGACAGGGTAATACCTACATAGCATCGTTTGCTTCCGTTTTAGCAGAATTTAGTACACATATTTACTCAAAACATTTGATAGAGGAAGGCATAAAATCATTTGTAAAGTTACAGCTTAAATATTTTGATAATATTGAATTAAAGAAAATTGGAATAGTAGGAACTGTTGCTGCAATTCATCAAAAAACAATAAATAACATTTTATCTAGAGAGGGATGGGAGTTAATAAAAGTAATAAAAGAGCCTATGGATTTACTTATTACATATCACATGCAAACCAGATAGCAAACTAATATCACTTAATAAGCGTCATTTTTTTTGTTCTAACTGCTTTTGATGTTTTAAGTTGATAAACATACGTCCCGCTTGATAAACTAGTGGCATTAATTGCTATGGTGTGTTTGCCAGCTGTAAAATTACCTTCAACAACGTTCATGACTTTTTGTCCAGATAAATTGAATAAACTAATATTGATATATTCTGTTTGGGGTAATGAAAATTCAATATTTGTTGTTGGATTAAATGGATTTGGATAGTTTTGATAAAGTGTTATTTCAGTTGGAATTATATTTTCAATATCAGAACTAACATTGATGACATCTATACTAACTTCAAATGGTATCAAAATTGTTGTATCATTTTTCTCATCATACCAAAGTCTAGTTTCTAAATTATCATTAATAACTAAAGATGAATTAATATTTGGCACAAAGAATTCTATTGGGATGATCAAACTATCAGATAAAGTGCCGCTAAGTTTAGTCGTGTTATTTTGATTAAATGGAATATTAATTTCCCAATTTATATCAGTTTGGCTGAGATTTTTGATGGTTAATTTTTCTTCAATAAATAGAGTATCATTCAAATTAATCTCTTTTTGCAATACATAACTACTTGGTTCAATAATAACATTAATTTTAGTTTCTTCAATTACATCAATATTGATTTGAAATGGTACTATTACAGTCGTATCGTTGTTTTCATTATACCAAAATCTAGTTTCTAAATTGTCTTCTACAATAAGAGATGAATTAATATTTGGCACAAAAAATTCTATTGGAATAGTCAAGCTGTCAGCTATAGTTCCGCTGATTTTTGTAGTATTATTTTGATCAAATGGAATATTGACTTCCCAATTTATTTCAGACTCACTATAATTACGTAAGGTTAACTGCTCTTTGATGAATAGAGTATCATTAATTTTTATTTCTTTTTGCAAATTAAAACTATTCGGCTCAACTGCTATGTTTATATTTGGTTCTTCTGGTTGATATAAAATATCTAGTGTTAAAGGAATAGTAATTAATGTGTCATTGCTATCTTCGTACCAAAATCGAGTAACAATATCTTCTCTAATTGTCTTAGACTCATTTACATCATTGAAGATTATTTCAAAAGGTAATACCAAGCTATCAGATAATATACCACTAATGGCTTTTTTCCCTTGGACTTGATCAGGTAATAAAACACTCCAATTAACTCCTGGTTGGCCACTATTTTTTAAAACTATTTCTTGTTTATATGAATAACTATCATTGGATTTAATTTCAATAGTGTCGGAAATACTATCTGGTTTTACTTCCACTAAAATAGTTTGTGGGGATTGATCTCCTTCTATATTTATATCAATAACAATTGGGATTTCTAGTGTAATCATTTCTTCTTTTGGATAGAAAAATTTATACGATAGCACTGTATCCATGTAAATTTTTTCTTGTACTTCTGCAAAACTCAATTTTATTCTGACGTCCTGTTTTGTATTGAATTGACCATTAAATGGATTCGATTGTGCAAATGAACTCAGCGATTGAACATACTGAAAATTTACTCCTGGGGTCCCAAGATTATTAAATGTGATATCGATAAATTCCTCAAAGCTTTCACCTATTGCTAATGTATCTGTTACAAATAGTTGTGAAGGAGAAATATCGATTTTAGGTAATGGGTCTGTGTCTTCTCCTGTTATGATTAGACGAACAGGAAGTTCAGCTTGTGTTTGTTCCTCAGAATCATCAAAAAAAGCAGCTGTGGTTATTTTTGCATTTTTAAATCCAATTTGATCATTTGGTCTTAGTCTGAAGCTTACAGTTACTTCTACTGAATCTTTAATCTTTCCACCAGCTGGTTCTAAACCTGTTATCCAGCCTTGATTTTTAAAAGCCATCCAATTTATAGAGTCTCTACTTTGATTGTATAATACAAATGTAGCTGTTCCAGTGGAGTTTTCATTTGGCCTTTGAAAAGTTGCCTTTAGTGTATCAACATTAAAGCTAATAACGGGATTATTGGGTGTTATATTTATTACAATTGGTATTTCGTATGGTGTTTCTTGCCCGCCTTCATATCCAGTATAAACTGTCAATAAACCACTTTTTGGTCCTATGGGATCAGTGCTATTAACGTGGAGGATGATTTGAACTTCTTTAGTACCAGAGTTTATTATTCCACTTTCATTCACGGGTGCAATCCATGGCTGATTATCATGTATCCGCCACTGAAGATTTGGATCGCCAAAATTTGTTATACTAATACTAGTGGTTATTTCAATATTTGTAGAAGGTTGTCTTGTAGTTACTTCAATTGAGTCTGGACTAACTATAACATCATTTACATTTTTTGGTACCATATTTATTACAAATGGTATTTCCGTAGCAGTTTCATTCTCAGGAACTGTACCTGCGA
>MDTG01371019.1_pt1 | contig 13375 bp, 14 predicted proteins | sample 811421 | NCBI WGS metagenome assembly MDTG01 (sample SAMN05326645, study PRJNA326480) | marine metagenome | isolation source: seawater | place: Pacific Ocean: South East | collected 2011 | reverse complement strand
TATAGGTATAAACTTTAAACCTAATTTACGCTCTTTTGCAAGTATTTGCCAAGGAACTAAATTCGCATGATGCTCGAGCTCTGAAACTATAATTTCGTCGCCTTCTTTGAGAAAAGTCCTTCCAAATGAATATGCAACAAGATTTATAGATTCTGTAGTCCCTTTTGTAAAAACAATCTCCTCTTCATCAGGGGCGTTGATAAACTTTTGGACTTTTTTGCGAACACAATTATATTTTTGCGTTGCCTGTGCTGCTGTTTCGTAAACAGCTCTATTCACATTAGCGTATTCTGATTCGTAAAAAGTTTTTATTGCATCTATAACAACTTGAGGCTTTTGCGTTGTAGATGCGCCATCAAAGTAAATCAAAGGCAAACCATTACTTCGTTTTTTGACCATTGGAAATAAAGTTGCTAAGCTATCAAAATCTTGCACAATCAATCCTACTTTATATCTAGACTAAGATATTTATCTATATTTTCTACGTTAAATAACCCCTTACAAAAACCTCTTGTAAGTTCTTTTTTAGCGCTGTTAATTGAAAGTCCCCTTGACCTTAAATAAAATAAAGCATCTTTATCTACCTTTGACATGGTAGCTCCATGTGATGCCTTGACATCATCAGCATAGATTTCTAAGTTAGGCTTGCTTCTCGCCTTTGCCTTTGTGCTTAGGAGTAAATTGTTATTCAGCTGATACGCGCTTGTTTTTTGAGCCTTCTTTTCGACATAAATTTTACCTTCAAAGCTTGCGTTAGCATAATCCATTATCACTGATTTATAGTGCTGTGATGAGCTGGTATTTTCAACAAGATGATTTATGGTGATAAAATGATGTATTTCTTTTATATCCTTTGGCAGTGATAACCCCTTAAGATCCACAAAGCTCCCCTCTCCAGCAAGATTAAATGCAATATCATGCCTTTCACACCTTCCCCCCGTTGAAAAACTCTCAAGAAACACTTTTCCGTTTGTTTTAATTGTTCCTCTTATACTATTCATCACAATGGCATCTACGCTGTTTTCATAGTGCTCCTTGATAATAAGTTGCCCACCTTCTTCAATAGTTACGTTCAATAAAGAGTTGAAAAAATACTTTCCAATACCATTGAGCTTTATCTTTAGAGTACAACAAGCATCCTTGCCTACGTAGATCTCTATCTTTGGCATTCTCATCCCGCCGTTAGGCTCAAATTCAAAGTCCACTTCTTCGTTCCTACGAGGCGCAATATAAATAAACCTACCCGCTTTGTATAGAGCTGCATTGAGAAGTACAAAAGGATTTGTCTCCTTACTTAAAAGCATTGAGTAACTTTTTTTTATTAGCCCACTATACTCTTTTTCTGCTTGTTTATAATCAAGGGATATTTGACTATCATGTGAACTATAAACCTCGTCATGGATTTGACCATAATCCATTCCATCTAATTTATTTAAAGACACATATTTAAAAGCATCCCACTTTCTTGTTGGAAACCCAAAAGATTCAAGAACTGACCATGCATTTTTACGGTCTTTATCATCAAAGTCTACAGATGCTTTTAAGTGATTAAAAAATTCTGTCATAATGTTTGATATCCCTGAGCCTCTAGCTGCACTGCAAGCGTTTGATCACCTGTTTTAATAATTTTTCCATCAACAAATATATGAACAAAATCGGGTTTGATATAGTCAAGTAAACGCTGATAATGTGTTATAAGTATGAGCGCATTGGTTTTTGTAATAAGGGATTTTACTCCACTTGAAACAATCTTCATCGCATCAATGTCAAGACCCGAATCAGTTTCATCAAGAATGGCAAGTTGAGGCCTTAAAATAGCCATCTGCAGGATTTCATTTTTTTTCTTTTCCCCACCAGAAAAGCCCCCGTTTACATCTCTTTCTAGAAATTGATGTCCCACACCAACGTCTTTCATTTTATTTTCTAATAGCTCCATAAATGCTTGCCTTTCTAGGGGCTCTAAATTTTGGCTTTTTCTCAAACTGTTTAAAGCGCTATATAAAAAGTCTTGGTTAGAGACCCCGTTGATTTCTGTGGGATATTGAAAACCCATAAATATCCCTAAATGGGCCCTTTCCTCGATCTCTAATTCAAGTATGTTTTTTCCTAAAAACTCAATACTTCCTGATTCTACTTCGTATGCTGGGTCTCCGGCAAGAACGCGGGCAAGAGTGGATTTTCCAGCACCATTGGGCCCCATGATCGCATGAATTTCACCCGGGTTTATGGTAAAATCAAGTCCATTGATAATCGTTTTTCCTGAAATGGAAACGATTAAGTTTGTAATTTTTAGCATTATCCTACCGACCCTTCGAGTTTAAGTGTTAATAATTTTTGTGCCTCGGCTGCAAATTCAAGAGGGAGCTCTTTGAAAACCTCCTTGCAAAACCCATTGACAATCATCTGTATTGCGTCCTCAAGGGCTATACCACGGGATTGTAGATAAAAAAGCTGCTCCTCATTCATTTTTGATGTAGATGCTTCGTGCTCAAGCTCCGCAGACTCGTTATACACCTCAATGTAGGGGAATGTACTGGCGCTGCAATTATTTTTCACAAGCATTGAATCACACTGGGTGAAATTTCTGGCACTCTGTGCTTTTGAACTAACGTGTACCAGCCCTCTGTAGGTATTTGATGATTCGTCTGCTGAGATGCCTTTTGATATAATCGTTGATTTGGTATTTTTGCCGATATGAACCATCTTCGTTCCTGTATCGGCCTGCATCTTCCCATTAGTTAAAGCCACTGAATAAAATTCCCCAACTGAATCATCCCCTTTTAAAATGCAACTTGGGTATTTCCAGGTAATGGCAGCTCCTGCCTCAACCTGTGTCCAAGATATTTTAGATCTATTTCCAGCACAGAGCCCTCTTTTAGTTACAAAATTATATATCCCCCCTCTGCCGGTATCCTTATCTCCCGCATACCAATTCTGGACTGTAGAGTATTTAATCTCTGCATTATCTAAAGCAATTAGCTCAACAACTGCAGCATGGAGTTGGTTGTTGTCGTACGCAGGCGCTGTGCACCCCTCTAAATAGCTCACATAAGAGTCTGGCTCCGCAATAATAAGTGTTCTTTCAAATTGCCCTGTTTCTTGGTCGTTAATTCGAAAATAAGTCGATAACTCCATAGGGCTTTTTACCCCTTTCGGGATATAAACAAAAGATCCATCAGTAAAAACGGCTGAGTTTAAAGCTGAATAAAAATTATCAGTTATTGGAATAACAGATCCTAAATATTTTTTTATAAGCTCTGGGTATTTTTTTATTGCCTCACTTATAGAACAAAGAATAACTCCAGCATTTTCGAGTTTTTTATGGAAAGTTGTCCCAAGAGAAACAGAATCAAAAACTACATCAACAGCAACATTTGCCAGTTTTTTCTGCTCAGAAAGAGGGATACCTAGTCTTTCAAACGTTTTTAAGAGTTCAGGGTCTACCTCATCAAGGCTGCTTAGCTGCTGCTTTTTCTTTGGTGCAGCGTAGTATCTCAGTTGCTGATAGTCTATCTGATTTTTTTTTAGCTGACCCCACTGAGGCTCTTTCATTTGAATCCACTTGTTATAGGCTTTAAGCCTAAACTCAAGCATGTAGGAAGGTTCATCTTTTTTCTTAGATAACTCTTTAATAACCTCTTCGTTGATCCCTTTAGGAAATCTTTCAGAGTCTATTTCTGTTGTAAAACCGTATTTATACTCTTTTTTTGAAAATAATTGTTCCTGCGTAGACATCAAAACTTACCCAATTTTAGGAGATAAAATACCTCTTTTTCCCGTCAATGTCAATGCTATGGCGCTAAATCATGTAAACTAAATTATTCATTATTGAAAACATGTTTTTTTAGGTACGAACCACCTAATTTTTTTAGCTAACACAGCTTAAAAGGGCTATCTTTTACACAAAAACAATTTAAAACAAAAAGGTTGGAATTGTGATTGAAGAAGAGGGTAAGCTTTTTTTTTTATTTTTAAAAAATTTTTTATAGTTAAATAAAGATTAAACCTTTACGCGTTCTTTATCACTCTTAGAGCCGAGTAATCTAAAGATTTCTTCTTCTGCTATTTTCATATCCTCAGCAGTATCTATGCCAATAGTATCTTTTGTTGTTTCATGAACTTGTATAGACATTCCGCTTTGTAAAAATCTAAGCTGCTCTAACCCTTCAACCTCTTCTAAATACGATGAAGGAAGGTTCCCTATCGTTTTCAGTGCTTGCCTTTTAAATGCGTAAATACCGATATGCTTATAAACCTTATAGAAACATTTATTATTTCTCACAAAAGGTATTGGGCTTCTTGAGAAATATAACGCTTTCCCCAAATGATCTGTTACTACCTTTACATTGTGAGGGCAATGTATTTCTCTAGCCCCTTTTATTTCTTTCTTTAACGTCCAGATATCAAATGGACTTTTAATGGTCTTAAGTAGTGATTTTACCATTTCATAGGTTATAAATGGCTCATCTCCTTGCCAATTAACAATAATATCCCCTTTGATTTTATTTTTACGAACTAGCTCAACGAGTCTATCAGTTCCGGATTGGCACGCAACGGATGTCAAAAATGCAACTCCTCCAAACCCGTTTATAATTTTTTCAATCCTTTTGTCATCAACAGCAAATACTATTTCATCAAACATATTAGTACTCCTAGCTGCTTCCCAAACCCATTGAAGTAGTGGTTTGCCACTTAGAGTGCATAGCATTTTAGTAGGGATCCTTGTGGATTTTAGCCTTGCAGGGATAACGCAGGTAATCTTCATCGTACCTCATGATAAAAGCACTTGGATAACACTGTTTTTGTAAGTCCTTTTTTCAAAGACCATAGCGGTTTAAAACCAAGCTGAGAAATTTTTGACCCATCAAGTGCATATCTTTGATCATGGCCTAGTCTATCTTCAACAAACTCTATGTAGGGGAAGTCTTTTTTCAACAAAGATTGCTCTTTCATTACTCCAAAAATCATTTTTAAGAGATCAATATTTTTCATTTCAACCCCACCCGCAATATTGTAAACTTCTCCTATAATTCCTTTGCAAAGAATTAACCAGATGGCTCTTGAATGATCTTCTACAAATAGCCACTCTCTAAGATTTTCTCCCTTTCCATATACAGGAACCTTTTTATGAGCCATAAGCTGTTCAATGGCCTTTGGAATAAATTTTTCTGGGTGCTGGCGAGGTCCGTAATTATTCGATGCGTGAGAAGTAGTTGCAAGGATACCATACGTCTTTGAGTATGCCCTAACAAAATGGTCTGAACTGGCTTTAGAAGCCGAGTAAGGGGAATTAGGGTAGTAGGTAGAGTTTTCGAATGATACCTCTTCTTTTGAAAGGGAACCATAAACCTCATCTGTTGAAATGTGGTGCAGACGAATAGACGGGTTTTTTCTCACAAACTCCAATATTTCCACTGTTCCTATAATATTTGTATGTATAAACGGAGCAGGGTCTTCAATACTTCTATCTACATGGGTTTCTGCTGCAAAATGAACGATGTGTGTGATTTTTCTAAGCGCATGAACTTGCTCTAAAACTCCTTTATCTGTGACGTCTTTTTTATAAAAAAAGTACCTCGGATCTTGTTCTATCTCTTCAAGATTTTTTAAATTTGCAGCGTAAGTAAGTTTATCTATGTTAGTAATCGTTCCTGTAAAAGACTCTCGGTCCAGAACATATCTTATAAAATCAGACCCCATAAAACCCATTCCACCTGTAACGACAATGTGAAAATTACTTTGGTTAAATTGATTCATTTACAACCTCTTTTAAACCCGAAATCCAAGACCTAGGTGTTATATAATTTGATAACAAAATTGATGATTTTGGACGTTTGGCGGTCGATGAAAAATAACTACTTTGCACAGGAACTATTTCTTTACATAAAACCCGTATTTTTTTTTCTAATAACCCCTTAATTTCGCAAGCAAGATCATGCCATGAAACACTTCCACTGTTTGAAAAATGACGCACCCCAGATAAATGAAGGCTTTCCAAAACATACTCAGCAAGATCCCCTGCAAAAGTTGGCTGTCCTACCTGGTCACTAACAACAAATATTCTAGAGGTCTCTTGCATTTTCTTTGTTATTGTTTTTACAAAATGCTCCCCATGAAGTCCAAATAGCCAAGATGTGCGAATAACTAGAGCAGATATATTTTCTACAAGCACTTGCTTCTCTCCTTGATATTTACTATTACCGTAAATAGAAAGCGGAGCGGGTTGGTCGCTTTCAATGTAACTTTTTTTATCACCATTAAATACATAATCCGTTGAAAAATGGATAAACTTTATCCCTCTAATTTTTGCTTGTTGTGAAAGAAATTTCGGCGCGTCAGCATTTAGTTGATAAGCTTTTACAGGGGCTTTCTCTGCACCATCTACATCAGTGAACCCAGAGCAATTTATAATATGGGTAAAATGAGTACCGTCTAAAAAAGTCAACACTTGGTCTTTATTTAAAATGTCGACTTGCTTTGTGCTTGTTGCTTTATGGGGTATATTTGCTAAGGTACACGCCCTTTGCATAGCAGCCGAAAGCACCCCGTATTTACCTATAATCCATATATTTAATGTCATAAAGCTCCTTCAAGTAAAGGAGCATTTTTATCTCTTCTAGAAGTAATTGGAAACTTTAAAGGCCACTTAATCCCGACTGCAGGGTCATCATAGCAGAATCCCTTTTCAAGGTCTTTGCTGTAGTGCGTACTTGTCTTATAAAAAACATGCGCATACTCGCTAATAACGCAAAAGCCATGGGCAAAACCCTCGGGTATAAAAACTTGATAATGATTTTTGCTATCAAGATTTACTCCAATCCATTGGCCAAAAGTTGGTGAATTTTCCTTAATATCTACTATAACATCAAAAATTTTACCAAAACCTACCCGAACCAGTTTTGCCTGGCCTGGACCCGACTGGTAATGCATTCCTCTTATTGTTCCTTGAAAGGAAAAGGAGTGATTATCTTGAACAAATGAAGTAGATATTCCATGCTTTTTATATTTATTAAAGCTATAACTTTCAAAGAAAAACCCTCTATCATCTGAAAATAACAGAGGCTTAATTAATTTTACCCCTTTGAGAGCTAATTCACAAACTTCCATAAGACTACTTTATCTAAATATAATATTGTAAATCAATGCTTAATACACCTTTGCGTTATGCGCCTCTTTTTTTAAAGAAACAATTGTTGCATTTCTCATCAATGTTTTCGATTTACGATAGGAATGAAAAAGATGAGAATGTTCAAAACTGCACATCTTTGCAATCTCTATATTTCTACTGCTTACCCCAGCACGTAGTAGTTGATCTAAACTTAAATCCCAGAGGTTGAAGTGGTTTTCTTTTATCTGGTAGCGCCATATTTTCTTAGGAAACATTTTTTTATATTCTTTAAACTCGCTGTGGTTTGGGCCTAAGCTTGGACTAATACACACAATTAAGTGATTTGGATTGGTATTAAAATTCTTTTGAAGCAAACTGACAGTTTTTTGATAAATGTTTTTTAAAGCGCCCCTCCATCCACAATGGATATTTGCAACAACCCGATTTTTTGGATCAAAAAATATAGCCGCTTGACAATCTGCATGGCAAATAAGTAGCGCTTGCGCAACCTGATTGGTTACTAAGCCATCACATGAGTCCATAGTAATCTCGTACTTGTTAGTCGGTGCGATTATCCTAATATTGCTACTATGTGTTTGATTCGCTCTTATCATTTTATCTACTTCAAGCAATGAGGTAATATCCTTTATATGAGCGCTTGACTCAGAGCCGCAAAAGTCTGCACCATAAAAACAACCATGCCGGATAAAAGGGTAATTTTTTAAAAGATCGAACTGTAAAAATTTTATAGATCCGTAATTACGATGTATCATATAGTGATTTTTTTTAAATAATAAATTATATACAAACACCACTCATATGGCTTACATAAATATTATTGACAATCCACTGGCTTCGCTAGGATTTTTGACATTAATTTTAGCTATTATAAGCTTATGGGGTTTTAAAAGATACTGGCTATGGGGATCTTTGGTCATGCTAAGTGTCTTTTTTGGTTACATATCAACAAAGCTAAACGTTTGGGCGATTGCTTTTATTATTGCTTTGTTTTGCTGCCATCTATTTCTAAAAACCCAACGTCGTGGATATTTGAGGGTATTCATACTAGCTCTTACCTCAGCTTTATCGCTTATTTTAATCACCCATAAATTTGAAGCATTTAGTAACTTGCTTATATTTAAAAACGTCAAACTTAGCGCCCATAGCATCCCCTACTCGCTATACTATAATTTTGACAAACCTTTTATAGGTATTTTTCCTCTAGCTCTTACCATCCCTCTTCTAAGAAAAAAACAGATACCGAGGTATTTTTTTACTAAAACCTTTATTATTTCGCTTCTAGGTATAGCGCTTATCCTAGTTGCCGCGTTAAAATTGAATTTTATAAAATTTGATCCAAAGTTACCTTTGGTTGCCCCTTTATTCATTTTGGCAAACCTATTTTTCGTCACTATTCCAGAAGAAGCCTTCTTTAGAGGCGTTTTGCAAAGAGAGATCGCAAACTATATTGGAGCTAAAAAAGGAGTCTGGATAAGCATTCTTATTGTTTCGATATTTTTTGCACTTTTGCACATTTTTTTCATTCTTAGCGTGAAATATGTCATGCTTGTTTTTCTAGCAAGTATTGTTTACGGCACTTTGTACGCAATTACAGGAGCTATTGAAAGCAGTATCTTTTGCCACTTTTGTGTAAACATCTTGCATTTTTTCTTCTTTACATACCCAGCATTAAGTGGATAATTTTTTCCGACCAAACAGCTATTAACTAGCACCTTTTTAATTTTAAGATAGACAAGGCATTTGTATAACACGTTGCTTAATCTAATAACCCTTAAAAGCTATTCGTCAGACGTGCTCGTTTGAGCATCTTCAGTTGCCTTGTCACTATTTAGTACGCTCATTTGAGCATCTCCGCCAGAACTATTATCTTGAGCATCTTTCAAAACAATTTGAACTGCCTCGTCGGGTGTTATCACTTTGTTTGTAATATTTTGTAGGTTTTTAGACGATAGCTCCATTGCTCTCATTCTTTGAGATTCATTGAATTGATTGAAGAAAACATCTTGGTTAGCATCTGTGAGCATCTTTGCAAACGCTTGTTTTTCATCAGACAACTTACTTTGTTGACTTTCCTCCACTGAATTGGCATCTGAACCTTGAGTATCTAAACCATTTTCCATTTGCGCATTAAGTTGGTAAGAACTAGATGTTTTTTTTTCACCCGCATTTAAGCAACTTAAGAATATTAAACAAGATAGAAAGAAAAAATACATATATCACTCCGTAAATTGTATCAAACCAATTTTTGAATCGGTTTTATAAAAAACCTTTTGAATAGCTCATAAACTAAAAAGCTTTAAAATAACAAGATAAAAATCTTAGAATAAGTGAAAAGAGTGTATAGATGAAGATTACAGCTATTTTATTACTTGGAGGCAAGGGAGTAAGATTTGGAAGCCCTGTGCCAAAACAATTTTTAAATTTATCAGGAAAAAAAGTGTACCAGCACACACTTGCTGTATTTAAAAAAATTGATCTTATTGAAGAAATTATTCTTGTTTGTCCGGAAAACTACCTGAAAACAATAAAAAGTGAAGTATGTAATGAGAAAACACTTGTAGTATCAGGCGGGGCAGACCGACAAGAATCGTCGTTTAATGGCCTTTTGGCATGCTCAAAAGGGACGACGCACGTAGTGATACACGATGGGGCAAGGCCTTTTGTGTCAGAAGAAATCATTCATAAAAACATTCAAGCTTTGTCCTCTTATGATGCTGTCAATACATGCATCTCTTCTAATGATACTATTGTTCATTCAACAAATAAAAAAATAATTAGCTCTATACCAGACAGAACCCAATATCTTCGCGGCCAAACCCCGCAAAGTTTTCGCTATTCTACAATTCTCAATGCTCATAAAAATAGCTCTAAAGTTCATGCTACAGATGACTGTAGCCTCATCAACGCAAGTAAAAATTCTATTTTTATTGTCGATGGATGCGAAAAGAATCTAAAAATCACTACTGAACTTGATCTTTTTGTAGCCGAACAACTCTTAAAAAGTGTGCAAAATCCAACTGGAAAGCTAAAAAGATCCCTTTTGGGTAAAACCTTTGCAATAACTGGTGCCACTGGAGGGATAGGATCAGCTATTGCTAAGCTCCTAAGCGCAAATGGGGCAAAAGTTTTTCCCTTATCTTTAACATCGAAGCAGTTTGCCGTTGATCTTACACGCTATGAGGAAGTCAAAACTATTTTTAACTCACTGGGACCTATTGATGGTCTGATCAACTGCGTTGGATTTCTTTTTTTGAAATCTTTCTATCATCTTACGCAAAAAGAAATTGATATTTTAATCAAAACAAATCTTCATGCACTTTTATACAGCTGTCATACAGCTCAAGTAAAGAAGGGAGGGCATATCATTAATTTAGCTTCTTCAGCTTTTTCGAGGGGGCGTAAATATTATGCTCTATATTCAAGTGCCAAGGCTGCAGTGGTAAATTTTACCCAGGGCCTTGCAGAAGAGCGAAAAGACCTCTTTATAAATGTAGTTATACCTCAAAGAACCGCAACAAGAATGAGGACCAAAAATTTTCCAAATGAAAATCCTCAAAGCCTTATCCAACCATCAAATGTGGCAAAAAAAGTAGTAGATATCCTTCAGAGCTCTATAGCGACGGGAACAATTTATGACGTAAAGAAGGATGATTAATTTGATGTGACAAAATGTGAGGCTTGTTGGGCTCGAACCAACGACCCTCTCCTTAAAAGGGAGATGCTCTACCAACTGAGCTAAAGCCTCAATAATGACCCCAAGGGGATTCGAACCCCTGTTGCAAGAATGAAAATCTTGTGTCCTAGGCCAGACTAGACGATGGGGCCAGTCATTATTAAACCGCATTTTATAACGTAGTTAGAAATTATGCAAGTTTAAACTTCAAAGATATCCTTCTCTTTTGATTGATATAAATTATCGACCTCCCGGCAATTGGTGTCAGTCAATTCTTGTATCTTCTTTTCTGTTTTTTTCTGTATATCTTCAGTTATTTCCCCAGAGATTTTTTGCGCTTTGACTAGATCGTTGCTCTTACGGCGAATCTCTCGGATTACTATTTTTGCTTTTTCGGATTTTTCCTTTGCATCTTTAGCTATTTCACGCCGTCTATCTTCACTCATTGGAGGAATAGGGAGCCTAACGATATTGCCGTCTACAATAGGAGACATGTTTAGGTTTGACTTATCAATCCCTTTTGCAATGGAATTTAAAGATGAAGGGTCAAAAGGGGAAATTAATAGCTGGTTTCCGTCAGATACTGTAACTGTTGCCACATCGCGCATCCTCATTTCAGAACCATACACTTCTACAGTCACGCCATCAAGCATACTAGGACTAGGCCTGTTTGTTCTCATGACACTGAACTCTTGCTTTAAGTGCTCAATTGCTTTTTTCATATTTTTGCTGCATTCATCTACTTCTGTCATAATCCTTACCTTAGTTGACGATAGTTCCACCATTTTTTTCTAAAATTGCTTTCTTTAGCGCCCCTTCCTTAAACAAATCAAAGACATGGATCGGGATATGGTTTTCCCTGCAAAGAGCTATTGCAGTAGCGTCCATTACTTTGAGATTTTTTTGTAACACTTCAGAGAAAGAGATCTTGTCAATTTTCATCGCATCTTTGTTAACTACAGGGTCAGAATCGTAAACTCCATCCACCTTAGTTCCTTTAAATAGGACTTGCGCTTCGATTTCACTAGCTCTCATCGCAGCTGTTGTATCTGTGGTGAAATAGGGATTGCCTGTTCCCCCGACAAATATGACTATTTGACCCTTTTTTAAAGAATGCATCGCGTGGCTCCAGTTATAGCATTCTACAATACCATCAAAATTGAGGGCGCTCATTACTCTTACCTTGCACCCTTTTTCTGATAATATTTGACCCAAGATGAGTCCATTGATGGTTGTGGCTAGCATACCAACGTGGTCAGCAGGGGTCCTTGCAAAGCCGAATTGCTCGGCCATATTCCCCCTGAATATATTGCCTCCCCCAACAACAATCCCCATCTCTATACCTAGTTTATAGACCTCGCAGATGCTATCAGCAATAAAACCACAAGCCTCATGATCAATAACATCGCTAGAATTTTTTAAGCATTCTCCTGAGAGCTTTAGTAATACTCTTTTGTACGGCTTTTGGTCCAATCTATTCCCCAATCTGCCATCTTTCAAAGTTTAAAAGGGATAAATCTTTCCCAATTTTTTTACCTTGGTCTTGTATGTATTTTCCAACCGTTATAGATGAGTCTTTGACAAACTTTTGCTTTGATAGACAAACCTGCTCGTAAAACGCATTGAGCTTCCCATTAATAATTTTATCCATAATCTCAGGGGGTTTATTTTTCAATTGAGACCTTGCTATTTCTTCTTCTTTATCGATAACGTCTTGCGCGATATCTTCAGGATTTAGATAATCAGGAGATTCTGCTGCAACATGCATCGCGACTTCTTTAGCTAGAGCCTCAACACCATCTGAGCCCTTTATTTCAACGCAGCAAACAATTTTACCGCCCATATGAGAGTATAGTCCAACAGAGCCATTTTCGGCCTTTTTAATCTCTTTAATGCGTTTAATTTGAATATTTTCTCCAAGTGTTTGAACAATATCTGCTCGATACTCATCTATGGTAAGCTGAGGATTTTTGCTATATTTTTGACTCAAAAAGTCTTCTACTGATTTCGGCGCGCTCTCTGCTATTTCACTGCATATATCATCCATGAATGCTTTGAACCTGTCGTTTTGAATAACGAAATCTGTTTCAGCATTTATTTCGACCATGAAGTGTGCTGTATTATTAGACGCAATGCCGATCATACCTTCATTGGTTTCTCTTCCGCCTTTTTTCACTGCCGATGCAATTCCTTTTTTTCGTAGTATATGTATGGCTTCTTCAATATCCCCGTTAGATTCCACAAGAGCTTCTTTACACTTGCTCATTCCAACCCCAGTTCGCTTTCTAAGGTCCATTACCATTTGTGCATTTATTGTCATTTTCTAACCTCTTTTTTCAGCCCCAACATCGTTGGTTTTTGGTTCTTCACTATCTTCGTTCCCAATAGCTATATTGAGTTCTATTTTCTTATCAACAACCACGTCTGAAAGTGCCTGAATGATGAGTTTTATACTTTTTAGCGCATCATCATTACACGCAATCACGTGGTCTATTGGATCTGGGTCACAATTTGTATCCACTAATGCCATTACAGGAATGCCAAGTTTTTTGGATTCAGCAACAGCGATATGC
>MDTG01226976.1_pt1 | contig 13377 bp, 1 predicted proteins | sample 811421 | NCBI WGS metagenome assembly MDTG01 (sample SAMN05326645, study PRJNA326480) | marine metagenome | isolation source: seawater | place: Pacific Ocean: South East | collected 2011 | reverse complement strand
TAAAAAAATATATAAATATATATGTACGCGCGTGCTTCTTTGTTTTCTTTTTTATGATGATATGTGGTGTTTAAATTCATTAAATATTCTTCTACATTCTACACAACATGCAACATCTCTTGCAATTTTTTTTCCACTAAATGGACCGTTCCCATTTCACAAGCAATATTCACTTTTTCAATTTTAAAACCAACTTTTAAATTAGTTGGCAAGACAACGAAGGATAAAACATTATCGCTTACATTATTAGACACATCATAGTCTTCATTGTCACTATCCATTGCATCGCCATCGTCATCGTCATCAGTATTAGCATATGATCCATCACGATTTAAATCCTTTGATCGATTTGTATATACACGATAAATATCACTCAACATCACTTCCCAATTTTTCTCATAAAATTGCGTCACTATAAGAACACGTTGGCATGTAATTACCAATATTAAATCGTTTTTTAATTTAAAGTGGCAGACACAATTTTCCCCCCAATACATACCATTTGATACACGACTTAAAATTTCATCCCCTTCTTCAATTTCACGATCGTATACTTTCAATGAAGAATCCGCAAAAACACGTGGTGGCCTTACACGACGCATTCGTATTTTTTCTTTTTCTAATGCCCCTAATGATCCACCAAGTGCAACTGCAGCACCTTCGACGCGTTCTAAAAGACCATCCAATCCAAACAACGAAGGGGTAAAAGGTATCAATGCACGTAAAAACGATCCAAATAATGTACCGACAAAAGTTGAAATTCCAACAAATGTATTTTGAAACAAGGAATATGTACCTCTACGTATCCCTCTTAAAAATATTGCGGGGGATTGAATAAGACCAACAGCTGGTTCGTAAAAAAAATCACGAACACCAGTACCTAAATGTTTAAATAAAGTAATTGGGTTTCCTAATAATTCAGAACTTCCTAAAATAACATATGCTTGTCTCAATGCATCGAAACTGTATTGTGCAGTGATATTTTCAGCGACAGTATCAAACGATTCATACGCATGGCGCAACGTAATGCCGTGCAAACGCAACGGTGCATTTTCAATATGTGTTAATGTTGCGCCCATACTACGCAAGATAGAGCTAGCAGTACCTACACGACCACTGTTAAAACTAATATGCAAATCTAATTGATCGATTTTAAAAAATTGAAAATATGTTCGTACATTTGGAGTTTTACTACGTTTTGTTCTATTGTTTTCGTGACGATGATGGTGATGGCTATGGCTTAACGAATTAATCAAGTCATCATTATTTTCATGATTAGCTAGATCTTTTAACATTCTTGAATTTGTTGGCATTCCAGGATCTATTGTTAAATTTTCATTATTATTATCATTTTTCATATCTATATCACCTCGATTTTTTGATTCTAAATTTTTATCATTGTTATTCTCATCGACATCTGTACTGGTATTATTCGTCCTAATTGTTTTTAAATTGTCAAGTTCATTGATGCGACTAAGCATTTCCCAAAGTCCCACCAATACATCCCCGTCAATATTTAAATCTAATGGCGTAATACCAATATTAAAGTTTTCCACAAATGCAATTTCCGTATTGAGTTTTGATATTAAACTACAGGACAATGCATTTCCAACAAGATTATTTCTAGAGGAGCTATTATTACTGTTGTTGCTCCCATTATTATCACTTAATGATAATCGACTTTTTCTTGATGTTGAAACCAGATTTTTTCGCCCGGTGAATAAAAATACAGGGTAATTCGTTGAATGCAACTGATTATCGATTTGCAAGTCACCAATATTTGCATTTAACCTTACATATGTTTTATCATAATCTACACTAACAAAGACATTTTCAATTGAACAATACAACAATTCTCGCGGTAAATTATCAACGAGACTAATACCAAATCCTTTCAAGTTTACTGCAAAAGAATATGAATATGTTTTAATTATATTTTGATTTACCAACAGAATTGAATTCCGTTTATTTGACCCATGATTATAATTGCGTCGATTGTTATTATATCGAGATGGAGAATCACGTTTCCGCGGTGGTGAATATCTATTTCCAAACGTAGGCCGTGTAGGTGAAAATGCAGTGTTCGGGATTTCATTTTCTCTTTTTCTGCCATTATTATCACTTGCAACACTGTTATTTCTACTCTTGTTACCGCTATTTGCACTGCTAGTACGTCTATTGTTGTTATTGGTGTTATTGATGATGCCGCCGTTTCGATTGCGATTCTGTCGCCTCTTTTTATACTGCATACGTTGTCTTTCCCTCCTACGTTTTGCTTGTAATACACGCCCATTGTAACGCATACGACTTTTATTCCTTTCATCCTTATTTTTATTATGATCCTCAATACGCTTATCAATAACTCTTAATACCTTTGTCGGTCCAGCAGGAAAGACAACAACATTGATTTTATCAACAGGTAAATCTTTGTATTCATCAATTTTATCAACACTAAAGGCACCTAGAATAATACCACTGCTATTGCCAAGATGATCACTGCTAGTTTCTTTTGGTTGACATTCAACTACCAATATTCTTTCTTGTGCTAAATCATCCCACGTATATTTCGCACCTTTGTAAGGCAAAACAACAGTTGCGGCTTTTTCAACATTTTTCTGCCAAAATCGTATCGTGCGATGTGACTTATTTTCTATGATATACGGAGGCATTGTTGGCAGTTCGCTATCGAATTGTACCACCAATGTTGGTCCTTGTTGTTCAATATTTACCCTTGCTATGTATTTTTTGCTATTGTGTGTATTTCTTAAATTCAAACTGAAGCTACCTACATGCGTAACATCAAAACCACTGCAAAATTGCCATCCATATTCATCGAATCGTACCGTCATACGGCGTTCGGAAGCACGGCTATCTGCCCAATGAAAAGCACAACGTGCATCTGGCATAACTAACAATGCCCGGTCGCTGCTCCCACTTGCTACGTACCGATTTGCCGTTGCATTTTCTTGCTTGACTAACAGTGGCCTACCAGTATAATTGACCAACATAAACCGTGGTGTAACGGTTACAATTTTCGTATTTACATATGGGCCACGACCTAAACCAATAGAAACTCCTAGTGAATACGCAGCAACGTCATTGCTTGCAAACATTCCACTAAAACTCTGCTCCTCGGGAATTTCGACTTCTCCAGTAGTACCAGCAGAATCCAATGCAAATGTTCTGCTCCATTCCGTTGGTAATAGCGTAGTAAATGTCGACGTTGCATGTGTAGAATTCATCCCACGCGCTAAACGCACAGAAACTCGGCTTGTCATTGTTGTTGGATCACTGAAATCCATTAAAATTAATTTATCGCCGCCAGCTCCGAAATTATTTTTACTATTTCGGTGATGAGGAATTTGCCCAGCACGCGTTTCCATGACGCCCACACGCCTAGCCTCGATCAAACCTGGGACCAATTCACCATTTTTCCCAGGCAACAACTCTCTTAAACCAAGCTTCCGTGGTCCGGTGCCAAGGAACAATGCTTGGCTTTCCGATTCATCCCCACCTATATCACCTAATGTATCATCGGCACGATCGTCGCTTTGGCATGCAACCACTTGCCCATGTCGTGAAGTAGAACAATGTTGAAATATTAATGGCAAACCAGTAAGATTATTCACCCAATACGGTACATATATTAAAACATGCAAGGTGCCTTCAACTAAAGTTTTAATTTCAGCTTGTATATAAAAAATACGGTTTTTCCGATCAATCGATCTAAAACTTGCAGTTATCACTTCATTATTTTTTTCCTTCTTTAATTTTTCATGGTACTTAAATATTTCAATAGAGTCACTCCAATCACACTCAGGTAAACATACACGGCACATCAAAGATTGTGATACAGCTTCCACGTCCATTCGGGACCTGTTACGATTATTATTAGCGATATTTTCTTGCCCCGACATACCAGAAATCCTTTTTCTCAAAGCCCCTTCCCAGTTGATAGTATCGCTACTATTTAGCATGCCTTCCATCCGAATTTCATTCAATGAGAATTGAAATTGAATTTCATCTGGAATACAATTTTGTAATTGGACAGAGGGGTGCAATGAAAGTAACCTCACATACCTTCTCATACTTTTTCTCACCGTTTTTCTTCGGTCCAATTGCGCTATACCCAATGCTTTATCTGCAACCTCATCTAAGCGCAAACAAGCACACGTTTGAATCTTATCTAATTGAAATTTTACTTTTTTGCCTCCTTCACCATTTCCATCACCTATTGTGACGGGTGTGCTGGATCTACTGTTGCGTTTATCTTCCTTGAATCTCATAGGCCACGACAGAAGACCGCCGTTACCAAAGGCCCTTGCTACCGTCGATTTTAAAGCTATTCTATTATTCGAATACACTTGTTGGTTGCCATCAATATGATTTACATTTACCACAGTGCCTTTTTTAACATTTAGTGGCGTTAAAACCAAATCGCTTTGGTCTAAATCTATGTAAATGGGGACACTATAAGTTTGCCCAGGATACAATATTACCCTCCACGTATCTTGTTTTTGCAAATTCCTATCATTCTGTTTGTTAGAATCTGCATTTACATATTCAGCACTATAAATGCGGTTTGTGCAATTCTTCAACATCATACCTGATTGCAAATATATATATTTACTACCTTCTCGAGATGTTACGTTTACGGATAAACATGAGATTGGTCTTGGCTGATCGCTTAATTGAATATTGCCATTATTATTATAAACATTACTATCAACTTTCTTTTCAAAAATAGTTTTGGGTGGTAAAATAGCAGTACCATTACTACCGCTACTACTACTGTTTGTTGACAACAATAGATCGTATACTTTTGCACCTAGCACGTCAACACGAATTCGTTGCGGTGCAAATTTTGTGCTGTTGGTATTGGCAAGTCTGGTTACATTTGGCGAGCTATACCGGCGAGCAGGACTAAAATTTTTCGTTTCGACTTCTTCAAAATATTCCTCTGCTTCTACGTCATCAAGAACATTAATCATCATCGTTCGTGTAATTATACTCAGCTCATTTTGATCCTCGTTAGATTTAATACGGCTAGTAAAATGCAATGGTGCTTGGCCATTCTCTTTCAATAAATGCCGGCTGCCATCCTCAGTCCAATAAAGTAAGGGCATGCCTGTATGATTTATAATTTTGTAAAATGAAAATTCACTTCTTGCAAGTCTAGCCATGCCTTCCCTATCTTCAATATCATTAGCTTTCGTTAACCAACGAACGCCTTCTCCTATACCATACACGTTTTCCAACAAAGCTTCTGTAATATTAATATTGCACGGTTTCAAAGCACTTAAATTGGCTCCTACCTTGTATTCTAATGTAGTATTGATATTTCCGCCAGTGCCACTTGCAGTTTTATTCCCAGCATTATTACCAACAACAGGCTTATTATCCTCATCAAATGTCTCTTTGGGGATATTGGCAATGAGTTGAACCCTCCATGGTTCAATGAATGGTTCCCAAGCCATCAATTTCAAATTGTTATACTCAATCCCAACTTCAAGCCCAAGTTTTACTTGAATTTCCTCCTCTATTGACGCTAGCATCAATGAAATTCCATCTAATTTCAATTCGACAACCGGTGTGTTTTGACCTTGTAAATCGTTTGTCAATGCAAGTTGCAATACCTTTAAGTTTAAATTTAAATTTCCAAGTGGCCATTCAAACGGTTTAGAATCAGTTTGATTTCCATTAGTATTAGGATCGTTATTATTATTATTCATACCAATCATAGTTGGTGGCCGAGAAAAATGTTCCGACCCGCCACCATACACCGACCGATCGTCATACACGCTTCCAGCATATTCACTGCCCCAACCACCACGAGACATGAACGAATCGCGGTTCCCGCCCATGTTTCGACTGAATATCGTGCTGGTTTTGGAACTTGTATCAAAATCACTATCACTAAATGTATCGCTATTGCTGGTAGTTCGTCTATCGTCGTTGTAATACATACCATTGTTACTATATCTACCATTACGCATCTGAGATGAATTTTGATCCCATGATGCCATAATAAATGTAAACAATTTGATATCATGATATCCAAGCTTTGCACTAATGCCGGTAATTGATATATTTACATTCAACCTATCGTAATCAACTGATGAGAGCTCAAACGTATTGTTGATGTTTGAGCTAACAGCTTCATCTTCGGATGAAACCGTTGTGTTACCATCTATGTTATTGTTTCCGCCCAAATCTGCATCCAGTTCTTCACCAATGGATACTACAATATCAAATGGCTGAATTAAATGCATCGGTTTACTTATTGTATAATCTCTACTACCATTATTATCATGCACGATGTACGTTAAACTTTTAAGTTTATTTGCAGATATATGCAATGATTGTAATACAGTAGCAGCCTCGTCGTCGTCATTTAAAGCAATAAAAGTAGCTTTTGATGCCAATGCAAACTTGGTTGCGACAACATTAGTTTTTTTCTTAGATGCATTTTCAAATAACCAAATCTCTGGCGTAAATGATTTTAATTCAAAGTTAAACTTTGGCTTTTCCCGTTTCTTTATATCAGCATTGTCCACAATCGTATTCTGGGGAGTCATAGTTAATCGATTAGCTGAACCGTCAATATTATCAATTGGGTTATTGCTTGGGTCTAAATAGCCATTATCTTCACCATTTCCCGATTTAGAATTTCGAGGAGTTTCTGCAGTTCGTCCATCACCACTTTTACGCCGCGCAGTTCCGTTGTTACTGCTATCGTATGCATCATAATTTGTAGTCGAACCTGTATTTTGTGACGACCTATTTGTTGAAGAGCCTACCTGTGTCTCAGTCAACGCATTCATTGCGTCAGACATAGATGATTGCATATAAGTCATAATGGAATTTATCGCGCTTGGAATTAACGCAAATCTGTATAGTGATGGTACGTTGACAGATAAATTAGTGGTATTATTTACCTTATTTACGAAAAGTTCAACATCAATAGTATCCTTCGTATTTGCATTAAATGGTGAAATTAAATATTTGAAGCAATTATCTGATTCATGTGTTTGTTGCTGTCCATTAATCAGCGACACGTTATTTATAGACTCTGTATCAGTCATTACGATCGTGTTTATAGAACATTTTGTACGAGCATAAATCTCATCAGGACCATTGAAATCAATACTATTTACCTTTATATTGTCTAGACAAAGAAGTGCGATAGAGTTTTCAAACCCATCGTTCGTATTGGCATTAGGAGCAAAATTTGGATGTTGGACTCTATTGGGATTGCTATATAGCGAATTGATATTTGCGTCTGAGAGATTTCGATTATGGTTCTTTTTGGTAGAATCTAACAATTCTATTTCAACAGCTTCAAATAGCAAATCAATCTTTTGCTGTTTGGTCAATTGGTATGTAGTTGTTGCAATTTCTGGTGAATCAGTTGCAGTTTCATCCAATTTAAATAATGGAAGTGAACTCCCATCATCTCCAATGATCGCATTAAATTGACTTCTTCGAGGAGGTGTTTGTGAGCCTAAAGGGCTATTGATACCGCTGCTCCCACTGCTTCGACGAATCGTAATTACAGGCGATGAAACTGCTCTTTCTTCTTTAATCTTTGCCAACCCACCGCCCCGCTGACTATTTAGCTGCTTCATTCTTTCAAGCTCCTTTTGTTGTGACGCTGCCGCACCTAGACCAAGATTTTCATACCATATACGCACCATCAATGATAGATGATCTTGACTGAACCCAAAATGTAGCTTCGAAAGTTGCACGGTTACTGTTACATTTTCATATTTATCTAAAACAATTTCAATATTGGCATTGTGATCATCCATGATCTTTTCCATCCCACATCGCACATTCGCCTCATTAAATTCTACAAATATAACTTGTTCTTCTACTTTTATAATAGTATCGATATCTTTGTTGATTGGCATTTCTTTCTCGCGATATGCATTTCTAGCCGAAATTTTACCCAATGATATAACAAACATTTCCGGGGATGATGCCCCGCGCGGAAGAATAATAACAGGACTTTCCAACTGAAAATCAAATTTTACCTTGTTATTTGTTTCATTGCTGTCGTCGCTCAGACCATAATTAAATTCATCAACAGTATTTGCAGTGGCAACATTTGAATCTGGTGTCACAGTTGCAAAAAACTTTTTTTGCTTGCTTTTTGTAGTACTACTACTTGGTGGTTTACGCGAAACAAGGCTGCGTGCTAATGCGCCATCGACTGCATAAGTATACATCTCAATTAAAAATACGCTGAGAACAACCAATTTTACTGATGTCATTTTCACGACAATGTCCGTTCCAGTATTTGAATCTTGAGAAATATCGAATGATGCCAATGAAGTTTCGTTATCATCATGTAAACCAAACACCTCAACACTTTTTGACATGGCAGCATGAATATTCGATATTCCATTTGCACGTGTTAAATCCAACAAGGAAACATAACCTATAGTACCTTTGACAAATAATGCTTTACTTTCTTGGCTGCTTCTCGAGTCAAGCTCAACTATGGATTCTCCTAAGGTAATACAACCTAAACATCGATTATTCTCATCGAAATATAACTCCATTCCTTTTATTGTTAATGTGACATTTAATTGCGAGGATCCTTTATCCTTGTTTATTAACAAATCGCTGGATTCACCTTTACGCAACATTCGTCTTTGCCTACGCCTGAATGATAAAATATCTTCCTCATTACCAGAGCTAGAATTTCCATAATTAAATGCAGAGGCAGAAGAAGTATGGCCCGGCGACGACTCCACACCACTATTATAGGCAGACGTACGGCGGTTTAACATACTTTTACTACTATTAGATCTGCTTTGCAAAGATGGACTCATAAATATACTACGACGTAATTTTTTCTTCTTTAAAGATGAAATTTTTTTTCGTAATTTCAGTCTTATAGCTGGGCTAATTTTACTTTTTGGAGAGGATGGATCAGAAGTAACAGACATGAATATTGATACCAGTGCTGCTATCGTACGTTGCTGACAGCGAATGCTGAACGTGTCCAATACTAACGAGACATTTGCAGATGTATTGGCATATTCTTCCGCTTTTTCAACTAAATTCTTCTCATCCACATCGCTATTTTTGTGTATATCTTGTCTTCCACCCTTTCTTCTATTTCTTCTATTTCGCTTACCTTTCCCTTTTTTGTTGTTATTGTTGTTGCTGCTATTGTTATTTCCTTTATTGTTACCAGAGCCATTGATATCTGTCTTAATCAATGGATTTTCCGGCAAACGCATTTGAGAAATCAAAGTAATTGTTACTAATTTCGTCGTAGCTGTAGAAGATGAGTTTTCCGCCCTACCAGCAAATGACTTTAACAAATATTTTGTATCATTAGATGCCGTTTTTGCTCTTAATAAATCTTCAATTTCCACACCAAATAATGACATTCGCAATTCAGTGGATAATGTACGTACAACTGCATTTGTTGAAAAATTGTTCAATTTTAAACGTAATAATTCAGTACCTTTACCATTCAAATTTTTATACTTGTTATTATCGACATTTGCTTTTGACCTACGTTTCATTTTATGATAATTATCTTCCGCCATCAATGGGATGGAACTACTAACTTTTAGTTGCGCATCCATAATTAAAAAACTAGCTTCTAACAACCGCCAATTTATATCATTGTTAACACTGCCAGTTCTTGTCTTTCTTGAACCTTTATTTTTGTTTTTCCCACTTTTCTTTTTATTGCGAAAATTACGACTTTTACTACTAAAACTTTTCCCACCCTTCAATTTACCACGGTTATTTGCATGAAAACTCTGCGACATACGCCTAGCACGCGATAGTATACCGCCCCCACCCGGTCTACTAGTGCCATGAAACAAACTATTTGCTACATCAGGCGAATCAATAATATTTGTGCTGCTTTCCATCATAACCGAGCGAGTGTAATTATTCTCATTATCACCCCCATCTAAAAAGCCATCTAAATCATTACCTTCTTCACTATCTTCTTCGTATGATTTAATTACTTTTAATAAGGATTGGTACGATTTAGTAGTTATTTCAAAGCGTAACGATGGAACTAGACTCCATATTTTTAAACGTGAAATGGTACGATCAAATGGTAATATAGATACTTGTAAATTAATCGTACAGACAAACTTTTCTACTAATTGTATTGCGTTATTAATCTCATAGAATCGCAACATGTTGTAATCTTGGCGATTGTTGTTATCACTGCCAATGTTGCTTACATTTTGAGAGATTTTGTTCTTTTGTTTACTATTGTACAGATTGTGTTTATCCCTTAAAAGCAATACTTGTAAATCTGACATTCGAACTTGATAATGGTCATAAAAGTCTTCATTATCAACCCCACTTCCACCAGTTTTACTGTCATCGTCATAATTGTTATAATCTTCATCCTCGCCGTCACCACCACCACCATCATCGCCATGCTGCCGTCCACTTCGTCTCTGGTTTCCATTGCTTTTAGTTTGACTTGCAAATTGCATTTGGCCTAAATCACATAATAAAATATTACGATCAAAATCTCCATGAACTTTTATATCTCGTGGTTGCGATGGATCGATATCATGGTTGAAAAATATATTTTCAGGTATGATGATAATTGGCGCAGCAATGTTCACATTGATATCGAATTTTACATGATTCGACATTGCATAATCAAATTTTGCTGCGGCACCTGCTTCTAAACTATCCATACGGCTCATTGCTGCTATTTCCAATTGTTCCCAGGTATCCATAGAAGGTGGTATACTAAAACAGGAGGAAACACGTGTGAAACAGCTGCCGCTATAAATTATCTCTAATGGTTCCATATCTAAAATAACTTGACTATCTACTTCTAAATGTGGAGGATTTTGATCAAAAGAAAGCGACAGTAACAATGGTTCCTCGTCCTCGTCGCCATCATCATCTCCATCATTTAAATTGATCCCTCGACGCACTTTTCGCCGTCTTTGTACTAAACGATGCTCTAAGCGAGATGGGTGGACTTGTGGATCTACCGCTTGAATCGATTCTAATTGTACGTCCATCCGTTGCGAATCGACCCGTTGATGTAATTCTATTTGTAAACCAGTTACTGCTGCATGCAACACTCGTTCAGCTTGCACATCATTGTTGTTGTTCCCACCATTATCACTATTATTTAAAATTTCAAATGTATCATCAATGGATGAAGAATTTGTAGATGACGCATTTGATATATTGGAATTTGATCGATTTGTAGCATGCATGATACTATCATTATTTAAATGCAAGGAACCACTATTACCACTACCAAAGATATCTACATCATCATCATCATTTTCCGTAGAAACCACTTCAAATGTTAAAACATTGATACGGAATTTAATACGTTGAAATACAAAATCAGGTGGAAAATCATATTTTGAAATTCCACGTGAAGGATCATAACCTAGATCATTGAATACTTTTGCACGTTCAGTGGCGGATAAAACTGGTACGCTGTTTTCTTCAAAGTTGTTACTTCCACCATTGCTACCACTACCACCGAAAAAATAACCTAATACACCACCACCATTACCAGCATTTTCTTCATGTAATTTTCTATATTTTTTTTCACGTTCCATTTGTGTCCTTTCTAATTCCGCATCCGCCAATGAGCGGAAAAAAAGAATATCGTCAACTTTTAATTCATTTTCAATTTCTTTAATTCGTTCAATACCATTTGGTGATAAAATGGAAAATATTTTACATAGCTGTTTATTGTTGTTGTTACTTTTATTGCTGTTGTTATTATTATTATTATTATTGTTACTTCTATCCTTTTTTTGTTGATGTTGCTGTTGTTGATTTTCATGTTTACTATTTAATTCATCTTCAATTGTTACTAATGAATTTCCAACACATTTACGTTTCCATAATTTCATATATTCTAAACGTATACGCCTACGCCTTGCAACGACTTCAGGTAAATATGCTTTTGATCTTTCTCGACTATCCATACAAATTGCATTATATGCATATTTCCACCAACCAGATGGATTTTCCATGACTCGTACTCGTGGTCTTAAATGACTATAACGTTCTCGTTTTGTATATCCTTCAAAACCACTAATTAAATATAATACATTATGATATTGAGTTTCTTCAATGGTTACTGCAACATTATGAATTTCAATCTCTGCAGTTGTATGTGCATCTCCAGTAGTATCAAAGGTATCATCTGCTATACGCAAAAATACTTGTGCATCTAACGGGCGTAATATATGATGTATTCGTTTTGTATTTGATGGTGTATTTAAAGATGGAGGTGCAAATAAACGTGCCCATTCTTCATAATTACAACGTTTGACATTGACACCTTTAAACATTCTATCTTCAGAAACAGGATTACAATAAATGGAAAATTGCCGTAAACGTATACGTTTATGTATTGCAGCAATGGAACGTGCGGAACGATCAACATATGTATCTTCCCAATTTGCGTCTGTACTATTCATTCTAAAGGATTCCAACGTAATACCAAATGCAAATGGTCGTTCAGGCCTGGATATATGATCTTCATATCGTATATGTACATTTTTTATTAATAATTCAATATTATCTACTAAACGTGTTCCTAATCTAGCTATGAAACTATTGTTGTTGTTGTTGTTGTTGTTACTATTGCTTTTATTGTTGCTATTATGTTGATTAACTGCAAATAATTCTGCGCGTCTTAATTTGCTTTCTTTTGCATAATTTTCTCTATCTTTCTTTTCTTTATCATCCCAATTAAATTTAGGTCCAACTAATAAATAGACATGGTCAACTACTACTTCTATTTTTGCACTATTGACTAAATTAGTCCAATTACCACCTGATATTTTCAATTCAATTTGTCCTATATAACCTTTGATCAATGCTAATGGTAGATTCAAAAAATCAAGGCAGGATGGGTTCAATTCCAAGTTTTCTAAACACACATGGCCATTATATACATCTGCGCGTAAACGTTCTTTTTGCAATGAATTTGGTTTCACAAAAGAACCTAAATATTCTTGTAATAATCCAACAATATATGCTTCAAACATTATGTTTTTTTTTTTCTTACTTAAAATTATTATAACAGTGGAAAAATACAAACTTTGATACTATTATTATTAACCACAATCGTGTTGTTGTTGTTGTTCTTGGTAATCTCTCTTTAGATATATATACACACACACACCACTTCAATGTCTTATATATCTTTTCTACATATTTTAATATGAACTCTAATTTTCTATCTATTACGAAGAGAAGGATTGATTGTTTGTTTTTTTTATTTTATTATTATTGCTATTTATTATTCTTCGTATTATTTTTAAATAATAAATTCACATTTTTTGACACTTACGGATAGGCATACATTATCATATACTAATGTATATT
>MDTG01046844.1_pt1 | contig 13377 bp, 12 predicted proteins | sample 811421 | NCBI WGS metagenome assembly MDTG01 (sample SAMN05326645, study PRJNA326480) | marine metagenome | isolation source: seawater | place: Pacific Ocean: South East | collected 2011 | reverse complement strand
TATAGATGATTTAGGAGCTGATAGTTTAGATACAGTTGAACTAGTGATGGCTTTCGAAGAAGAATTTGGATCTGAAATTTCAGACAGTGAAGCTGAGAAAATTTTAACTGTAGGCGATGCAATTAAATTTATAGAGAGCAAAGCAAATTAGATTTAATGTTCTCTTCGAAAGACGGCAAAATGATAATATTATCATCTCCGTCTGGAGCAGGAAAAACTACTTTAGTAAAAAAAATTTCTCTTGAAAAGAAATTTAAAATATCTGTTTCACACACAACTAGAGAACCAAGACCAAACGAAATAAATGGAGTAGATTATTTTTTTACTTCAAAAGATAAGTTTCATGAAATGATTAAAGAAAATGCTTTTTTAGAGCATGCTACTGTATTCAAAAATTTATACGGCTCTACCAAAGCTGAAGTATTTAAAAATCTAGAGATGGGACATAATGTATTATTTGATATAGATTGGCAAGGAACACAACAAATTAAAAACCAAACACTAAATTTTTCTTTAATAACTTTTTTTATATTACCTCCTTCCAGAGAAGTTTTATTGCAAAGATTGATAGCAAGGGGAGAAACTAAAGATGAAATTATTCAAATGAGAATGCAACAATTTGATAAGGATATTTTGCATTGGACTGAGTATGATTTTGTTGTTGTTAATGAAGATTTAGAAAAATGTTATAACGAAATAATTGGCTATTTAGAAAATAATTTAAAATACGAAAAATCAATTATAAATGAACATGTTAGAAAATTAGTCTAACAATTTTGATTTTCATATTCTTTTGAAAGTTCAAAAAATGTAAAAGGTTTTATATTTTGAGGCCTACAGTTTTCATCTAAATTAAATTTCTTTACAATTTGCTTAGAATTATCAAATAATAATTTTAAAGGTTTTTTTATCATTTTACGCTTATTTTGGAAAAAAATATCTGTAACTCTTTCTAAGCAAATGGAATTATTGAATTTATAAAATTCTTGTTTAGGTTCAAAATATACGAGAGAGCTTTGAACTTTTGGTTTTGGATAAAAGTTATCTGCTTCAATATCCATAATTTTTTTTGCATCCATCTTCCATGATGTTAGTATTGATAATCTTCCATATTTACTTGAATTAACGTCTGCTACAATTCTGTCAGCAACTTCTTTTTGAAACATTAAGATTAGTTTTTTAAATATTAAGTTTAGGTTATTTAATCTTAACCAATTGATAAGTAATTTAGAAGATATATTGTAAGGTAAATTACCAAAAACTATATATTGATTGTCTCCAAACTTTTGCCAATCAATTTCAAGAACATCTTTGTTAATTAATTTTATATTATTTTTAAATTTATTCTTAAGGTCTTTGAATAAAATTTCGTCTTTTTCGATCGCATAAAAATTTCTTGGATTGCTTTTTAATATTTCTTCAGTCAAATTTCCTGTCCCAGGCCCAATTTCTATTACAGAAATATTTTTTTGTAATTTTCCAATTTTTACAATTTCCTTTATAATATTTTTGTTAATTAAAAAATTTTGCCCAAGAGATTTTTTTGGTTTATATTTCACTTTATTAGATTAATAAAATTAAATATATTTTCTAAAGATTTTGTATTTGATTTATTTTTTCCTAACATATTTTCGTTTGGACCATGATCAACTGATATTCTTAAAAAAGGAAGGCCCAAGGTAATATTTGATGCATCAAAACCAAAAATAGTTTTAAAGGGAGTTAGCACTTGATCATGATACATGCCAATTACTGATTTAAATTTACTAAAATTGTCCTTGAGAAAAAATGTATCTGCAGAAAAAGGTCCATCAACATAAATTTTTCTTTTTTTCATTTTATTAATAATGGGTTTTATAATTTTCGACTCCTCGCTACTTGTATATTTAGACTCACAGTGTGGATTTAATCCAAGTAAAGCAATTCTAGGTTTTATTTTAAAAATTTCTTTATAAAATTCATCTATTCTTAAAATATTATTTTCAATAATGCCTTTATTAATATTTTTACTAACATCCTTTAAAGGCAGATGTGTAGTTACGGGTGAAACTGAAAATTTTTTATTAAATATAAGCATAACAGGTTGTTTATTTTTTTTTTTAACAGATTTGCTAAATATGTATTCTGTCATTCCTGGAAATTTATTCTTTAAAAAGTGCTTTTTTGAAATTGGACCATTAATAAAAATTTTGCTTAATCCTTTATTCATAAAGTTAATACCAATATTAAAGCATTCGGTAATATAGTTTTGCGATCTATATGAAATCTTTTCAAAAGGATTTTTAAAATTTAAATTTACATTAATAAGGTAAATTATATTTTCTAAACTTGTTAAATTATTTGAAGAATTCTCGAGATCTTTATATTTTATTTTTTTTTTCAAAATTTTTAATTGTGACAAAATTAATCTTTTCGAACCTATTAGAATTATTGGATAATTAAGTTTATTTTTAATTGATAATTTTGATATTACTTTTACAAGTATTTCAACAAATACACTATTTGGTTCACCAAGAACTATTATTACAGGTTTTTTAATTTTCACTTATATATGTTCTCTTTTTAATTTTATTAAAATATATATATCCAAGTTTATTAAGTTCTCTCTCATTTTCTAAATTAACTAATCTTTTAAATTCTTTTTCTAAGTCAATCTCTTCGTTGTATTTCCTTCTTTCATTTATTCTTATAATTAAATACCCATTATTTGTTTCAATTGGATTTGTAATTTCTTGGCCTTTTTTAATTTCTAAATAAATTTTTTCAGAGATCTGATTGGATCTAATCCATCCTAGATTTCCACCATAATTTTTACTTTCAGAAATACTATAAATACTTGCAGCCGCTTCAAACCCAGATTTCTTAATTTCTGCAAAGATTTTCTTTGATATGTTTTCAAATGACTCATCTCCATCTATTTCGAATAAAATCTCACTTAAATTCAATTCCTCTATTTCATTTTTTTGTTTTGTTAACTGATTTCTTAAATTCTCTTCATCAATTTTAATCTTAGATTTGAATTTATTAAAAATAAATTCTCTCCATAAATTATCTATCATTAAATTTTTTTCAAAATTTACATAATTTAAATTAACTTGTTTTAAACTTATTTTTAATTTTTCTAAATTTTGATAATTAGTATTTGAAATAAAGTTTGAAATATATGCGTTACTTAGATTCTCCTTTTTCAAATCAAAATATTTATTTAATTCAATCTCCTTTATTTTTCGATTTTTTAATGAATCTAACGAAATATTTCTTATCTGCGCATTTGACAAATTCTTAAGATTTGGGTTTAAAAATAGTAAAAATTTCTCTTCGTTTTCTAAGTCTACGTTCGTTATAATTTGATCATTTACCTTATATAAAATTTTCAAATTGATTTCAGAAAATAAAAAATTTTCAAATGTAAATAGAAAAAAAAAATTAAATACACCTGGTTAAAAATTTTTTTAATCATTAATATTTGGTGTATTTACATTTCCAAAAGGTAGAAATGAAAGTTTAAAGAAAATATTTTTTCCAGGATTTACAGCGTCATCTTGATAGAATTGTTTATTATAGACTACAGATGCAGTTAAACAATCATTTTTGTATTCATAAATTAAATTGTAATAATTAGTTAAATTTTTATCGATATTTTTATTTGTTTCAAATGCTATAGAGTTCAATTTATTTATTTTAAGCATTGTTTTATTGTTTAAATAACTTTCATCACCAATTAACTTGCTTTTTTCTAAATATTCAAAAGAGGTTTTAAATCTGCTTGCTGTATAGTTTAAAGATGCCAAAGTATAGTTTGTACCACTTAAATTTTCAGCAATTGAAAAATCGTAACTGAAAGATAAATTTTCTGTTACATTTATACCTGAATAACCAATTATATCAGATGTCTTTTGACCGATTGATGAACTTTTTGGAAGGTCTCTATCAATAGTGTCTCTTAAGTTAACACCAAAACCTATTTTAAGATTTTCATTGTTTAAATTATCAAGTTTTTTATATTCAACCCCAATTGTTGCAGAAGCATTATTTTCAATTGTTCTGTTATCAATTCTGTCTAAATCAAATAAGTCATCAAAAGTTAAGAGTATTTTTTCATTACTTAGGTTTCTGCCTTTGAAAGGACTGTATCTTAAAGATATTAAAGGTGTAAGAAAACTTTTGTTATCTGATACTTGTTTAAATAGCGGGTATTGAAGATTTAATAAAGCTGATCCAAGTACTTTATAATCATCTTGATCGTTATATGTATTTGATAAATCACCATAAGTATTAAGATTTCTTATTAAAAATTTGAATTCAGTATCTAAATTACTAAATTGATTTTGATTATTAAGGTTAAAAATTAAATCATTAACTATGTCCGCCTCATCAACATTCGTATTATATTTTCTATAGTTACCTGATGATTTAAAGTTTAGAGTATCAAAAAAAGCATCTTCTAAATACATATCTTTTGTAAACTCATAGTTTGGAAAAATATATTCATACTTGTCGTTGTTTGGTTTAGTTAAATCTTCAATAACAGAAAATGATGAAGCAAAGGTATAACTCTCATTGTATTTTTCATATAAAAAAGATGAATTAAGTGTAGTGTAATTATTAATCAAAGGTGATTTTATTTGGTATTTTTTTAAGTAATCATCATTTGAAACTGTTTCTAGTTTCATCTCGATAAAAGAGTCTTCTACTTCCTTAAATAATGATGCAAAAATATGTGAATTAGAATTTTCTTTTTTATTATAACTTATGTCAGTAATTAAATCTGAGTTCTTAAATGCTTGCCTATATTCAGTTTGAACAAATAAATTATTATTTGAGTATATTCTAGGTGAAATAGTCATATCTCTTTCATTATCTATTGCCTTAAAATAGGGAATCTGGCTTGAAAACCCAAGATTACTACTATTGATGAATTCAGGAAAAAGAAATCCAGACTGTCTTTCTACAGTTGGATCAGGGTGAAAAAAATATGGGAAATATGCAACTGGAACATCATAAATTTCTAGCCAAGCATTTTTATATTCAATTCTTTGTTTCTTTTTTTTATGAGATACCTCATCAGCAGAAATAGACCAAGAGGGGCACTTTCCAGGGTTTTCTTTACAAGTAGTAAATTTACTTTTTTTCATTGAAGTTTCTGATTTATTGGTGATTATATATCTACCAACTAGTCTAGGATCGTTTTCAGCATTTCCAAAAATACCCTTGTTCATTTTTAAATTAAAATCCGAACCAATTAATTCATTAGATTTTAAGTCAACGTAACCATTTTTTAGCAATAACGAATTATTATCTTTATCTACTAAATTTATTTTTTTAGCTTTGAAAATATTTTGTTTTAAATCAAATTCAAAACCAGATAAATTAAATTTATTTTTAAATTTATCAGTTATAAATGTTTTTTTTTCTGTAAAAAAAATATTTTCTTTTTTATTTAATGCAATATCTTCACTTAAAATAATAAAATCATCTTTATAATTTATTTTGGTTTTTTCAAAACTTTTAATTATTTCTTGATTTATATCGTAAATAATTTTTTCTGAAAATACTATGTAATTATTTGAATAATCATTTAAAATTACATTTTCTTTAATTTCTAAAATTTTATTATTTTTATTAAAAACAGAATTTTCTCCATTTACTTTTAAATATTCACTTAAATTATTTGAGTCGAAAAATACAAATTCTGTATTTGCATATGAAAAAATTATATTTTCGATTCTATTAAATACAATTCTGTCACTAGATGCATTGTAATTATTTAATTTATCATTAAGTAAAACATTACCCTCTATTTCAACAATTTGTTTATTTTTGTCATAGGTAACTTTTTCACCTATAATGTCGATTGTTTTTCCATCTTTTATGTTAACAGAGCCGCTAGCAATAATTAAATTTCCTTTGTCTTTAACATCAACTTGATCTGCATTTATTATGATGTCTTCTGCAAATAATTTATTAAATATGAAAAAAATCAAAATTATTTTTGTGAAAAAGCTCATATTTTTATAATTATTTTTCATTTATATTTATAATTCCTACCATACAGCTTAAAAAAAGTATTACATTTGGTAGCCACACAGCTAGAGTAATTGGTATTTTATTGTTAGCCCCAAGTAGACCAAAGAAGTAAAATATATAATATATTACTACAGATAGCAAAATTCCCGATATTAAGATAAAAGTTTTCGTTCTTTTAATTTTAATATTTAACATAAGTATAGAAGACAATAGTGTAAAAATAACCAGACTAACTGGCAAAGAATAGATTTTGTTCAAATATAGGTCGACCTCTGATGTATTTAATCCAACGCTTTTAAAATCTTGTTTCTGATTGAATAATTGAAATACGTTTAATGAGTCTAAGTTTGAAAACAAAGAGTTTATTTTTATATAATCAAAATTAGTCTCAAAATTTAATTGAGAAATAGTTTCTTTTACCCCTGAGCTATCGATTAAAATTACATCATTTAATACCCAAATATTACTCGAGATTAAGGCCTCATTTGCAATTATATTTTTTTCATTCCTGAACTCATTGTCGTAAGTTGTGATTACTAATTTTTTTAGCAAATTATTTTCTATTTTTTCAGAGTGAATAATCATAAAATTTTGATCTAATTTGTCTTTGATCCATAAGCCATTTTCATTAACCACTGCCAGATATTTATTATCTTTTGTATATTTATTTTTAAATTCCAAATAACTATTCTTCATATTTGATGATAAAAAATGGAAAAGTGAAATGACTATAACGCCAATTAAAAAAACAAGAAAGCAAATTAAAGAAATTAATTTTAAATTATTAATACCATTATTTCTAAATATTAAAAGTTCATCGTTTGTTTGAAACTTAATAAAAAAAAATTGTGTAGCTATCAAAATGATAAATGGAAAAATTTCAAATATTACGGATGGTAAATTTAAAACTGTTAATAGCACTGAGTAGCTAAGCCCAATATCATCATTATCACTAAAAAATTTTAATTCCTCTAATATATTCATTATAAAAATGAGAGATGAAAAAACTAAGAATACATACAATAATCTTTCAAGGAATACGTTGTAAATATATTTGATATAAATTTTATTATACATAATTTAAATATGTTTATTGTTAAGATTGAGTATTAATAAATAAACAGAAAAAAATATTATCAACGGTAAAAAAATAAATATTATGTTATTCAAAAAAGATAAGTTTATGAACTCAGCATTTACCTCTGAAACAATGCTTAAAAATATACCAGTAAAAAAAATTAAAACTTTAATTGCAGAATTATTTTTATACTTATCGTTAGTAAAAATAAGAATAGTAGCTATCACACCCAAAATTATAATATATAATTGTTTTATAGATCTATTAAACAATTCTTTGGTGCTTTTAACAGAAGATTCTTTGGTACATCTAAAAATTGGTAAGGTATAATTTTCTTTTTTACCAAAGACAAAATTATTAATACAATTAAACAAAACACTTGAATCGAGCTCTTGAAATTTTGGTATTGTTGTTGTTTTACTTTTTAAATTAGAGAGATTAAATGTAGTATTATTAAACTTTATAACTTTTGTATTTTTAAAATTTTTATTTTCAATATCTAGTATTTGTCCATAATTTAAATACAAAAATTTATCTTTACCTTTTTCTATTATTTTTCCTGACCTAGCAGATATAATTTGTGTGTTGGTTTCATTTACGCTGTCTTTTAAATAAATATTTTCCATAATTCCATTTTCATCAATTTTTTCTACAAAGATTGTAAAATTTTTAACTGTATCAATAAATTTTTTTTCAGTAATTAAAGATGAAAACAAATCTATATTAGATGTTCTTATAAAGTCTCTTGAGTAATCTTGAGTTTTTGGAATAATTAAATAAACTAATATTATTTGTAAAATTGTAAATATTACTGAAACTTTTATAATAAAATTTATTAGTTTAATTTTGCTAACTCCATTAATCCAAAAAATTAAAATTTCATTATTAGATTGATATTTCTGAATAATGTAAAATAAACTAATAAAATAAGAAAAAATAATTACTTTTGAAAAAATTTTAGGGAAATTAAGGGATACAAAGGCAAAATATACCCTAAAACCGTGACCATCTTTTGAGATAAAATCAAGGTAATTTACCGACTGAATTACCCAAGCAATTAAAGATAAACTGAACGATACAATTAGAAAAAAACTAATAAAGTCGTACAAAAACTTTCTAAAAATTATTTTTTCCATTGAAATTTTCTTTTTTGGTACATATAAGCTACAACCTATACTATATTTAATATAAATGAGTTTAAAAATAAATTATTTAGATAAGAAAAAATTATATAACAAGAACAAGGCTATTTTTGTTCATTCCAAGAGCAAAATGGCGGAATTTGAAGGAGAATTTGACGTTAAAATCCTTAAAAAAATTAGTAATTTATTAAAAAATAATAAAAGTTTTAAAAAAGATAAAATATTTTCATTAAACCAAGATTTTGACGAAAAATTGATAATAATATTTTTTTCGAATTCAAATAAGGAACTAGAATTTGAAAAACTTGGGGCAAAATTTTTTGACTACCTAAAAATAAATGAAATAAATAATATTTATATTAAATCTCCGTTAGCTAATTTCGCAAAATATTTTAGTTCATTTATTCATGGAGTTGAACTTAAGTCATATGAATTTAATATTTATAAATCAAAAACAAATAAAAAAATTATAAATATTTTTACCCATAAAAAATATTTATCAAAAAACGGAGATAAACTAAATGCTGTTTTGAAAGGGGTAAACTTCACCAAAGACTTAGTATCTGAACCTGGTAATATTTTACATCCAGATGAATATGCAAAGAGATTATCAAAATTAAAGAATATTGGATTGAAAGTTACAATTTATGACGAAAAAAAATTAAAAAAAATGGGATGCTATTCTTTATTAGGCGTTGGTCAAGGGAGTATAAGAGGATCGTACATTGTAACCATGGAATGGAACGGAGATAAATCTAATTCAAAACCCTTAGCGTTTGTTGGTAAAGGAGTTTGCTTTGATACGGGAGGTATTTCATTAAAACCAGCAAAATTTATGGAGGATATGACATACGATATGGCTGGATCGGCAGTTGTTGCAGGAGTTATGAAAAATTTTGCTTTAAGGAAAGCAAAAATAAATGCCGTAGGAGTAGTTGGTCTAGTAGAAAATATGCCCGGAGGCAATGCCCAAAGACCTGGCGATATAGTAAAATCTTACAGTGGAAAAACTATTGAAGTTTTAAATACAGATGCTGAAGGAAGGTTAGTATTGGCTGATGCATTAACATTTACTGAAAAGAAATTCAAACCTAAGTTCATTATTGATCTTGCTACTTTAACTGGAGCGATAATTGTTGCGCTTGGTTCAGAGTATGCAGGATTATTTTCTAATAACGATAAATTGAGCAATCAATTATATGATACAGGAATTAAAGTTGATGAAAAAGTTTGGAGATTACCGCTTAATAAAAATTACGATAAACTTATGGATTCTAAAAATGCAGACATGCAGAATATAAATTATGTAGGAGGCGCAAGTTCAATAACTGCTGCACAATTTTTGCAAAGATTCATTTTAAATAATACACCTTGGGCACATCTAGACATTGCAGGTATGGCATTTTCAAAATATGGAGGAGCATTAAATTCAGGTGGAGCAACTGGTTATGGTGTAAGATTATTAAATAAATTAGTGGAGGATCATTATGAGTAATGTAGAACAAACCTTATCAATAATAAAACCAGATGCAGTGGAAAGAAATCTTCAAGATGAAATAAAAAAAAATTTTATCGAAAATGGTTTTATCATCAATAATGAAAAAAAAATTCAAATTTCTAAAACAGAGGCTGAGGAATTTTATAAAGTGCATCAGTCCAAACCATTTTATGGAGAACTTTGTACTTATTTATCATCTGGACCAATTGTTGTGATGATCCTTGAGAAAGAAAATGCAGTATTAGAAAATAGAAAGTTGATGGGTGCAACTGATCCAACAAAAGCCGAAGATGGAACATTGAGAAAAAAATATGGAATCTCCATAGACAAAAATTCTGTTCATGGTTCAGATAGCATTGACAATGCTAGGATTGAAATTGATTTTTTCTTTAAATCATAAAAGATAATTTTTTTAAAGCTCTAGGATAAATTTTATTCTCCACTCGAAGTATTCTTTTTGCAAGACTTTTAGGAGTATCAGATTTGTTTATTTTAACCTTTTGTTGTAAAATTATTTTTCCTGCGTCTAACTTTTCGTTTACAAAATGAACTGTGCATCCAGAAAATTTCTCTTTATATTTAATAACTCTTTCGTGTGTTTTTAAACCTTTATACCTAGGCAATAGAGAAGGGTGGATATTAATAATTTTATTTTTGAAACTATTAATAAAACGTTTGCTTAATATTTTCATAAATCCAGCCAAACAAATTAGTTGAATTTTATTTTTCTTTAAACAACTTATAATTTCAATTTCAGCTTCATTTCTATTTTTATAATTTACTATTTTAGTTTTAATTTTATTTTTTTTTGCAAAAATTAAACCTTTAGCATTTGATTTATCACTCACAACTAATTTTATTTTGATTTCTGATGATTTTTTTTGTGCGTATTTGTATATAGATTTTAAATTACTGCCACGCCCAGAAATAAACACTGCACAGAAAATTTTATTTTTACCAATTAATTTTTCCATTAAGTATTACTTTAGGATTACCTTTAATTATTTTTCCAATTATATATGGTTCGTATTTTTTATTAAAAAATTTCTTAATTTTATTAAAATTTTTCTTTTTAATAACTAAAATGAAACCAACACCACAATTAAAAGTTTTTAACATTTCTTTATCTGATAAATTATTATTTTTTAACCATGAAAAGACTTTTTTTGTTTTAATTTTATTTAAGTTTATTACTGCACTTTTTCCTTTAGGAATAATTCTAGATAGATTATCTTTAATTCCACCTCCTGTAATATGTGCACATCCATTGATTAAGTTTAAATCAATTAATTTAGTTATTTCTTTAACATAAATTTTAGTTGGCTGAAGAAACCATTTTTTTAATTTATTATTTTTTTTAAAATTAATATTTTTTTTTTTTAAAATATATCTCACAAGTGAAAATCCATTTGAATGTAAGCCGGAAGATGGTATTCCTATAATAAGATCATTCTGCTTTATATTTTTTTGTTTTAGAATTTTTTTTTTTTCTACTAATCCTATACAAAAACCTGCGATATCAAATTTCCCTTTGGTATATGTGTCAGGCATTTCAGCAGTCTCACCACCAACTAATTCACAATCGCTAATTTTACATCCATTGAGGATTCCTTTAAGAATATCTTTAAGTTTTTTTTGCGAAATTTTGTTTATCGAAATGTAATCTAGAAATAAAAATGGTTTCCCTCCCTGAACCAAAATATCGTTTACACTCATTGCTACTAAATCTATACCTATTGAATCAAATTTATTTAATTCATTTGCTATCTCAATCTTTGTTCCCACTCCATCTGTACTTGCAACAATGTGAACATTTCTTAAGTGTGAGGGTATTTTGGAAATAGAACCAAAACTGCCAATATTACTTTGCCCTTTATTTTTGTTCTGTTTTGAACTTATTTTAGATATAAATTTAACAAATTTGTCAGCAGATCTAATATTAACTCCACTCTTTGCATATGTTAAGTTGTTTGACATATAAAATTAATTTATGAAAAAAATAATTAAAATATTCGTATACAATTTTTTTGTAATATTTTTTATTTATTTATTTATTTTTTCCACAAACATAGTTAATGCAAATACTTACAAAATCGAAAATATCGAGGTTTCTGATGATTATAATACTAATTTTAATAAAGAAGATATTATTGATAAAGCTTTCAAGAGGGCATTCAAAACCTTAATTAGTAAAATTACAGTTTCAAAAGATTTTGAATCAATTGAAAATCAGAATTTAAAGTTAATTAAAAGTTTTGTAGATAGTTTCTCTATTGTAAATGAAAAATTTGAAAATAATAAGTATTACGGACTTTTTGAAATAAATTTTAATAAAAGTAAAATTTTATCCTTTTTGAGAAATAAAAATATCTTTCACTCCAGAATGATTGAAAAAAATGTTTTATTTATTCCTGTTTTTATTAATTTAGATGAAAAAAGTTTGATGCTCTTTAATGAAAACCCTTTTTATAAATATTGGAACTATGATCATGAAAATCAATTTTTGTTAAATTATATTTTACAAAATGAGGATTTAGACGATTATAAACTAATACGCGATAGAATAGATTTTATCGAAAATTATGATTTCAAAGAAATTATTTCAAAATATGAATTAAATGAAAATTTTATTATTTTTATTATTTTTCAAGATAAAAATATTTTAAAAACTTTCTCAAAATTCAATATAAATTCTATAAAATCAAACTTTAAACAAGAGTTTCAAACTTTTGATTTTAATGATCAGAAAAAAATAATGCAGCTAATTAAATCAATCAAAATAAAATATGATGATGAATGGAAGAAAATTAATTTAATAAACACCTCAATTAAATTAAATATTCAAATCAATATAGATTCTAAAAATATTAATTTAATAAAAAAAGTAGAAAAAATTTTTAATGAAATTGAAATAATCGAAAAATTTCATGTTATTCATTTTAATAATGTAATTACTAGCTACTCTATTTTAAGCAACAGTACTCCAGATAAACTAATAAATGAGTTTAAGAAATTAAATATGAAAATAACTATTGATAATAACATATGGTTTTTAAATGAATAAGTTAAATCAAAGATTACTAAAGTTTGAATTGGAGCAAAACTTTGCTTATGATGATTTTTTTGTATCTAAATGTAACTATTTTGCATTTAATTTAGTGGAAACTTGGCCAAAGTGGGAAAAAAATATATTGAATATACATGGTGAAAAATTTTGTGGTAAAACTCACCTATCAGAAATATTCAAAAAAAAATATAAGGCCCTTATTATTAAAAATGAAGAGATAAACAATAATTTTCTAAATAGGATCAGATTTCACGAAAACATAATTGTAGATAATTTGGAACTTATTTTTGATGAAAAGATTCTTTATTCGATAATAAATTTTGCTGAACAGTACAACAAGTATTTAATAATAAATTCTCTTAAACCATTAAATTTAATTGATTTTGTTTTACCAGATCTTAAATCAAGACTTAAAAATTGTATATATGCTAAAATAGACAAACCAGATGATGATATGATTTTTGCATTAGTTTTAAAACATTTTTCAGATAGACAAATAAAAATTGAGAAAAAAATTATTGAATATATAACTAAAAGAATTGAAAGGTCTTATGGAAAAATATTA
>MDTG01420217.1_pt1 | contig 13378 bp, 13 predicted proteins | sample 811421 | NCBI WGS metagenome assembly MDTG01 (sample SAMN05326645, study PRJNA326480) | marine metagenome | isolation source: seawater | place: Pacific Ocean: South East | collected 2011 | reverse complement strand
AACATTTCATCCTATAAGTGAATTCATTTTTTGTCAAAATCTTTTTGGGATTAAATGAAAACAATTTTCTTTTTCTGGTATTATTATCTGAATTGGAAAATTAATTTAGTGATGGAGATATGTCCTAATTACTGAAGCTAGTTTTTCCGTAATTCCTGGGACCTGCAAAATTTCCTCAGTTGAAGCCTGTTTTAAGCCTTTAATGCTGCCAAAGTGATTAAGAAGTAGGCGCCTGCGCTTAGGTCCGATTCCTGGTATTTCGTCAATTTTGGAATGTAGAGTGTGTTTTCGTTTCAGTTTACGTTGAAACTCTATTGCAAAGCGGTGTGATTCGTCTCGGATATTTTGTAGGAAATAAAGCACATCAGAATTGCGGCGCATGCGGATTTCGTTTTTCTGGTTTGGTTTCACTACATATTCGTAATCAATATTATTACCTAGGTTGCGCCCTCTTTTGCGTTGAGACCGTCCTTTTGCAAGTCCAACCAGGTCAACCTTTTTAAGAATTCCAAGTTCATCTAGGACCTTAGCTGCGATATTGATTTGCCCTTTTCCACCATCAATCAGGATCATATCAGGAAGCGAATTTCCTTCAGAAATTGTACGTTTGTATCGACGTGTAAGAACTTCTTTAATTCCTGCAAAATCATCTGGGCCTGAAATTCCGCGGATTTTGTATTTGCGGTAATCCTGATTTGAAGGAGAATTATTTTTCCAGCATACCATTGAAGCAACAGTCATCGTTCCAGAGAGGTGAGAAATGTCAAAAGCCTCCACTACCTCAGGCAGCCTGTTCAGTTTTATCTCGTACTTAACATGCTTGAGAATATCTTTATTTTTCAAGAAACGGCTATGTTTCTCCGAAAGATTAACCTTTGCGTTGCTATAGGCCATTGAAACGAGTTCCTTCTTGCGTCCTTTTCGCGGACATCTAACATGAACACGATATTGGGATTTTTTATTAAGTGCATTTTCAAACATTTCCCTGTCTGAATATTCGAATGGAAGGAGAATTTCTCGAGGTACAATTGAACCTTCCGGCATATAAATCCTGTGGAGCACTTGTCCCAGCAGGTTATCATCTGATGCCTCACTACTTTCTTCAAAAAAGAAAAAATCTGTTCCAAGAAGCCTTCCGTTGCGGATGAAGAGAACCTGTACCCCTGTAGCGTCCTCTTCTCGGAAAAGGTTGTAGACATCCTGATCCTTTCCCTGCACCTCGAGTACCATCTGCCTTTCAAAAATGCGGCTTATAGCTTCGATTTGGTCTCGGTATTGAGCTGATTTTTCGAATTCTAGTCTTTCAGAGTACTGTTTCATTTTTTGCTCAAGTTCCTTAATAAGCACCTTGTCACGCCCTTTGAGGAATAACCTTACCTGCCTTACAATTTTAGCGTATTCATCTTCGGGAACATTACCTCTGCATGGAGCGAGGCAGCGCTTCATCTGGAAGTTAAGACAGGGCCGGTAAGATTTTGTGCCGTCAAGCTGCATTTTGCTTGTACGCAGCGGAAAGTAAGTCATTACTGCTTTCAAAACCTGACGTGCATCTTTTACTGAAGGATAAGGTCCGTAATACTCTGATTTGGCGTCGATTTTTTCGCGTACTAGTAACAGGCGCGGATACATTTCTCCAACTGTTAACTTGCAGTATGGATATGATTTACCGTCCCTGAGAGCCACGTTATAGCGAGGATGATGTCTTTTTATCAATTGATCTTCAAGAATCAGTGCTTCCGCTTCTGTATCAGTGACAATTAGTGACAAATCATGGATGCGTGAGATCATTAGCTTGATTCGCAGGTTGTGTTTGGAGGAACTGTTGAAATAGGAACGGACACGGTTTCGGATGGACTTTGACTTGCCGATGTAAAGGATGCTGTCATTGTCATCCTTAAATAGATATACACCGGGGAGGTTAGGAAGGTGGGAGAGTTTTTCTCGTGCTGGAGAAATGTCTTCGCCACTTTTTATAGAATGGCGGTTTACATTGCTCATTTTATTATAGCATCAGGTCTTCTATTGTTTCAGGAACTTTTTTCACGAATTCTTCCATTGAACCATATTTTCCAATGTCCATTTTCAAAGCTTGCTGGATGACAACTGTGGGAGTACCTCTCAGACCATAAGTTAACGATTTATTTTCACCTTCACTGATCAGCTGGTTTACCCATTGCTGACTTTTTTCTTGTTGAAATTCCTTTGTTATTCCTAGTGAGCGCGCAAGGTAATTGATGATTCCTGGATCAAATACATTAACTCCGTGAATGAAGCTAGCCTTGAAGAGTTCATCCTTGATCAGGTCGCCCTTGCCGATTTTTTTTGCCACATAGTAAAGACGTAATGGGGAATCGTCTTGGCCTTTAAAAACTATTGGAATATCAATGAATTTGATTTGATCTGCAAATTTTTTACGAAAGTCTTTTGACGCTTTATGAAGTTTATTGCAATGAGAGCAGCCAAAATTTATGAATTCCTCAAAGATTACTTTTTTTATACTTTTTACCTCAGGCTTATTTCCAACCAGTTTGTAATGACCTCGAATCTTATCATTTGCTGAAAGCGAAAATGCCAAAATCAATCCTAAGACAGACAGTACTAATTTTATTATATAATTATTAATATTAACCATATTGTGATGTATTCGAAAAAATTAAGAAATATATATCTATTTCCCTCCGAAGGAAGGAGTTTTATTGATGAACTTTAATGTATATCTAGACACAGTATTTTGCTAAAATCAGCATCAAATGTATTTTTGAAAAAATGCCTTAACATTTATTATAAATCACCCCATAAAAACTGCAATATCGAGGCAGCACTGGTTGCAGCAGTTTCGGACCTCAGGATCCTAGCTCCAAGACAAACCGGACGTACTCCTTGATTAAGAAACAGTTTAATTTCATCTTGGTGAAAACCTCCTTCGGGACCAATTATTACTCTATGATGTTTAATTATATCATCTCCTGAACTGGTTAGCATTTTCCATGAAATAGCACCTGCTGACTCCGGAACAAGTATCCATGAGTTCAGGCATTCTGGAAGTGTTTTAAGAGCTGCGAAGATATTTTTGTGAAAATATATTTCAGGAGGAAATTGCCTTTCGCACTGTTTAGATGCCTCTAAAACTATACGCTTCCAGCGTTTAAGATGGTGCTGCTGCTCAGATGCACGTAGCTTTTTTGGAGAGTTTATACCACAAAAAACATCTAGCCTGTTAACACCGAGTTCAGTCGTTTTCTGAAGGATGAAGTCAAGTGCCTTTTGTTTGGGAAGTGCTTGTAGAATTTCAATGCAAAGTGATGAAGCAGGCGGAATCGCAACGGGTTTCTGAGGAGTAAACAGCAGACTATTGTGGCCAAAACTTTTCAGGATTGCTTCAAAACGCCTACCTTCTTGATCTTGCACCAAGAAACTGTCACCTGGGCGTAAGCGGCGGGATCTTATAATGTGACGGGACTCCAATCCTTTGAGCTCATACTGTTTGCCCAGAAAAAGTACTTCATCAAAAATGAAATACGACATTATTTTTGATTAGGAATATTTGAATGTCAGCTTATCCTTTTTTAGGCCGATGCTGACTTCGCCCCCATTTTCCAGTTTTCCAAAAAGTACTTCGTCCGCAAGAACAGTTTCAATTTCACGCTGGATTGTACGGGCCATCGGTCGGGCTCCAAAAACAGGGTCATAGCCTTTTTTAGCCAGCCAGTTTTTAGCTGAGTCAGTCACACTTATTACGACTTTCTGCTGCTGTAGCTTGACTTCAAGTTCAACAATCAATTTCTCAACAACTAAAAGAACTACATCTTCAGGAAGTCCGGCAAAAGTAATTATGCTGTCTAGACGGTTACGGAATTCCGGGCTGAAGGTTTTTTCAATTGCTTTCTTGGATGGAGCTTTTGAAGTGTTTTCGCCAAACCCGATTGTGGTTGAGCTCATCTCCTTTGCACCAACATTGGAAGTCATGATCAGGACAACATTGCGGAAATCAGCTTCTCGGCCATTATTGTCAGTCAAGGTAGCATGATCCATTACCTGTAGCAGAATATTGAAAATATCAGGATGGGCTTTTTCGATTTCATCAAGAAGTACAACGCAATGTGGATTCTTTCTGACTGCGTCCGTCAGGAGTCCTCCCTGATCAAAGCCAACATATCCTGGAGGTGCCCCGATAAGGCGTGAAACAGTGTGTTTTTCCATGTATTCACTCATGTCAAATCTTTTGAAGCCGATTCCCATGATGAAGGCAAGTTGTTTTGCTAACTCTGTTTTCCCCACTCCGGTGGGTCCTGTGAAAAGAAAGGAGCCAATTGGGTGATCCGGTATGTGTAGACCGGCACGTGATCGCTTGATGCACTGAACCAGTGTCATTATTGCCTTTTCCTGACCAAATACCTGCATAGTAAGCTCTTTTTCCAGATCACGGAGCTTATCCTTGTCGGTGGAGTTCATGCGTTCAATAGGCACTCTGGCTATGCTTGCAATTACTTTTTCAATATCCGGAATTCCCACAGTTTTCCTCTTCGAGCCATTACGAAGCCTCACCAATGAACCTGCCTCGTCTATTACGTCAATAGCCTTGTCAGGCAGGAAACGCTCATTGATATATTTTTCTGAAAGTTCAGCTGCAGTTTTTAGCGAGTTGCTTGTGTAACGCAGCTGGTGATGTTTTTCATATCGAGACTTGAGTCCCTTGAGTATCTTTATCGTTTCCTCCAGACTAGGTTCTGTGATGTCTATTTTCTGAAAACGACGGGAAAGTGCACGGTCTTTCTCAAAAATTTTTTTGTATTCGTCATAAGTTGTAGAACCTATACAACGAATTTCACCTCTAGCAAGTGATGGTTTGAGCAGGTTTGAAATATCCATCGAGCCGCCACTAGTGGCGCCAGCACCAATGATAGTGTGAATTTCATCAATAAAAAGAATTGTTCCAGGATTTTTTTCAAGTGCTTTAAGAACAGACTTTATCCGCTGTTCAAAATCTCCGCGGAATTTAGTACCAGCGAGTAATGCTCCAATGTCAAGAGAGTATACTTCTGTGTCCAGCAGCATTTCTGGTACTTCGCCGTTAGCAATATGGAGTGCTAGTCCTTCTGCCACAGCAGTTTTACCCACTCCAGGGTCGCCAACATAAATAGGATTATTTTTGCGACGCCTGCACAAGATCTGTAAGGTTCGGCTGATCTCATTTTCTCGCCCGATCAGCGGATCAATGCGCTTTTCTTTTGCCAACTGCGTAAGATTCTGTGTGTATAGTTTAAGAGGATTCTGTTCGATTCGTGAGTGTTCGGATTCCTCTTCTTCTTCAAGCCCTTCATAATCATGACCGTCACCCTCCTCATTTTCAACAGGAACCTTAGCAATACCATGAGAAATATAATTAAGTAAATCTAGTCTAGTTATGTCCTGTTTCTGCAGAAAATATGAAGCATATGATTGTGATTCTCTGTGAATTGCGACCAGCACATCTCCGACATCAGCAGAGGCTTTTCCGGAACTATTGACATGCATCATTGCAAGATGCAGTACCCGCTGCACAGATCGAGTTTGCCGTGGGAGTTTGTTTTCATCTACTTCTTCTTGCTGAGAAAAGAAGTCCTCCAAGTCTTGCTTGATAATGTTTGTGTCACCTCCGCAGCTGCGAATAACACTCAGCCCAGCATCGTTATGAAGAAGCGCATATAGAATATGTTCAACACATAAATATTCATGGCGACGGTCAATAGCCTCACTTTGGGCCGCCATTAAACACATTTCCAAATCTTTAGTAAACATAGTAGTGATTTAGTTTTCTTCCATTGTAGCTAGCAAAGGGAATTCATATTGTTCTGCCAGATTGTGGACTGATTCCACTTTCGTTTCTGCAACCTCATAACTGTAAGAACCGCATACCCCAATTCCGTTATTATGAACATGTAGCATGATGCGAGTTGCTTCTGAAAGGCTTTTACTGAATACTGTTTCCAATACAAATATTACAAACTCCATCGTTGTATAGTTATCGTTATGAAGTAGTACTTTGTAACTTTGCGGGGGTTTGAGTTTTTTTCGTGATTTGGTTTTTACCTGTTCATCATATTCAATATCACTCATCTCTTTTTCCTCTTGAACAAGCTAATATGTCGAACAAAATACTTTCATAATTACGAGATTCATAAAATTGAATTAAGCTAAAAAAAAATAACTTGAACCTAATAATCTACTTAGTCAGTCAGTATTTGCAAAACTTTTCTCTAGCTTACCTTAACTCTTTCTTCTTGTACTGAATCTGCATCCTTCAAAAAAACCCTGCTATTCGGAGCTATGCTATGTGTCAGCCATACATTACCACCTATTATTGATCCTTCACCAACCACCACGTCTCCAAGTATAGTTGCTCCTGCATATACTATCACATTGTCCTCAATTGTAGGATGACGTTTTAAGTTAGGGTTAGCAAGTGAATGCTGCGGACTGAGCGCTCCTAGTGTAACACCTTGGTAGATTCTGACATGATTCTTAATGCTAGCAGTTTCTCCAATCACGATCCCAGTACCGTGATCAATCATCAGTCCCCTGCCTATTTTGACACCCGGATGAATGTCAATTCCAGTTTTTGAATGAATGTGCTCAGTCATTATTCGTGGGATCAGCGGAACACCTTTTTTGTGCAAAAAATGAGCTATTCTGAAAACACTAACTGCCTGAAGTCCTGGATACGCAAGCACAATTTCACGCTTACTCACGGAAGCAGGATCCCCACGGATAATTGCATCAACATCCTCTGAAAGCACTTCACGCAATTCGGGAAGGTATCCTAAGAATTCATAGGTAATGCTTTCTACCTGCTCTCCAAATTCTGGACTTTCATGGCAACGCTGACCTTCAAGGGAAGCTTTCCAGCAGAGTACAAGTTCTATAGCTTCTTTGAGACGGTAGAAAATAGATACAGTCTTTTGTCCGATCAGGTGGGGTAGATTAAGACTGTCAAATGACTCTTGACGGATCAAACCCGGAAAAAGCAGGACCTGAATGTCTTCGGTTAAATTTATAATGCTTTCCTTTGCAGGAATATTCATTTTACCAATGTGCTCTATATCCGGGTGTTCTTTGTAAGACACCATCAATGCGTCAATCGCATTTTGTAACCTTTTTGCCTGTTCTGTGGACATTTATTTTATTTTATAGGTGTTTTCAAAAATTCCTAGCATCTAAATTATCTTGGATTGAGTTGCAACAAACTTACTGTTATGCTTTCAACGTATCTCATAATTCTGTGCTAGAGTCAAATGCAAAACTACAAAAAAAAATTTGCTGAATTCCTAGTAAGAGCAGATGCACTTCAATTTGGAGAGTTTAAACTTAAGAGCGGGAGAATGTCTCCCTACTTTTTTAACTCCTCAAAATTTAACACCGGACTGTTAATAGAGGAGCTCGCACAATACTACGCTTCTGCGATTGAGCAATATGCTCCGGGATGCAACTTGGTTTTTGGTCCCGCCTACAAGGGAATCCCTTTGTGCGTAACTGTGGCAACCGCGCTTTCAAAAAAATTGAATCGAAATATTGGATATTTCTTTAATCGAAAAGAAATTAAAACCCATGGAGATCAGGGAATTCTTGTTGGTCAGTTTCCACAATCTGGCGATATGCCAATAATGGTTGATGACGTGTTCACTGATGGCCAAACTAAAACCGAGTCGGTAAACCTAGTTCGGGAACTATGCAAGACTAATTTTTCAGGAGTACTAGTCGCTCTGGACAGAATGGAAATTAATTCCCGCGGAGAGAACGCAATCGCTGAATTTCAAATTAAAACAGGAGTTCCCGTTTGGTCAATAATTACTATCCAGGAGGTATGCCTTTATCTGAAAAACAGAATTGTAAACGACAAAGTAATAATGAATGAGACCATTTATAATAGAATTAAACGACATCTTGAAGAGCACAGTAACCACTGAATGAAATCTATATGACAAAAAAGTCAAAAAGTTTTTTCGGGTTTTGAAGGAAGAGTATAGCAAACCTGAGCAAAAGCAATCTATATCCTGTTCTTTAAAAAAGAATATGCATTTTTAAAAGTATTAATATTTGCATCCTGTTATTGCTATAAGAAGGGTCATATTTTTTCAAACGATACCTAAATCATATTACATATATGCAAAAAGCACAAAAATCAGAAAGAAGTATTCAGCGTGCAAAGGTCTCATGGGAGCAGTCCAAAGATGATTTGGACATGGCCAAATCAATGATAAAAACTCATCCAGATACAAGCTGCTTGCTCAGTAGCCAGTCGGCAATCAATGCTTTCAGTTCAATTTTGCAGGCACACGGACATTTTCAGCTGCCAGCATATTCTGCCACTGAAATGCTGAATCAGTGCATTTATATAACTCCCTTGATTGAGAAGGTTAAATCTCAGTGCGCTGTGCTCGATAGTGCCCTTGATCGGGATTTACTTGGACACACCATTCAAAAAAATATTCAGTTCACTCCTGCATTTGCCAAAACTTCTTTTGAGGCAAGCATGAAAATACATAAAATCATCAGGGCATATTGGCAGGAAAACAGTCGTTATTTTTTTGAGCCATGATTCGTGATTTTGAAAAAATCAGGAAGGCTATGGCAGAACATAATCCGTTAAAGAATTTTCGAGTCCATAAACGTGCTTCTGTTTTGATACCATTAATGGAAATTGAGGGTGAGACTTATATGATATTAACTCGTCGCTCAAGTGAATTGCGCACACACCCAGGACAAGTCTCATTCCCTGGTGGAAAACAAGATATTAATGACAAGAACTCTATGGATACTGCACTTCGTGAAACGCATGAAGAAATTGGATTGCCTAAGAATAAAGTAGATGTTATCGGAACGCTAGATCAGATTCTTTCGCTTCATTATTATTTGGTTACGCCTTACGTGGGTATGATTCCCTCCGATTTTGTACCTGTTCCCAATTATGACGAAATAGATTCTGTGTTCAGGGTGCCACTTGCCTTTTTCATGAAAAGTGAAAATCACTGGTCAGAGGAAAAGATGACGTTCGACTTTCCTGTGCTTGTACACCATTTTGAATACCAGGGTTACGATATTTGGGGTCTGACTGCAAAGCTGATCTTTCGTCTGCTTGAAGTTGGGCTGAGATATGTTCCGGAATTTCCTGTACATCATCCAGACTCGCCAACATGGATGGAGCGTACTCTGGAATACAGTGGAGAAGAACTGAGATTTGAATCAAAACCTTTCAATCATTCTAAATAAAGTAATTAATATTAAAAATAGAAATACTAACTCGTAAACCGCGGTATAATCATCATTACTGGTTCAATAGTGTATTGACACAAACAATAATATTTTAGTTAATACGGATTATACATACTTATTCTTTTGAAATTTGAATTCGAGTTACCTGTTGACTTTAACAGTTTCACTAGTTTCACTTAAAGCGTCGAAAAAAAGTATTCATCAAATATAATTAAAGCAGATTTTTCTCAAAGAATGGTTCCCAAAAATAGATGAACATATATCCTTAAATAATTTTGAGCTTAGTAAAATTATTTTTATTCCAAACTTTTAACATTTCCTACATTACTTTTCATTTATGCTGAATTGCTTAAATTCCGGCCTTTAAATTGCATATTTGGCCATGATTGATTTCGGTATTTGTAGTTCTCGGCTTCTGGGCGACTAATTTTGCTTAATTTTTTTAGGTTTTTGTGTGTTTAAGAAAATAATCATTGTTTTATTTATGTATTTTAAATTTACCTCGGTAATTAATCGCAATATCAATCTGAATAAATAATTCAACGTAATCGGAGGTAATAGTTGATCTTGTATTCGGTATCTTTAATTCGGGTTTTTTCTGCTCATGATTGAAGGTCTTGCATTTAAATTAATTAACATTTACATCTTTGTGTAGAAAAAATATAGATGAACAAAGTCATGGACAGAGGAATTTTCAGCTACAGCAAATTATTAGCTTTTTGTCTTATTTTTCTATTTTGTGGTACTCTTTCATTCGCTCAAGTCCAAGATTTTGGAGGAGGTGGTTTTGGAGGAGGTGGTGGCTCTGGAGGTGGTTCAGCAACCAATAGGTTGAACCAGACAGCTAGAATAGGTTTCAAAACCGGAATTATGAAATGGAAATCTCATTTAATTTATTCCACAGTAAGTCCTACTCAGATTGAGATTCCGGGTGAAGTTTGGACAATTGGATATTCCCAAGGTTCGGGGGATTATGATTACTCTTATTCTGACTACAGCGAATCGGCAGGATACACAACAAACTCGCAAAGCATTAATTTCACTTCAACCGAATTCAATGGGAGATATTATTTTGGAAATTCATTCAATATTCCCTTTGGATATGCAATTTATAAGGTAACATATCCGGATTGGAACTATTCTGGAGTAACATACGATATTGAGTATACAATAACCCAGCTGAATTATGGAATCGGTAATGAATGGACTGCTGATTGGGGGGGATACTTTGGAATTGACTGGTACCAGACAGGAACTGTACTGAGTGAGGACATATCAGTCACACATAAATCAGGTACTGAAACAGGCACAACTCTTTCGGAGGCAAATAAAACAGCGACTGACATAAAAGCATTTACAGGTATGTTTATAATAACCTACGGATTTGGATTCTAAAAAATATAGTATATGTCTCATTAGATTTTTCAGTATAGCCAAAAATTTTCTGGGTAATGAAATCCTTAAAATTTTTGCTTAATTTTTTCTGACCATTCAGAGGGGAATTCAGCGTTTAGTAACTCTTCTTTAATTGACTCAATTAAATCCTTATCATCTACTTGACGAAGATCACGGACTCCCTTGTGAAATCCAATTCCTTCAGGAATTTCAGTTGATCTGTTTGTACGACTGTATTTAATTCCCTTCTCTGATTTCCATTCTATTGCTAACTCTCCGAAAAGCAGCTGAATCTGCATTATTTCATCTTCCTGATCTATCCATAGAAATCCGTGAGCGTCAAATCTATTTTCACACTCCAATGTAATTTGGTGCAGTCCGTCCACCAGTTCCTTTGATTTTTGTGTATTGATCACATAAAATATACATCTGCTCATGATTTCGCTCCCCTTGTCTTGTGATTTTTAATCAAATAAATGATCATGCAGTAAAAATTCGGCATTTTAAGCTGAATTTGCAATAAAATCGAGTCAGATTAAACAATTTTCTCTATGTTATGCGAAAAATAATTTAATTCATGAGTCTTATACGTGTATTGATAAATGGATTCAGAGGACAAATGGGACAGGAATCCGTTAAAGCTGTTATTGAAGACTCTGAACTGGAATTGGTTGACAAAGCAGATTTGGGGGATAACCTCTCTGAAATTATCATACAATCTAAAGCTCAGGTTGTTGTTGATTTCACAACCGCAGCAGTTGTGATGGAAAACGCTATAGCGATTATAGAATCTGGGGCAAGACCTGTGATTGGAACTAGCGGTTTGCTTCCGGAACAAGTTTCAAATCTTCAGGAACTTTGCAAAAAACATAATAAAGGTGGAGTAATTGTTCCAAATTTTGCTATTGGGGCAGTGCTGATGATGAAATATGTCCAAGATGCAGCGAAATATTTCCCAAACGCAGAAATTATAGAACTCCATCATGACCGTAAAGTAGATGCTCCTTCAGGAACTGCAATAAAAACGGCAAATCTACTGGCTGAATCGAAAAAATCAGTTCATGAAAAAATTGATGAAAAAGAAATTCTTCCTGGTGCAAGGGGTGCTGAGTCTCAGGATATACGTATTCATTCTATAAGACTTCCTGGACTGGTTGCACATCAGGAGGTAATTTTCGGGGGCCAGAGCCAGACGCTAAAAATTAGGCATGATTCCATTCACCGCGATTCATTCATGCCCGGAGTTTGCCTTGCGTGCAAAAAAGTAATGCACCTCAAAGAAATGGTTTACGGACTAGAGCATCTGCTTTAAAAAACTGCAAAGATTACTTTACCGCGTGCTTACTACCTCGAGGATGAAGTTCATGATAAACCTTCACAAAATCTGGACGATTTATATGTGCATACTGAAGAGTCGCATCTAGGCTAACGTACCCGAAAAGATCCTTAATGTCAGAAAGATCAATACCATTCTGTAACAAATGCACTGCGAATGAATGACGAAGAATTCTAGCGTTGATGCGGCTCTTGATTCCGCTTCGTTGAGCGTGTTTTTTAATCATTGCCCAAAATCCTACTCTGGTCATGCGTGTTCCGTTGCGCCCCGGAAATAAACAAGGATCATTTGGTTTCAGTAGACGGCTTTCCCTTGCTTCATTAATATACATCTGTATCACCTTTACAGCTTTTATAGTAATCGGAACCATTCTCTCACGTTTTGAACGTACCTTCAAAAACTCTAGATCCAAAAATAAATCTTCAACATCTAATCCAATTAGCTCGTTGACTTTAAGTCCACTGGAGTATAGCAGTTCCAGCATTGCTCTATCCCTTAACCCTAGGTAATGATCCAGTGAAGGAGACTCGAGCAAAGCTACAACTTCTTCTGGAGACAGTATTTCAGGAGCCTCAGGTATTACTTCAGGAAAACGTAGTTGATGAGCCGGACTTTTTTTTATCAGACCTTGCAATTCAAGGTAGTCAAGAAAAAGTTTCAGTGTTGAAATGTGTCTTGCCAGTGTCCTTGGTTTATATGATTGACGAAGGTAATTCAGGTATGTTTCAAGATCATCCAACTTAAGTATACGAATTTTATCAATCAGATCCTGACTGTCGCAATTTTCTCTATCTAAATCTAGCCACTTTAGGAATTTAAGCAGATCTAGCCGATGACCCTGAATGCTGTTAGGTGAGTATTTTTTACTGTTAAGTGATTCTAGAAACTCTGCAACCGGCTGATACATTATATTTAAACTGGTCTTGATGACTCAGCTAAGAATTACGTGTTGAGTTTAATGAAATCATTAAGAGCTTGAAGAAGTCCGCAATGCCGTGTGTAAAATGAGGCTTTTGTTACCTTGGCCCAACAAGGTGGAGTAATGTGGTAAAAGGTTTAGGCTTCCTGCCCAGAGGCAGATATGCACACCCCTTTCAGGGACGAACTCCTATAAAAAAATATCAGGTAGCAAAAGTTTTACATCACGAACACCGCAGACTCTGCTTTTGAGCCAGTGAAAAAAATTGTTTCAGATGAAGAAAAAATGAAACAAAAATATTAAATCTTAATAGTCTTGCGTACTTTATTGCTTTAAAAAAACGGGCAAAAAATCGAAAATTTTCGGGTATGTATTTAAATGCTAGGTATTAAACTATTTTTTTTCCAGAACTTTTTCGAGTCTGTAGGATAATGATTCCAGGTCATCTTCAATCGCATCGTATTTTGAAACTTTTTTTT
>MDTG01050421.1_pt1 | contig 13378 bp, 8 predicted proteins | sample 811421 | NCBI WGS metagenome assembly MDTG01 (sample SAMN05326645, study PRJNA326480) | marine metagenome | isolation source: seawater | place: Pacific Ocean: South East | collected 2011 | reverse complement strand
TCAAAATATTATTTATCTTGGGACAAAAAAACATAAAGAAATCAATGAATATTTAAATAAATCAGATGTATTTGTTTTACCGAGCCTAGAGGAAGGTTTGGCTACAGTAACATTACAAGCTATTTCTACAGGATGTCCAGTAATAGTCTCAGAGAATACTGGCGCTTTAGAAATTGTTAAAAATAATAAATGTGGATTTGTAATTCCAATTAGAAATTCAAGCATAATTGCAGAAAAATTAACTGAAATAGCGGAAGATAAAGTTTTGCAACAGGAGTTTTCAGAAAATGCTATTAAATTTTCAAATGATTATACTTGGGAAAATTATGTAGAAAATTTAGATCGATTAGTGGAAAATTTTCTAAAAAAAAACTAATTATGAAAGTACTATATATAGGTGGCTTGAAACGCAATGATGGAACAAGAACAAATTCTTATTTTGAATATTTAGCGTTAAAAAAAATTTTTAAAAATATTAAATTACTTGATCCAAATAAATTTTTTTTAATACCGTCAGTTTCTAAAAGAATTTTTTATTATCTTTCTCCTAAAATACTTGAACCATTACTAAATATTTTTTTTTTAAAAAATATAAAAGAAAATTATGATTTAATTTATGTTAACTCAACATCCGCTTCCTATATTGGAAAAAAATTAATCATAAATTTAAAAAAAAGATGTAACAAAATAATAACTTTAATTAACGATAATCCATTTTCAAATAGAGATAAAAAAAGATGGAGGTTATATTTAGAGGCAGCTAAACTTTATAATTTAACTGCATCTTATTATCAATCTAGAATAATAATGGGGAAAAAAAATGGAATTAAGAATATTTTACTTTTAAATCCACCGTACGAAAAAAATATTCATTGTAAAAAAAAAATATCAAAAAAAGAGAAAAAAAAATATTCTAGTGATGTAGCTATAATAGCTACATGGTTTCCTGAACGAGGTATTTTTTTCAAAAAATTAATAGAAAAAGGTTTAGATATTAAAATTTATGGTAATAGATGGGATAAAGATGAAAATTATCATTTGATGAAATCTAATATTGTTTTAGGCCACGTGGATCATCCTAATTATTCTAAAATAATACAATGTTCTAAAATATCTATATGTTTACCTTCAAAAGAGAATTTCGATGGTATTACACGAAGGTCATTTGAAATTCCTGCAATTGGAACATTGCTATTAGCAAAAAAATCTAAAGAGCATAAAAAATATTTTAAAGAAGATAAAGAAGCTGTTTTTTTTACTAGTGAAAATGAATGTTTCAAAAAATGTCTTTTTTACTTACAAAATGATAAGTTAAGAAATAAAATTGCAAAAAATGGGCACATAAAAGTTACAAAAATTTTAAAAGCTGATTATCAAACAACAATCAAGAGATTAATTAAAAATATAAATTTTTAGACAACATACGAAAGTTATTTTTTCAATAATAAATTTGAAAGAGTTTTTTTATTTGAGGATATATTAAAATTATTTTCAAAACATTTTAAAGCTTGTTGCGACATATATAGTTTTTGTTTTTTATTAAACTGAATAAATTTGAGTAAATTATTACTAAATCCGGATACAGTGTTTTTTGAAATTAAGCCTGCTCCACTATTTAAAATTTCATTTGAAATATTGACTTTATCAGTCGTAATTACTGGCACTGAAACGCTTAAAGACTCGACAAGAGAAATGCCAAAATTTTCACCATGAGATGATAATAACATACATTCGCTAGCCATTATAGAACCCCATTTAAGTTCTTTATACAATGGTCCAGAAAATAATATTTTGTCATTTAGTTTATATTTATTAACAAGTCTTTCTAAAAATACTTGATATTTTCCACCAAAACCAGGTCCTGCTAACAATACTTTGTCATCAAATTTATTTTTAAGTTTAAATATTGATTTAATCAAAATTTCACAACCTTTTTTTTCATCAAATCTTCCTAAAAATAGAAAAAATTTTTTATTTTTAAGACTTGGTATTTTTTTATAAAATAACTTTATATTTTTTTTTTTTAGAGTTGGTTTGATTATTCCATAATTAATTACTTTTTTTTTAATACCGTTACAATTTACAAAAGTATTTTTTAAACTTTTTTTTTCACCTTTTGAAGTCAATAATATTGACTTACATTTTATAAGATTCTGTCTCTCAATTAAAAACCAATAAAATTTTTTTTTTATTTTTTTGAACCAATTTAAACTAAAATAAGGGTCTAATTGGCCGTGAGTAAAAACAAAATATTTTCCATTTAATATTAATCTTGCTGCTAGAGATGGGAATTGCCAAATACCATGAACTATAACATGATCATATATTCTATGTTTTCTTAACAGCCAATAAAAAAAATTAAAACTAAATTTATAATTTTCACCGATATAATGCTTAAAATTTATAATCTTGATCTTATTTAAATTGAAACTATTTTTTGTATCTTTATCTAATGTCAAAATTGTAACATTGTGTCCTTTTAATATAAGATCTTTTGAAGACTCAATAATACCAGTTGCTGGTCCACCAAATTTTGGATTTAGAGATGTTATAATTCTTAAAATTTTTAGTTTATTATTTATTTTTTTTCTCATAGTTTTTGGCATCTATCAATGTTCTAAACCACAAAGAATTAAGAAAACAATAATAAAATCCTACTTTACCATCTAAAAAACCTAGAAGGATAAAATACTTATAAAAAAATAATATAAATGGTCTTATAATTGTTGGAAATAATAAATAAATATTTTTATATAATCTTAGTCTTTCTATATTGTTTCCAAAAATATTTCCTTCTAAGACTTTTTGTTTACTTTTTAGGTTATTGATAATATCTAAATTGCTCCATCTATTGTGTTTATTTATCCAACTGTTAAGATCATCTATATTCCTATCATAAATACATCCCTTAACTGGTTTTGCTTTTAATAAAGATATGAAATGTTGATCATATAATTTATTTTCCACTATTGTTGATTTTGAGGGAAATAACCTTAAATGCCAATTTGATGCGCCACCAAATTTCAATAACTTTCCTAGAAAATAAACTTTTCTTTTAATAATAAATGAATAGTTTTGATTATTGACTTTTATGATTTCTTTAATGTTTTTAACAAGTTTGCTGCTTAGTATTTCATCTGCATCTATATGTAACTGCCATAAAAAATTTCTATCACATTTCTTTATAATAAAATTTCTTTGGTCTGCATAATTTAAAAATTTTCTTCTTATAATTTTACAATTTAATTTTTTTGCAATTTTAAGTGTTTTGTCATTTGAGAAAGAGTCTACAATAATTATGTTTTTGGATATCTCTTTTGCCTTTTGTATAGTTTTTTTAATTATTTTTTCAGAGTTATAAGTTAAGATTACTATTGCAATATCTTTTATTTTTAGTTTTGGTTTATTCATTTAATAGGATTAATTACATAGTTTGATTAATAATGTAAAATTAACTTAAGAGAATATTTTTTTTATCTCGTCTTCCAAATCAACTTCTTTTTTCTCTTCTTTTTTAATGTTTGCGGTATCTTTTTTGTTGTCAAAAATTTTTGTAACAACAGTAGTTTTTGTCAATGATGAGGTTAAATCGTCAATTTTTTTTGTAATATTTCTCTTTTCTTTATCTATTTCTTCTAATTGATCTTTAATTAATTTATATTTTTTTTGTGATTTAGATAATTCGTGACTTAATCTCAAATTTTCGTCCTGATGAAAATTGAGTTTTTGTTTCAGGTTACTTAATTGTTCTGTTTGATCAAGAGTGAATTGTTTCGAATTCTTTTTTCTTAGATTTATAAGTTCGTTATGAAGTTTTTTATTATTCTCAACAAGTTTGACTTCATTTGCTCTTAATGAAGATAATTCATATTGTAAATTTGTATTCATATCAGTAAGAATTTTATTTTTGTTTTCATGCTGGAGTCCAGATTCATTTTTTAGAGAATTATTTTCTCTTTCTAAGGATTTATTATTTTTAACAAGAATTTTTTCTTTATTTATAAATGTGGTTATTTGATCTTTTAAATTATAGTTATCCTCTAATAATGTTTGTTTTGTATCCTCAGTCGATATATTAATTTTCTCTAATTCGATTTTTTCCTCATTTAATTGAATTTTGTCCTTCTCTAAGTTGCTTATTCTTTCCTGATATTGATCATTTATATCTATTAATATTTTTTTATTTTTTGATAATAAAGAAACTTCTTGATTAAGCTTTATATTATTTTTAAGAAGTAATTTTTCATTTTCTTTAATTAAAACTAATTCTTTTTTTAATTGATCAGTTTGTTCAGATAAATAATTTTTTGTCTCTGTTAGTGTAATTATATTTTCTTGTACTTGATTATTAGCTTTGACAAATTGTCTCTCATTTATAATCATATTTTCTAATTTATTTTTAAGAATATTATTGTTTTTTTCTAATTTTTCAAAATACTCCTGCTTCAAATTTATAGAACTTTTTAATTCAAAATTTTCATTTTCTAAGTTTCTATTTAATTCCACCAATTCAAATTCTCTTTCAGTTGCTAATTTCAAATTTTTTTCAAATTCTTGAAATTTAAAATTTAAAATTTTCTCATTATTTTTAAGATGAAATATTTCATCTTTTAAAATCTTATTTTTCTTTAGATTTTTTAATTCGTTCTTTCTAAGGTCAGATATAATATTATGTAGTTTTTTGTTTAATAATTGTTGATCAAATATAATTTTAATTGTGTTTTTTCTTATTTGTTTTTTTAATAATTTATATAATTCATCTATTATTTCACGTTTATTTACATTTTCTTCTGGATGAATTTTATTTTCAGCTATGAAAGCTGATTTATTTTTTTGTTTTTCTGGTGAATAATCTTTATTGTGAATATCAGTTAAAATTAAAGGTTCATTTAATTTTTTGTCGTCTAAATAATTGATGTCTAATTTTGATTTTCTAGTATTTTTTAAATCTTTTTTGTTTAATTTTTTTGTTGGCAGATTTTCATAAAAAGTTTCTTTTTTATTTTTTTTTTTTCTATTTAAAATGCTATTACTAGCTTCAACTATTTCATTTATTGAAAAAATTTTGATCATTAATACAACTTCAAGTTTTAGTCATTTTTGTAACTCTGTCCAGTTTACTTTTTTTGGATTTGTTCTCAAAATATTGGCTTCACTGATTATTTTACTCGCCTCTATACTTAAAGATCACATAGAAAGTCTTAAGAATTATGTATAAATCAAGCGCAATATTCCAGTTTTTTAAATACCATAAGTCATATTCCATTCTCTTCTTCATCTGTTCATCTGAAGTGGACCCTCTTAATCCGTTTACTTGGGCCCAGCCGGTTAATCCAGGACTACATTTATGTCTTTTTAAATAGTTCATAAAAAGTTTTGAGTATTTTATATCGTGCTCAACCATGTGTGGTCTTGGACCTACTATTGACATATCACCAACTAATACATTGTATAATTGCGGTATTTCATCAATGCTAAATTTTCTTATAAATGTTCCAGATTTCAATTTTCTGTTATCATCCACAGTAACTTGAGTAGTCCTATCAAATTTTTTTTTGTTTAAAGTACGTAATTTATAAATCTTAAATCTTCTTCCATCCCACCCTGTTCTGTCTTGTGTAAATAAAATAGGAAAACCATCTTCAATAAAAATAAGAATAGAAGATAAGAGTAATATTGGACTTGCGAATATTAAAAAGATTAATGAAAAGACTTTATCTATTATGATTTTAATTAAAAAATTTGGTCCGTAAAATTTCGATATTTCATATTTTCTAAATGCAAATTTATTATATAAAAGATTTTCTTGTAAAATATTTGATTTTGTTTTTAAATTTACAATTAATATATCAACAGAAAATCTAATTATTTTTGAAATTAATATATCAACTTCATTTGGATTATTTTCTAACACCCAAATTTGTCCCAATTCATGATATTCTAATATTGATCTAATGTCATCATCCTGCGAAAATACTGGGATTTTTATTTCACTTCTTATGATAGATTTTTTAAAATTAGAAAGATCATTTACTATACAGCATTTAAAAACATTTATTTTTTCTTTTTTATTTTTTAAAAAAAAAATAATGTCTTTATAATTACCTACTATTAAAATATTTTTGTGAATAATGTCGTTGTTAACCATATAATTATATATGTAATTAAATAATTTCTTAGCAAGGAATAAATTAAACGTTAAAAATAGAATTGAATAAATAAAATTTTGATTAACTACAAAGTTTAATTTGTTCACAAAAAAAATAGCAAAAATACTAATTTTTAAAATAAAGATAACTAATAAGTCTTCCTTTATGAAAGAGATAAAGTTAAATTTGTAATTTTTATTTTGTAAAAAAAAAATTGTTGAAACAAAATAAAGAAGTGAAAGTAGGATAGAAAATAAATAATATTGTGATGATATAAATATATGAAAATCTAAAATCTCATATATTGAATTTTCTTCTAAGATAGAAAATAAATAATAACTTAAAAAAATAATGAAAGATTTAAAAAATTTAACAAAGTATATGTAAGCTGTATCATCATTTTGCAAAACCTTTTCAAGCCTGAACATTTTTTTTAGGAATTTTTTGATGAATAATAATTATAGTAACTTGGACCATAGTTATAATAATATGAATAATAACTGTCTTTTGATGTATCAAGATCATTAATAATTATTCCATGAATTTTACTTCCCACACTTTGAATTTTCTTAATAGCTGACATATAAGTTACTGTTCTTGTTTGCTCAGATCTTATTAGAAATAAGTTGAAATCGGTTGCTTGAGCTAATATTAATGTGTCTGAAACTGGTTGTACTGGTGGTGAATCAATTATTACATAATCATATTCAATTTTTAAAGTATCAAAAAATTTCTTTATTTGCTCTCTATTTACAATATCCGACATATCAAATCTCTTTTCTCCGGATGTAATAATATCTAGCTCAGTTCCTGGAACCTTAAATATTGTATCTTTTAAACTTGCTGAGCCTGTTATTATCTCCCCAAGTCCTAAAATTTCCTTATCAAATTTATAAAAACTATTAAGAACAGAAGGTCTTCTAATATCTGCCTCAATAAATAATACTTTTTGTGTTTTTTCTAAAGATAGTGCTAAATTAAAAGCATATGAGGTTTTACCTTCAGATGGATTACTTGAAGTAACCATATAACTTGAATTTTTTTTAAATTTAGATTCTATTACAGCTCTAGAAGATCTTATTGACTCTGAAAAATTTGACTCGCTGTCCTCCAAAAACATTTGTAATATATGATAACCTTTCTTAATTTTTTGAACTCTTGGTAGAACCCCAACTTGAGGTAATCCAAGTGAATCAATTGACTCGGGACTTTTAAGCACTGAATGGTTCAACTCTTTGTAGAAAATTAGACCAAAAAATCCTAAAAAAGATAAAAGCATACCTAAAATAAAGTTTTTTGTGGGTTGTGGTGAAATCGGGTTTGTTGCCAAACTTGGCATTTCAATTATTTTTAATCTAGATACTTGTAAGTTTTGAGCCTCATTAGTTTCCTTAACTCTTTGTAAAAAAGACTCATAAAGTTTTTTACTACTTTCTACTTCTCTAAGAAATTTCATCATACCTGATTCTTTTTCCTCAATTAATTGAAGTTCTTCGGTTGATTTTTTTAATTCTTTTTCAGATAATTTTATAAAACCATCTAAATTACTTAATTCAAATGCTTTTTGTTCAATTCCTAAATTTATTTCATCTTCTAATTGTTTATTAAGTTTAAATTTATAATCATAAGCCTTTGCTAATTTTGGATGATTGTCTGTATAAATCAATGACAATGATTGAATTTGACTTTCATTAGCTGACAAACTGTCTTTTATAGTTTTAATTTGATCAAGTGTTCTTAAATCCTCTATTGCTAGCAAAGCATCAATGTCTCCATCAGCTATTTTTATAGACAACAAATCATTTTGTTTTTTCTGAAAATCTTGTTTTGCATCAATAATCCTTTTAGCAATTGATTGTATTTCATCTATTTTTAATTCTTTTACTCCTCCAGTATCGATCAGGTTATTTTCTTTTTTATAATCAGCTAAATTTTTTTCAGCAATATCAATTTGTTTTACTAATTCTTCTAATCTAGATGCTATTTTGGTTTTAGCATAATTAGTAATTTGAATTTTAGAATCAACTTCATATCTTTGATAGGAGCTAATAATACTTTTCAAAGCTAATTGTGATATTCTTGGGTCATTTGATATAAATTTAAGTTTCAATACATCGCTTCTTGGAACATTGCTAACTTGAAAATTTTTACTTAAAATATTTTTAATATAATTTTTATCAATTATAATTTTTTTTTTGGTTAATCTTTGAAAAGTTGATGTTTTTATCTGTGAATAAAGTCTCTCAAATTCAAGTTGTTTTTTTTTATCCTCAACAATAAATTCTAAAACTTCATCACTTTTTAAAATAGCTACCTGATTATTAACTCTATTACTTTGACTTTCTATAGAATATACCTCTTCGATATTTACAATATTGTTTTCTTCAGGGGATATAACTATTGTGGCTTCACTAACATATTTTTTCTCAATATTTAAAGATATTAAAAAAACTAGTATTGCGACACATAATGATAAGAGAATTAAATTTTTTAAATTTTTTCTTAAAATTAAGAATACAAATTTAAAATCTCCAATATCAAAAAAATTTATAAATTCATTAAATTGTTTAATCATTTATAACACCTAAATTTAAACTATTTACATCAGAATTTGTAAGATTTTAACAGTTTATTTTAAAAAATGTTATGTATTATTGTCAAAATTGACTCACAAATCGAAATTTTATTTAATTTCATAAAGATTTATATATTTTATAAGATCTCTACATTAAAAAAATTAATGAAAAAACTTTTTAATAATAAAATCTTGAGAAAAGTTCTTTTTCTAAAAGTAATTTTATTTGTTATTAGTTCTTGTGTACAGTCACCTGGTTTCAATCAAAATCCAAAAAAACAAAATCCAAAAAAAATCTCTAATAATCTCACTATAAATGAAGTTGAAATTAATTTAATTCCATTAAATAAATTAACTGATGAACAAATAACTTTTTACAATCAAATCGATGTTCAGGAACTAGATCACAAAATAAAAAAATTTAGTAATATTTATAATTATGAATATAATTATATTTTAGGCACCTCAGATGTGGTATTCATAAATTTAAGTGAGATAGATGACTTAAATGGCTCATATATAATTGACCAAGAAGGTAAAATAGATCTACCATTTGTAGGAGCGGTTAAAATTAGTGATTTAAATTTAGATCAAGCTAAGCAGGTTTTGCAAAATAATGTAAAGGAATTTTACAAAAATCCAGATCTACAAATTAAGATTGAAGAATATAATAGTAGTAAGGCATATTTTCTTGGAGCGGTAAAAAATCAATTAACATTAAATTTAAATCAAGAACCAATAAGATTAATTGAAGCTGCAATTCAAGCAGGATTTGCTCCAGGATCTGGTTCAAAAGGATTGGGCACTAAAGGTTTCTTAAGGCGTAATAACATAGTTTATAAAATAAATTTAGAAAATGCTTTTAAAAATACTGACGACAAGGAAAATTTTTTTTTAAAAAAAAATGATGTAGTTTTTGTTGATAGAAACTCAGACTCAATTCATGTTTTTGGTGAAGTTTCTAAACCCGGCACATTTTACCCCAACCTCGATTTTAGTTTAACAGAATTAATTTCAACTAGTGGTTTAAATCAATTAACTGCAAATGCTAAAAAAGTTTATGTTATTAGGGAAGATTTTAACAAATTTTTATCAGTAAGCATATTTCAACTTGATATAGAAAATCCTGTAAACTTAATTGTAGGTAGAAAATTTAAGTTAAAATCTAAGGATATTGTATTTATACCAGCATCCAAGATTGTTAAGTGGAATAGAACTATAAGTTTGCTTTTACCTCAAACATCATTATTTAATTCATATAATCCTATTATACAAGGTGGAGTTAAAGGTGGTGGTAATCTTAGCGAGTAACTTTATCATTTAATACAAAAAAAATTATAAATAAAATTTGTATAATTGGTATATGTAGAGAAAAATCAAACAACAGTAATACAAGTAAATATATAAATAAAATAAAATTTATTAATTTAAAATCATGGATCAAACTTAATATTCGAACTAGAGACAAAATTAATAAAATTGATCCTATAAATCCAAATTCACCAAAAAAACTCTATAATACTTGAATGTGCATGATCAGCGTAGAGATTACTATTATTTGGAAATGATAATTTAAATAAAGTTTCAAATCCTCCAGCACCATAACCTAAAATAAAGAAATTTGGAATTTGACTAAAGGAAAATTTAATAATTTGAAATCTAGATAAATTATAATTCTCAGCAAAAATATGTGAAAACTCATTATTAATAAACGCAAATCTTTCGATGAGTTTTGAAGAACCAAAAAAAATACCTAATATAACTATATCAAAAATGATTATGGCATATAATAAAAATTTAAATTGAAAGTTGATATTTTTTTTTTTATTTGATTCATGTATTAAGTAAGAAATAATAGTAATTAACATTAAAAAGTTACCTATCCTTGAAAAAGAAGTTAAAATCCCAAGAGTAATAAAAACTAGGAAGAATCTAATATAAATTTTTAGAAAAAAATTATCTTTAGTTTCAATATTATTATCTATGCTTATGTATTTTTGTATTTCTAAGGCTGCCAACAGGCAGAAAAGCAAAAATATAGAAAATACAGTTCTATTTATGAAAAAACCAGTTGATGAATCTCTGTAATGATATGTTTTTTTTACAAATAATACGTCAGGATTTCCAAATAAGTATAAAACTATTGCAAAAATTGAAAATAATGCACCTACAGACGATAAAAAAATAAAAAATCTTCTTATATGTGATTTTCTGTAAAAAATCATTTTCACTATAAACAAAAATAATATTAAAGATAAATAATTTAAAAATTGAAAAAATGTATTCGTTGGAGATAAGCTAATTGAGGAAAAAAGAATATTATTAGATAAAAAATTTAAAAATATATATTTTTGATGAGAAAATATTTTTAATAAATAAATTGGTAGTGGTATTGTTTGAAATAAAATAATTAGTAAAAATAAAATATATAAAACAATAAATTTTTGATTTTTAAAATAAAAATTAAAAAAATGGAGTTTATAATTTTTATCTTTTAAAGAAAATAAAAACAATAAACTGATTAAGATGAAATTAATTTGTATAATTAAATTTTTATTTCCACCGTTAAAGACACAATAAATTATTAAAATAAAAAATAATAAAAATTGATGTAATTTATTTTTTGTTAATTTCATTTTTAATTTGGTGATACATTTGTATCAAAAACATTATCAAAATCGCTTGATGTTACAGCTTCATCGTTTTCAATTTTATTTTTGATCGTTTCTACAACTGCCTTTGTGTCACTATTGTTCTCGATTATTTCAACAGCTTTTTCAGGATTTTTCTGAATAATATCAACAATAACTTCTGAGATCTTTTTTTTGTTTGAAGTATTATTATTTGCTGTATCAATAATTTTATTTGATATTGTACCTTTGCTGTTTTCTACGATTTGTTTTACTTTATTGATGTCTTCGTCTGTTTCAGCTTTCTCTACAGCTTTATCTATAATTTTTGAAATATTTTTATCTACTTCAGACGATGTGACTGTTAAGATTTCTAATTTTTCTTCAAAATTTTCTTGTTTACTTAAATTGTCAATTATATTCAAAGCTAATTTTGAATCTGTTTCATCAGTTGTATTACTTAGAGTATTTATTAATTTTGAAGATGTTTCAATTTCAGCTTTTGTTACAATTTCAGCTAAAGTATTTGATAAATCGTCACTATCTTCCAAATTTCCCTCTGCTTGATTTTTTGAAGCGGATATAGCTTGATCGATTATAGTTTGTTGTAGATCTTGATTAATTATTTCAAACTTATCTGGTTTAATCTTAACTACTTCATTTAAAACTTTTGCAGATAGTGATTCTTTTTCATCTTGAGAGTTTTTACTTACTTCTTCAACTACTTTATTTGCTAAGTCATCACTAGCAACTGAAACCACTTTTGCAATTAACTCACTATCTTCTTTATTACTTTTGGCAGACTGAACAGCTTTTTCAGTCAGCTTATCGATATTTTCTTTATTATTATCAGATAGTTCATTTAATTTTTCTGAGTCTTTTTCTGAAATTCCAGAAATTATTTCTAGTGATAGATTAGTTTCAGTATCAATTTCATTTATTTCCTCAATCACTTTTGCAGCTGTAGTTGTATCTGTTTTCACAATAATCTCTGTTACTGCGTCAGTAAGATTCTCCTCCTCTATAAGATTACCCTCTTTTTGATCTTTGGTTGCTTCAATTACTTTTTCAATTAATTCTTCTTTAATTTCTTCGTTAATAATTTCAATTTTTTCAGGTTCTATATCTACAATTGCTTTCAGAACTTTAATTGATAATGATTGCTTTTCTTCAATGGCTGTTTTGCTTACCTCCTCGACTACTTTATTAGCAAGTTCATCGTTCGCGATTGCTACAACATTAGCGATACGTTGGCTATCTTCTGTGGTATTTTCTGCTTTTTGGATTGCTGAAATAGTTAGTTTTTCTACTTGATCTTTATTTGTTTCAGCTAATACTGCGAATTTTTCTGCACTCTTTTCAGAAATACCTGCGATTACTTTTAGAGATAAATTGGTTTCAGTTTCAACATTAGATACTTCTTCAATCAATTTAGATGCAGTATTATTATCTGTCTTTACAATAATTTCTGCAACGACATCTGTTAAATCATCTTCGATAGCTATGTTTGATTCTGTTTCTTGTTGGGTTTTTACAGCTTCAACGGTTTGTTTAATAACTATATCTTTAATGTCTTCATTAATAATATCAATTTTACTTGGTTGAGACTCAACAATAGCTTTAAGAACCTTTGCTGACAAATCTTGTTTTTCTGTTGTGTTATTTTTACTTACTTCCTCAACAACCTTGTTTGCTATTTCATCGCTTGCTACTGCTACAACTTTTGCAATTAATTCGGAGTCTTCTTTTGTACTCTGAGCAGATTGAACAGCTTTTTCTGTCAATTTATCTATACTTTCTTTATTAATCTCAGCTAAATCATTTATTTTACTTGAATCTTTGTCTGATATTCCAGACATGACTTTTAAGGATAAATTTGTTTCTGTTTCAATATTTGAAACTTCTTCAATTAATTTTGAAGCTGTATTATTATCAGTGCTTATAATAATCGATGCCACGGCATCTGTTAAATCATCTTCTAAAGCAATATTTGTTTCAGTCTCTTGTTGAGTTTTTACAGCTTC
>MDTG01048911.1_pt1 | contig 13378 bp, 15 predicted proteins | sample 811421 | NCBI WGS metagenome assembly MDTG01 (sample SAMN05326645, study PRJNA326480) | marine metagenome | isolation source: seawater | place: Pacific Ocean: South East | collected 2011 | reverse complement strand
TTCCGCACCTAATTGCCAAGGCAATTCTAATGTAAAAATCCAAATACTAGCAAACCACATTCTTGTGTGATTATGTAAATAATTATTCTCTTTTAGCTCTTTTACCCAATCATTAAAGCAGTCTATTTCTGTTTTTCCTTCAATAGCAGAAAGATAATTTTGATCATGTTGAATTTCATTTTTTATTTTACTTAATTGAAGAAGATAGTCTGTCCAAACATTTGGTCTTAGTTCTAGCCAACCTTTCCAATAGGTTCGCCATAAAACTTCCTGAATAAATTTTTCATTTTTTGAATAAGAAAATTTATTAAGTGATTTTTGAATTACTTCCTTTTCACTAATTATTCCATGAGTTATATATGGTGACAAACAAGATACATTTGATCTTTTTTTAGTTCCAAAATCAAAATTTCTTAATCTAGAATATTCTGTAAGATTGTTTTCAACAAAATTATCTAACTGATTTAAGGCCTTAGCCCTCGAAGCTTCAAATATCATTTTTAAATTATTTTGATTTTTTTTTCTTCAAACCTAATTTATCACTGTGTCTTAGTCTAAGGATGACAATAGCTGAGGCGATTAAAACAATAGCTACAGCCTCATAAACTAACGCTGAGGCATCCATTTCTTTTCCCTGCAATATGATAAATCTAGCTAATGCTGTTATAGCAATTAATAATGGCAGTGTAATACTTATTGATTGCTGATCCCAAAAAACTCTAACCATCGCCAATACCTCAAGATATAGGAACATCAATAGAAGATCTGCAAGCGTAACAGATTGTTCTAAAATCATTTTTTTTATTTCAATTCCAACTGCAATAACAGTACTAATTAAAATAATACTTAATAAAACAAATTGTAAATTTTTTGTAATTTTATCCATTATTTACCCTGTGTAAATGGTAGCCATTTTTCAAAAACAGATTTTGAAGGGCCATCATATGGTATTGTATAGGAATTGGTTTTAGTTAAAACTTCGATACCTTTAGAAAAAACAAACATAAATACGATGACAAATACTATAATCATAATTTTGAAAGGATCATAGTTTTTTGCTTTAAAAACACTTACTGTTTGTTTTTCTGCTTTATGAAATTGTTTAAAAGTGTAGTAAACAGCAAATATTAAACCAATGTGGGCGACATAAGTTCCAGCCCAGCCAAATGCAAAAGTAGTATAAGAAAATACATACAAACTAAAAACAGTTGTCCAAATAAAACTTAGAACTAACAAAATTTGTAGCCTTACAGTTTTAGGTAGAGCTCTTAAGTCATTCTTGCTATCATCGAATAGGATATTTGCAGAATCTTTTAAAAAACTTTTCATTTCTCAGAGATAATTAGTATAAAAAATTATACAAATGACAAATTGTCCTCTCAAAAAACGCTATTTTCTTAGTTTTTTCTTGTGAAAGTTAATAAATCTTTCAACATTATATTTATTAAAAGTTTTATTCTCTTCAAAAGAAACTTTTTTTAATGAATAAGCTTTGCTTTTTGTTATTCTTGATTGAATAGTAATGTTACCTTTATATAGTTTTAATTTTACAGATCCATTTACTTTATTTTTATTTTGATCAACAATCTTTTGAAGTTTAAATCTTTCCTTTGAATACCAGTAACCATTATATATTAACTCTGCATATCTGGACATAACTCGATCTTTTCTGTGCATAGTTTTTTTATCTAAAGTAACAGATTCAATTGCTCTATGTGCTGAAATTAACAGTGTACCACCTGGTGTTTCGTAGACACCTCTTGATTTTATTCCTATAAATCTATTTTCAACCAGATCAACTCTTCCAATTCCATTTTTCCCTGCTAACACGTTTAGTTTGCCTAAAAGTTTTGATGGAGACATTTTTTTACCATTTAAACCTATTGGATCACTATTTTTAAAATTTATAGTTATAAAACTTGGTTTATTTGGTGCTTTTTCTGGAGAGATTATTCTTTGAAATATATACTCTGGCGCAGTATTTTTTGGATTTTCTAAAACTTTACCCTCTGTTGATGTATGAAAAAGATTATCATCAACAGAAAATGGTGGCGCTCCCTTTTTATCCTTTGGTATTGGGATACCATTTTTTTTTGCATAATTAATTAAGTCTGTTCTTGATTTTAATTCCCAAATTCTCCAAGGTGCAATTATTTTTATTTTAGGACCAAAGTAATGATAGCCTAATTCAAATCTTACTTGATCATTTCCTTTACCGGTTGATCCATGAGATATGGCATAAGCTTTATATTTTTTTGCAACCCTGATTTGATCTTTAGCAATTAGCGGTCTTGCAATAGAAGTTCCTAATAAATAAACACCTTCATAAATTGCATGCCCTCTTATCATTGGGAAAACGTAATCTTTTACAAAAATATCCTTTAAGTCTTGAATTATGATTTTTTTAACACCAAGTTTTTTTGCATTAGTGATAATTTTTTTTTTATCAATTTTTTGACCAATATCAGCCGTGTAACAGATTACTTCAGAATTATACTTTTCCTGAAGCCATTTGAGAATGATTGAAGTATCCAGCCCACCGGAATAGGCTAAAACAATTTTTTTTCTGTTTTTCATTAATTAAAATTAAGAACAGCTTTTTTTTGCTGCATTATATGCTTTTGTAAATCCCATTAATGAGTAATGATCTATTGTTTGTGATCCTGATTGATTGTATCCAGTAATCATTATTCTTGATGCTTTTTTCATCCTTTTAACAATTTTTTTTTCTATTTTATTACTTGATATCCATGCAAAATTATCTTGAGATATATCAAATTTATATTTTGATTTACCTGAGGCTGCTATTATAGAGTTTTGAGTATTATAGTCGTATCCAGATGTGGTACTAACTTCGTCTATAACTTTTTCAGAAGGCCTGAATGTTACGAATAATCTCGCTTGTCTATCTCCTTTTTTAGGTGATTGTAATACAGGCTTAGATTGAGCAAAACAAACTTTACCACTATCACCTGCCACAACTATTGTTTCCCAGTCTTTAAATTTACCAATTTTTTTGGCATTTTCTGCTGAAGCAAAATTTGTGAATATAAAAGTTAAGATTATTGAAATAAATATTAATTTTTTCATTATGGACATGGATTTTGATATATTTTTTGTACCTCGTTTATTTCGTTTATCACCTCTTCACTTAAATTTACTTTTACACTTTCTATGTTTGTTTTCAACTGCTCCATTGTAGTTGCACCAATAATAACACTGGTCATAAATTCTTGTATCTCACAAAATTTTAATGACATTTGACTGAGATCTAAATTATGTTTTTTGCTAATTTTATAATATTCTTCTACTGAAACATCCATATTAGGAGTATTATATCTATATTTCCAAAATTCACCGTCTCTCTCCATCCTTGAACCTTTTGGATAAGTTCCATTTCTATATTTTCCACTTAAATATCCACTTGCAAGAGGTGAGTAAGCTAAGCATCCAATTTTTTCTCTAATTGAAATTTCTGACAACCCAATTTCATATGTACGATTCATAAGACTATAAGGATTTTGAATTGACATCATCCTTGGTAGGTTTTTATCTTTATGAAGTTTTAAATATTGAGTAACTCCCCATGGTGTTTCATTGGACAAACCAACGTATCTGATTTTTCCTTGATCAATGTATTTTTTTAAATTCTCTAAAACTTCTTCGAAACTATTCCACTCTTTTTCAATATGTTCATAATTAAGTTTACCAAAGCTATTAACACTTCTTTCAGGCCAATGTAATTGATATAAATCTATATAATCTGTCTTTAATCTTTTTAGACTATCATGGAGAGCATTTTCTAAATTTTTTCCAACGAAACTATTTTCTCCTCCTCTGATATATTCTCTTGCTGGTCCTGCAACTTTAGTTGCTAAAATTACCTTGTCCCTTTTTTTAGTTTTTTTAAACCAATTTCCAATTATTGCCTCAGTGTGCCCAAAGGTTCTTTCTACCGGAGGTACTGCGTAAAGTTCTGCTGTATCCCAAAAATTTACCCCTTGATCTAAAGCATAATCCATTTGTTGAAAACCCTCTTCTTGACTATTTTGCTCACCCCAAGTCATCGTACCGAGACAAATTGTGCTCACATCTAAGTCAGTATTTCCTAGTTTCTTATAATTCATTATTATTTAGTGTTAGTTACATTTATTTTGACTGCTTGAAAATATACTAAAATATTACTATATATATATTATGGATTTCAATAGAGACAACATTTTAAACAAATCAACTACTGCACAAAAAACTGTGGTTATGGATGAAGGCTTAAGAGCCTACATGCTTAAAGTTTATAACTACATGGCAACTGGTGTTTTACTTACAGGGATAATTGCTCTTTTATCATTCAAAATGTCTGTTGTAACTGATGCCAACGGATCAATTGTTGCTTTAACTGAGTTTGGAAATGCAATTTATCTATCAGGACTTAAGTGGATAGTAATGCTAGCACCATTAGGAATTGTCTTTTACATGAGTTTTGGAATTAATAAGATGAGCGCTTCAAAAGCACAAACCACTTTTTGGGTATTTGCTGCTTTAATGGGACTATCTTTGTCATCAATTTTATTAGTTTACACGGGATTAAGTGTAACAAGAGTTTTCTTTATTTCTTCAGCAACATTTGGTGCAATGAGTATTTATGGCTACACAACTAAAAGAGATCTTACTAAGTTAGGTTCATTTTTAATGATGGGATTAATTGGAATTATAATTGCATCAATAGTTAATATATTTTTAAAATCATCAATGATGTATTTTGCTATATCAATAATTGGTGTTCTAGTATTTGTTGGTTTAACTGCTTACGATACCCAAAAAATAAAAAATATGTATGCAGCATCAGACTCTGGCGAAATGGTAGGTAAAAAAGCTGTTATGGGCGCCCTAACTTTATATCTAGACTTTATTAATTTATTTATAATGTTGTTAAGACTATTCGGTCAAAGACGATAATTAAAATTTAATAGTTTCTACCAACTTAAATAAATCATTTTTCATAAGATTGCACTTCTCTATACATGCAACTGTAATTACATATTCTTTTTTTTTATATTGAAATATAATTTGCTGGGTTAATTCATTTTCAAAAAAAGAATTTTTATTTTCTCTATACATACTCCAATCTGCAAACTTTGGATATTGATGCATTCTACATTCAATTATATCAACTTTTTTTCCACCATATTTCATTGAATTTTTTATAATTTTCTTACATTGTTTTAGAACTTTTTTTTTATTAACTTTGTACTGATTGTTAAATACTAAAATTGATATATTATTTAATGGGCTTTGTTCAAAATTATAAAGTAATTCTATATCTTTTTTCTGCAATATTTCTTTAAATCTTTCTATTTGCTTTTGTTTGAAAGGATCTTTATGTGATTTTTTATAAACATCAAACAGGGTCAGATTATTTATAATTTGGTAACCATCTGAAAGTTTAAATTTAAATTTGTGCTTACTGTTAAATTCTGCTGCAAAACTATATTGATTATATGAAACTAAAATAATTATTAATGCAAAAAATCTCATGTTCAAACAACATATTAATTCAACCCTATTATGCAATAACAAAAAATTTAATTATTGTATTTAAAATTAATTTTTTATGATAATATGTTTTATGCGTTTTCCAAAAATATTTTTAATTCTTGCAATTCCATTTACTCTATCTGCATGTGGAGGCGGAGGCGGCTCTACGGCTGAAGGAGTTGGAACTGGTACAGTTTCTATGTGTACAGACTCAGGAACTGATTATCAAACTACTGAATACTATCAAGGATCAGTATATCTTTCAGAAAAAACTAGAAGAGTTGTTTGTGCAAGTTCAGCATATGCTAGAGGAGCTACAGGTAATGGAATTCAGGTAGCAGTTGTTGATACTGGAGTAGATGCTGATCACACTGACATCGACGCCAATATGGTTTCTTTTACTACTGGTTCTGACACTGTAAATAATGATAACGATGCAAGTGACGATGAAGGTCATGGATCACATGTTGCAGGTATAATAGCGGCAGAAAAGAATAGTTCTGGAATGCATGGTGTAGCCTATGATGCAGACATTTATGCTTTTAAAGGTTTAAATTCAAGCGGTGTTGGAACAAATACAACTTTAGGAAATGCATTTGGACTTATTGAGGATATAGCAGCAATTGATATCGTTAATAATAGTTGGGGTTCGAATAGTGACTGTTCAAGCGCATCAGAATGCAGAACGGCAGTTGGAACTACAATTTATGACAATTGGGAGGACATGTCTCAATTGTCTACACCAAAAATAACAGTATTTGCTGCTGGAAATGATTCTGAGGATCAACCCGGAACACAGTGTCAAGCTATGGTTTATAATTCTGATATTAATGCAGTTTCGATTTGTGTCGTAGCAATTAGTTATTCAGAGCTTGGAAAAGATAATGGATACTTAGCAACTTTTTCGAATAAATGTGGAAAGGTAGCCTCTTACTGCATTGCTGCTCCTGGCGATAGAATATACTCATTAACTGAATCTGGTTCTTATACTTTTGCAAGCGGAACTTCTATGGCAGCCCCAATGGTTTCCGGTGGTCTAGCAATTGTAATGCAAGAATTTTCTTCTTTAACTCCAGCTCAAGTTGTTTCAAGACTTTTAACAACAGCAAATGACTCTGGAGAATATTCTCAAACTTCAATTTATGGACATGGATTAATGAATTTAAACTCTGCGACTTCTGCAATTGCAAAACTTCAAGTCATTGATGGTAGCGAGTTATTAGATGGTCAAAGTACATCTTATTTTGACTTATCTCACAATAGCTTTACAAGTAGCGCAGCTTTTTCAAATGCATTGAGTACAGCTCTCGAAGGTAAGGTTATGGAGGTCTATGATAGTTTTGATAGAGCAAACTTCGATGTAAATGTAAGTGATTTCTTTAGTTCTGGTAGCTATGTGTCCAATAATACAGTCAATAACCATTTATATAGACTTCAGCCTAAAACAAAAAATGAAAATTCTTATAAAAATCTTTATGGTAATTTTAATTTTGAATTTAATGGAGATCAATTAGGTAGCTCAATTTTTCAGTCAGCAGGAGATTTTTTAACCCTAGGTTATAATCAATCAACAAATAGTTTTGAGAATTCATTAGAAACATTAACCTCATTTTTTAATGATAATTCTTTTGGTAACAAATATCTTAAAAACCCTTACTTCAATTCAGGTTCTGGATATGACTACTTTATGTCTTTAAACTCAAGTGGTGTCTTTGGAGTAGACACATTTACTAACTCTAATTCAAGTGACATGGCACTGGCATTAAATTTAAATCCACTATCTACATATGGTAAAAATAATAATTATGGGGACCTTCAATTAGTGTTTGGCACTAATTATGAAAAAGACAAATTTTTAAATTCTTATTCCTCTGGTGTTTTTTCAACGGGAGATATGTCAAATACTAATTTCACTGGAGTAAAATATAAAAAAGAATTGATAGAAAATATAACATTTGTTGGCTCAGGTTTTGCTGGCTATACTCACATTGATAAGGCATCCAATTCTTATATTGACAGCTCAACGCCACTGTTAACAAGTTCTTTTACATTTGGTTTAGCGAAGTCTGATTTTTTTACAAAGGATCAAAGAATTGGTTTCTTTTTCAATCAACCTTTAAGAGTTGAAGATGGTAATTTAAACTTAAGATTACCTACCTCGTCAGATAGAGATAGAACAGTTACATATAGTAATTTTAATTTAGATTTAGAGCCTGATGCTAGACAGATTAATTTAGATATAATTTTTGATAAATCAATCACAGAAATGTCAAATTTAAGTGCAAATATAACACATGTTAAAAATGGTGATCACTCAAGTTCCTCAGATTCTCAAAACTTTTTATCAATATTTTATAAAAAAACTTTTTAACTTGAATTTTAAGTTAATTATAATTTTAATTTTTTTTCATCATTAAATTATTCTTATGCAGCAAAAAAAAATTTAGACGAAATATATTGTGATGTTGCTAAATTTGAGTTATTTAAAAATAAACTTAACTATATTTCTTCTAAAGATAAAAATTTTTTAAATTTAGTTTCAAGCTTAGGAAATGAACTTCAAACAAAAAATTTTAATTTACTAGTTTATTTTGGATCTAAACCTTCAAGTGGATATAGTATAGAATTAAATAAAATTAAGGAGAGAAAAAATAAAATAAACTTATATTTTAAAGAAATTAAGCCAACTAAAAATTCAAACAATTTGTCAGTAATTACTCATCCGTACTGTTTAATTAAAATAAGTAATATTGAAAATTACAAAATAAATATTAGAAAAAAAAAATCAAAATTTTTTCCATTTAGCGTTTTTAACTAAATTTTGAAGATTGTTGGAATTTTTAAGGATTTTTCCGTTAGTATCGGTTATTAAATATTTTAAGTTTTTATTTGAGGGCTTAAAATTTTTACATATTTTATATATTGCATTTTCAGCCGCATTTTTAAATACACTAAAGCTTACCTGCTTACTTGAAATTGAGAGACCATAGTCTTTCCAAGATCCATTTGAAACCATTTTAGCATACAAATCTAAAATAATTTTTAACTCATCTTTTTCAAAAAAGTTTCTTTTACTCTCGTCTTTGTTTACGTTATTGACAACAAGCTTAAGATTTCTATTCATTCAATTTATATTTATTAATTAATCCTATTTGGAAAGCTGTAAAAGTGAAAGTAATAGGTAACATGCCCCAAACTTTAAAGTTTACCCAAAATTCCTCTGATTGGGTTCGCCAAACTATTTCATTTAATATTGCTAAACCAAAAAAGAAAAACATCCATCTGGTGTTTAATATTTTCCATCCTTCATCACTCAAAGGTAGCGACTTTCCTAATAACTTTTTTAGAATTGGCTCATCAGTAAAGTATTTTCCAAAGAAAAGTGCTAGGGCGAATAAAATGTTAATTATAGTAGGCTTCATGTAGATGAAGATTGGATCATCAAAATAAATTGTTAATCCACCAAAAAGTGTGATTAAAACACCACTTAACAAAGGAACCATAGGAATCTTCTTTTCAAAAACCCAAACTACAAATACTGATATTATAGTTGCAACAATCAGAGGTGGTATGGCAACTATTAAATTTTTATCACTATTATAATAAAAATAAAAAAATATTACTAAAGGACCAATATCTGTAACAAATTTAATTAAAGATTTATTCACTGCTACATATTAACAGATTAACTAAACAATCATATTTTTTTTATTGATTTTTTTAATCAAATATCCATATTTGATATGTGAGTATTCAAAAAGCAAAATTTTCAATTGGTGACGTTGTTAAACATAAACATTTCGACTTCAGAGGCGTAATTTATGATGTAGACTTCGAATTTAATAATTCAGAAGAATGGTATCAATCTATTCCAAAAAATGTAAGACCAAGAAAAGATCAACCATTTTATCATCTTCTTGCTGAAAATGAAGAGATTACTTATGAAGCATATGTGTCTGAACAAAACTTGCTTACCGACGATTCTGACGAGCCGATCAAACATCCTCTCATAAATGAGATTTTTTCAGGTAAAAAGGGAGCTGGGTACTTTAAACCCTCGAACTAGTCAATATTCCAACACAATTACTGCAAAACTTGGTCACAACCATTAAGTATATTAAAATTTATTCTGACCAAGATCTTTTTCTTCGTTATTTAACTCCCTCCAGATTTTGGTCAGAGTTAATTTAGATCAATTCACAAGAAGTATATTTATGCTATAAAAACTAAATGATAAACTATTTTAATCCATCTAATACCTTAATATTAATAAATAAGTTGCAAAAATTTGTATTTGCACTTTTTATAATTGTTTTAGCATTAGGTCTATTAGAGGCTTTAGTTTTGTCTCCAGAAGATTACAAACAAAGTGACACTGTTAGAATAATGTATGTTCATGTTCCATCTGCATGGATTTCACTTGGAATTTTTTCTATACTTTCAATTTTATCATTTGGGATATTGATACTTAAAAATAAAAATTTCTCTTTGATCACAAAAAGCTTAGCACCGACAGGTTTTGTTTTTAGTATTATAGCACTTGTCACAGGTTCAATTTGGGGAAAGCCAACTTGGGGTACCTGGTGGGCATGGGATGCTAGAATTACATCAATGCTATTGTTGTCAGTTTTTTATCTGATGTTTATAATTTCCTGGCAATTATTTGAAGACACAAACAAAGCAATCAAATATAGTTCCTTAATTGCAATAATTGGCCTATTAAACCTTCCAATCATTAAATTTTCAGTAGATTGGTGGAATACATTGCATCAACCGGCATCTATTAATATATTATCAGAGTCCAGTATTCATCCGTCAATGATGGTCCCGTTAGCAATAATGACTGCGGCATTTGCCCTTTTTTCTCTTTTGATATTTTTAATGAAATATAATACAGAACTGATAAAAATTAAAAATAAGGGATTAGATAGGCTATGATAAGTGAAATTTTACACATGAATGGATATGGTGTTTACGTATGGTCCTCATTTTTATTTACTCTAGTTAGCTTTGGAGTCTTGTACAAAATTGTTAAAGCTCAGTTGATAAATGAAAGAAAAAAATTTGAGACTAAGTTTAAACAACTAGAAATCCAAAAAACAGAACTAGTAAAAAAACAAAAAACGTACAGAGAGATTTTAGTAAACATATCTTCTTCTAGCATTTAACTTTTATTATCATGTACGGTAAAAAAGTTAAATTAAGAGCTCTTTTCATTTCTTTAATATTTTTTTCATCAGCGCTAATACTATTTATAATATTCAAATCTCTTGAGGATAATGTCGTTTATTTTAAATCACCAACCGATATTCAAAACTTAAAAGAATTAGAAAAAAAGAAAATTAGAGTCGGTGGTATGGTTAAAAAAAATTCAATAAACACTAATGACAACGAAATAAACTTTGTTATCACTGATTTTAAAAATGAATTGTATGTTGTTTTCAGTGGATCTGTGCCTAATTTGTTTGAAGAGGAAAAAGGTGTCGTCGCTGAAGGTACACTTAAAGATAGAAATTATTTGAAGGCTACGAAAATTTTAGCAAAGCATGACGAAAATTACATGCCACCTGAGGTAAGTGAGGCCCTGAAAGAAAGTAAATAATGATTAATCAATTTGGTAATTATTCATTAATTATTGCTTTAATTACTTCTGTATACTTAATTTATAAATCTTTTTTTTCCTTTAAAAGATTTGAAACAAATCTAAATAGTAGAATATTTTCTGCAATATCAATTCAATTTATTATGATCGTAATAAGTTTTTCAAGTTTAACTTATGCTTTTCTAGTTTCAGATTTTAGTAATCAAACTGTTTTTAACAACTCACATACAACTATACCTTCATTTTATAAATTTTCAGGAACTTGGGGAAATCATGAGGGTAGCTTATTATTATGGCTATCGGTATTAATAATTTTTTTGTTAATTTTTGTACTAAGATCAAGTAAACAAAACATTTCTTATAGACTTTTAACAATTTTGTTCCAGGAAATAATAATATTAGGTTTTTTATTATTTATTCTTTTTACATCAAATCCATTTGTATATTTAATTCCTATTCCCAATGAAGGGCAAGGTCTTAATCCTATATTACAAGATCCAGCACTAGCTATACATCCGCCTATACTTTATTTAGGTTACGTTGGAACTTCCATAATTTTTTCATCAGCGCTAGCAGCACTGGTAACAAATAATATTAATTCAGTATGGGCTAATCATATAAAAAAATGGATACTAATTTCATTTATTTTTTTAACTATTGGAATTTTACTTGGTTCCATTTGGGCTTATTATGAATTAGGTTGGGGAGGCTTTTGGTTTTGGGATCCAGTAGAAAATGTATCTTTGATGCCCTGGTTTTGTTTAACAGCGCTACTTCATTCAATAATTGTTTTAGAAAAAAGAAATCAATTTCATGGATGGATTGTTATTTTATCTATTACAACATTTGCCTTAAGCATGAGTGGCACATTTTTAGTTCGATCAGGAATATTAAATTCTATTCATACTTTTGCAAACGATCCTTCCCGAGGAATATTTATATTATGTTTTTTATTTTTATTAATAATATTATCTATATTTATCTATTTTATATTTCAAAAAAATATTCCGATTCAATTTTTCAAAAATTATTTTATTAGTAAAGAAACAGCAATTTTAATAAATAATTGGTTCATGATGTTTTTTTTATCAGTAGTTCTAATAGGTACAGTTTATCCAATTTTTTTAGAGACAATTAATGGTGATAAAATTTCAATTGGTCCACCATTTTATCATAAATTATTAATTCCTTTTTTAATTCCATTTTTATTATTTATGTCGATAGGGCCTAAATTAAGTTGGGTTAAACAAAAGATTAATAAAACAAATTACAAAATAATTTCAATATTCTTATTTTCTATACTTACGGCTTATATAATTTTTGAAAAATCAAGCTTATCAACATTGTATTCTTTACCACTTTTTGCCCTAAGTATTTACCTTATGATTGTTACAATAAGAGATTTTATGGGAAAAAAATCTTCAATAAATCAAAAAATATCCCACCTTGGTTTTAGTCTTTTAATTTTTAGTATTTTAATTAATGGAATTTACTCCAAAGAATTTACTTCAAATATGAAAGTTGGCGATGAAAGAAAATTTTTAGGTAAAATTATAAAATTTGAGGACTTGCAAGTATTTCAAAGCCAAAATTTTAAATCTTTAAGAGCCGAATTCATAATTAAAGATAAAAATAAAATTTTTAATATGAAACCTGAGATTAGAATTTATAATCAACCAGAAACTATTACGAGTGAGGCCGATATATTAACAACTTTTTACTCAGATAATTTTTTGGTATTCAATATTTTAAAAACAGATGGATATTTTAACGTAAGATATCAATTTAAACCATTAATGATTTGGATTTGGATTTCTGTAATATTAATTTCAACTGGCAGTATATTTAGTCTATTAGGTAGACAAAAATGATTAAAAATTTAAAATTATTTTTTTTTCTAAGCTTAGCATTAGTAATTTTTTTTGTGATGTTAAAAGGATTAAATAATCTAAATAAATATTCAAAAGAAATAATAACTACTGAAATTGATCCTGATATACTTTTTAAAACTCTCTACCTCGAAAAAGAGGTTAATTTGAATCAACTAACTGATAAAAATGAGATTTATTTAATAAATATTTGGGCCTCATGGTGTTTACCTTGTAAGGATGAGCATAGCCTCTTAATGAGATTAAATAAGGATAAAATAAATATAATAGGTTTAAATTATAAAGATACCAAAAGTAATGCAAAAAAATTTATTAAAAACTTAGGTAATCCTTATTCTGAAATTTTGATAGA
>MDTG01444795.1_pt1 | contig 13379 bp, 3 predicted proteins | sample 811421 | NCBI WGS metagenome assembly MDTG01 (sample SAMN05326645, study PRJNA326480) | marine metagenome | isolation source: seawater | place: Pacific Ocean: South East | collected 2011 | reverse complement strand
TTTTAATATTACCTGTTCGACCAGAAGACCCTATAAGGGCGAGTTGTTGATAGCTTATATTTTTCCCATTATCCGCACCTAAGGCGACACTCAGAGCGTTTGCGTAACAGGTACCAAGCCCACCCTGAGTTTGAGTTTTTTGGTGTTTAAGTGAAGAGGTAAAGAGAGATTCTTCCCCAAATGGATTTTCTTTGCAAGCGTTCGAAAATACGACTGAAGAATAAATTAAAATTATTGAGAAAAAGTAAAATTTCACTCTGTATTTACGGCATAATTCAATATTAAAATTAATGCAATTTTTAGAGGCACATAGCATAAAACATGAACTTTCTAAGTACTCATATTTAAAACATATTCAATAGAATATTTAAGCTAGCATCAACATAGCCGATAATAACAGTATGTTTTGGCGTCTTGTTATTACACTAATCTTATTTAGTTCTTGTGTCCCCAAAGAGGATGAAGTATCTCAAATTAAAACTTCAGATGATAGCTACGCAGTTGAGAAGAAAGAATTTGCCAACACAAAAAGTTCTTATGAAGAATACATAGATAATTTAAATGAAAATACTTCGCCTAAAGACATATTGTCACCTAAGCAATTTAAAACCAACCAATTATTAGAAAGAGTCGCTCAAGGAAATCCTCCTCCTAATGAATTGATTGTTCAACCAATCGCAGTCCCAATAGTTCCAGGCGGAATTCAAGTGGAAGGACAAAGTCCCATTGATCATGCTTTATCGTTAGATCATGAGATAGATAATAATTACTTGGAGCTATCATTTCAATTAGAGGCAGGTGATAGACTCTATATTCCATTCAAAAAATATTGCATCAATCAAAATGGCATTGGTTTTCATCTTTGCAAATACAACGCAATCATAGATTGGGGTGATAATGCAAAATCTATTATATCCAATGAGACTACACTTGGCGATGTTTTTCAAAGTTTTGTTATTCAAAATTCAAATAATCAACCAGCGACTGTTTTATCCCATACTTATACGAGTCAAAATAACTTCACCGTTAAAATAAAAGGGATTTTTGAGGGTTTTGGCAGTAGACGACATATCAATAGGGTTTTTAAAGACTCCCTTATAAGTGTAAACACCGTGGGAAATATTTCAATCCCGGACTTATCCTATGCATTTTATGATCTAGAACGCCCACATATAAGTTTAAATATTCCGAACATTTTAAATGTAAATAGTGCCACCTCTATGTTTGAGAACTCAAAATTAAAAAACCTAGATATAGGCTCATTAAATCTATCAAATACCTACTCGATGAAAAATATGTTCAAAGGAACAGAAATAAATGACTTAACCCTAAGAAGTCAAAGCTATTCAAACCTTATAACTATCTCCGAAATTTTTAAGAATAGTTTAATTAAGGGATCAATCAACAACTTGAATCGACTAGGAATGTCTAGTATCAAATTTTTTAACCAATCTTTTAAAAATGCTCGGATAAAACTTATCGATTTATCTCAGTGGAACTTCCAATCCGCGATAACGGTTAGTGAAATGTTTCATCAATTCATGAGTAAAATAGTACTAGATGCCGCGCCATTAAAAACACTTAGGATTCGCAGATCATTAAATAATGCTTTTACAAGTTCTCCAAATTACAAGCTTGAATGCCTTAATTACACAAATAGATCTTACGTATTTAATAAAAGATGTCCAAAGCCTAGAGAAGAAAAATATAGTTACAGCAAATATATATCTAACGAAAAACAAAAAAATAAAGACTGGTCCCCAGCTCCAGGAGCGATGAAACTTTCAATCGTAACAACAACAAAAAACCAAAGTGTGAAACTTCCTTTTTCTACCGACACCACATTAAGAATATTTTGGGGCGATAACCAAATGTCCAACGACTCAATTCACACTCATGAATATTCAACACCTGACACGTACTACGTAACGATCGTTCCACCAAATGATGGAATTCCAATTGATCTAAATAGAATTGATGATTCGTGGAAAAATAGTATCCGAGGTGTCTATAATTTTGGAAAAATAAACACACCTACTCTTGAAGGCCTATTTAAAAATTGTGCAAGGCTTGAATTTTTCAAACTAGGACAAAACTATACTCCTAAAGTGGATATCAGAAATTTTTCCTCTATGTTTTTAAACGCGATAAACTTAAGTAGTCTTGATTTAAGCAATCTTGTCACAGACTCTGCCTCAAATATTTCATCAATGTTTGAAGGAACAACCTCCCTGGAAAGGCTGAACACCAAAAACTGGGACACAAGTACAGTAACCAATTTTTCTAAGGTTTTTTTTAATTCAACATCAATAGAACAATTAGATTTAAGCCATTGGAATGTCTCTAGTGGATTAGATTTCACAAACACTTTTAAAAATGCCTCTTTTCTAAAACACCTAAATATCTCAGGCTGGGATATAGGGAGTGACGGCGTATCTGTAGATGAAATGTTAGCGAATCTCAATAATTTGGACACTCTTGACATTAGGGCACTCAGAGAACCTGAAGATGATGAAAATTTTGGACTTGAAGTAAATGGTGTATTAGTTATGTGTAGCTCTATGGATGGGTTTTGGGGTGATATACCCTGTGAAAACTTTGCATTTGAGTTCACCTTTTTAATACGAAATGGAGCGGAAAACCAAACACTGACTATCCCTACGCACCAGTGCGCTAACGGACAAGTATGCTATAGAAACATCACTGTTTGCTGGGGCGATGAAACCCCTGAAGTACCTTGTCAAAAATTTGAGGCTCCTTCAAATCAGATAAACTTGACTCATAATTATACATCTCCAGGAACTAAAAAAGTTATCGTTGATGGCGCTTCTTTCTATGGTTTTGGTACCGATACTTACAATGAAGAAGAGTATACAGTATATAAAAATGGATTAAAAAAAGCTCGATGGGGAGTTTTACCTGTTGTCAAAATGAAACATGCTTTCAGCGGTACTACGGCATTAAATAGTTTTTCAGCACCAAGAAGATACGTAAATGACACTAACCTAACAGACGTTTCTTTTTTATTTTATGATACAGAATACAATGGCGAAATAAATTTAAGTGGATTTAAGTTTCAAAAAGTAACTACCATGAGATCAATGTTTGAAAGTGCTAAAAGAGTAAAGAAAATATACTTCAATACAACAAACACTATTAAACGTCCTGTTGATCTTTATAAATTTGTGAAAAACACATCTGCATTAAATAAAATGACCGTTTTTAAATTTAAACCAACCCCTGATAATCCAGGAAACATGTCAATGCGCGAAGCTTTTTTTAACACAAATCTTGAGGAAGTTAATATTAATCATTGGGACGTCAGTAGAGTGAGTTCCTTAAACCAAACATTTAGATATTCAAATTTTAAAACTTTAAATCTTTCCTCTTGGACTCCTACACAAGTTAATGATATGAGCTTTACATTTTCTGAAATGTTTAATGTAACTCACATAAACATCGATGGCCCAGGATGGGCAAATATGCCTTTGGTTACCACACATACCTTTGCATTTAACGGGGCTGATTACCGTGAAGGAGGCGAAGGAGTATCCAAATTAAAAAAAATAATTGGAATACAAAATTTAGATGTAAGTAACTCAACCAACTTTAAGTGTTTTTTTCAGAAATTAATTAATTGGGAGTTTTCAGGAAAACTTAATTGGCACACTCCAAAATTGGAGAATTTCGGTTGGTTCTTACAAGGCGCCAAAAAAGTGAAAAATTTAGATATAAGTTCTTTCACACTCTCAAAAGTTACATCATTTAGATTCTCCTTTTATGGCACTGAAAACCTTGAGACCTTATCCATGCCAATAATTGGTATTCATCCCTTGGGTAATTCAGCTCCATTAATGCAAATGGATCGTGCCTTTTATAATACAAAGAAACTTAAGAAGATAGACGGGATAAGTAGCTGGGATACCAGCAAGGTAAGTAATTTTAAACAAGCTTTTTTGAACTCTGGAATAAGTAATTTTGATATCTCTGGGTGGGATGTTGGAAACGTGAATACATTTGAAGAAATGTTCAAAGGCTCAAATATACAAGTAGCCGATATGAATAATTGGAATATTAAATCAAATGAAGCCGTAGAAGAGGATACGGATCAAAGTACAAAAAATGTTCGCTTCAAGCACATGTTTTCACAAACTTCAAAACTAGGAAGGGTTATATTTCCAGAAGATCAATCCTTTGTTCTAGACATTGATATGCACGGAAGATTGTTTAATAATATCCAATCAACATTTGATAATAATAGTAATGACTATAAAGAATTTGTTCAAAGTATAGGCGGTGCATGGAACTTTATTTCCAATGCTTTTAAAAACTATAATTTAAATGGAATAATTCAAGCGACAGACAGTATCGGCACTATTACATCACAGACAGGTCAATTGTTTTCACAAGATCAATCCTTTGCATTTGAAGATGTACCAAATTTCCAACAAACTGTTCCAACAAACGCTCCACTTTTTTGCACGATGAGCAAACCACCAGAGCTTGTGGAAATTAATTTTAAAAATAATCCAATTGATAATTACAGAGAAATGTTTCTCAATTTTCAAGGTAGTTTAGAGCTTCAAAATTTCAAAATTAATAGCACATCAGGCAGTATTGAAGATATATTTAAAGGTGCCAACATTGAGTACCTGTCCTTTGATAATTTGAGTTTTGAAAACTTAGTGACAGGGGCGATACTAAATATTATGCCTCCCCATCAATTGTCGATGAATGAACCATCAAGTAGAAATTTCGCGAGTTTTAGTTTATCAACCGAGGCTGGCTCTCAACCAAGTGTTAAGAAGTTTGAAATTTCAAATGTTGATGTATTAAATAATGAAAATTTTGATATGTTATTCGCCACTTTTAATGGTTTGGAGGAAATAAAAATCTCTTATTGGACATGGGGGGAAAATATTCAAAGCGTTGCAAATATGTTTACAATTCAAAAAGCAAAACAAGTTTGCCTGCCAAATGGTTTCATTGATTCAGGAACAACTAATATAACCTCATTAAACTTTATGTTTAGCGGATTAGGATCACAAAATGAAGGTATAGGTCCCGCATTAAACTTAACTTCTTGGAATACTCAAAATATTGAAGATTTATCTTATATGTTTACCACTGCGAACCTCTCAAATGTAGATTTATCAGGCTGGAATGTAAGGAAAGTAGATACGGTCGTCAGTATGTTTCATGAATCCAAAATAAGCACTTTGAACTTAACTAATTGGTCTTTAGATAAATTAGTAGGATCGGGACCAATAAATGATGATAACGTTAAGGAGGCAGCACCATGGGTTTTTGTCTACGACTCCAAAATACAGAATTTTTTAAACCTAACTCGTAAACAAGGTGATTTAACTCAAATCTCCCTTTATGGGTGGGAACCAATTTTCACGAGAATACACGATTCACTACCATCTGCCTCAAGGACAGACTTTAGATTTGGGGGGTCTTACGGTGGTGTATTATATAGATTTTTTTGGGGTGGGGTAATTAACACTCAAACAACAGAAAAAGAATTAAATTGGATCAGAGTACTTTGTTCAATAGACGGATTTCCAAATGCAAGAAAAAATCCAAACAACTTTTTATCAGATCTTCAATCATGCTATTTGACTTGGGACAGCGACTTGACAAAATCAACTATTCAAAGAATTTTGGACTCAATCATTCTATGATTCCTAACAATTTAACAAAGCACAAAACACAGCACAAAGGGTGCTTCACAAAGGGCACAAAGTGTCTGTTGTGCCATGCTCTTTCACAAAGGGTGCCATGCTCTTTTGGTTTACACAAAGGGTGCCATGCTCTTTTGGTTTCGCATATGCTAAGCTTTTCTGCGTGAAGTCCTTGAGATTGGATATTTAAAAATGGGTTTTTTCAAAGCTTTTGAAAACTCGCTCGGAAAAATTTCTAAATCATTTATCCATTGTAAAAATTTTTGGTTATTAGAATTATTTTCATTATACAATGTGAAACCTATATCTTTTTTCTTAAAAATATAATGAAGACTACTAAATTCATATTCTTCACACACCCTAACCAAACCGGCCCGAATAGGGTTACGGTAAATATATTTTTGAACAAGTTCATAATAATTTTGATCTTTTATTAATGACCAATGATAACGGTCTCCAAAAATCCGATTTATTCGCCCTGTGCTTTTTCTAACCCCCTTCGATAGGCCGGAGTTAAAGTAATACATAAATTTGTCCAAATCGCAGTTAGGAGTCCATATTAACAAATGATAGTGATTATTCATTAGAACAAAAGATTGAATATTAACATTCACCTTCGAGCTTGCTGTTTTTAAATTTGTTAAACAAAGACTCCACACCTCTTTTAACGGTAGATCAAACCAATCCTTATTATTGGTCCTTATCGTTACATGATACGGAAATTCACTAGTTCTGATTATTGATTTTCTCGGCATTTAATCTTAGTGCAAAATTAATATCCAAATAAAAAGAAAATCTTTTTAATAATTCATTTTTGCACTTGCGAAACCAAAAGAGCATGGCACCTATAAGCACTAAAAGTAAATCTTTTTAATAATTCATTTTTGCACTTGCGAAACCAAAAGAGCATGGCACCTATAAGCACCTAAAAGAGCATGGCACCTATAAGGACCTATAAGGAGTTAATTTTGGTAATAGGAATCTTCTATTTGATGTACACATCTTGTTCCGACATCCGCTCTTTCCTCTTCATCTGGATTTTCAAGTTGAAGGAAATAAACTCCCGCGCCTCCACCATCACGAAAGCCTCCTCCGAATAAAAGGTGCGACTCATTATCTCCATTAAACAAGCTAGCTTTTGCAGCGTCTGCTGTCGTAGTACCAAAGGCTTCCCAAAGATATACTCTATCACTATGTAAATGATCCGTTTCAATTCCACTAGTTGTGCCGATTGGAAAAACAAAATCTGAAAATAGCATATTGCTCGTTGAAACCAAATCATTTTGCGCAGACGGCCTAATGGGAAGGCCTAAAGGTATATTCATGGAGTTTACAATGTCGCTCGCAGAGTCGATAACAAAGTTACGATCTTCAATATTATTGTCTTCATCTGTCATTACTATTCCAATGGATTTAGAATCCAATGTCAGACCGTCAGTAAAAAAGTCTTGTTGAAGAATATTATAAAAATCATTTGCAAAGGTATTAGAATTTAGAGCGAGCAGAGGATTAGAGCCGGATGAATATTCTGTATTCAAGAAAAAATCATTACTCCACTCTGATAGATTCCCAACATGATCTTGAATACCAAATCTACTTTGACAATTTTTCGTTAAGTTACTTCCCGTCATGATTGATCTAATCAATTTACTTTCCCCATCTCTCCATGTGAAACTTGCTAGATCTGTGGCAGTTACAGTTTCAGGGGTATTAACTGGAGGGTTGGTAGAACTCGTAAACTCATCGTCAATACCATTGGCACTTTGGGTATTACATCGACTAGTAGAGTTTAGACTCAAACCATTTTCTAGAATTTCAATTTCCTCGTGTGAGTAATCATCACTCCATAGCCCAAAAGCTCGTTGCTGTCTTCTAGTAGGCACATCAGGGCCTGGTGCGGAAATAATACTTTTATAACCTCTATACTCTGAAGGATTCGGATTCACAGAAACTTTAGACAATCCAAAACTCTTGAAGTGAGCATCAGTAACATCACATAATTCATCCGCATCCTCTTTTGATATATTACTTATTGGAGGAAGATGAACATTAGAAATACCAAAACCCAACTTTGAATAATTGGAACCTGTACTTACCTCATCCCAAGCGCCTTGTGTATCGACAGCGTTTGCAATATAACATTTAGCCTCTGCTCGATTATAATAAACTGCATTTATACTCGTCGGAGTAACATTTGTTGGCGCCGAATTGCCAATACAATCCAAGTCCTCATACTCTCCTTCTTCAAAAGCGCACTGCCTTTTTGAATAAGGGCAGGATAATTCAGATTGGTTTACTAGCATATCATAACCGATATCATAAAAAGGGCCACCAGAACCACTAGCTAGTTCTATTGCATACTCTCCTATATCATCTATCTCACTTCCATTTAAATCACTCATTCCAACACCGTGATATGCACATCTAAAATTATTGTCTTTTTCAATTTTGTATTTATCGGCGGAGAGGGATACATTTGTTCTGTTGTTTGCATGCATAAGATTGCACATCGTTTTATTTACAATCCAGCGATGAACAAAAGAATAATTTGGGAATGGTGAAAACACTCTAACTTCTGAGTAACTTTGAAGGGAGTTAGTGACTATTTGTTCACCATTACTGCCAAGTACAACAGGTTTAACAGTATAGTAATATACGGTTCCAGGTAAAGGTGGATGCCTAGTCGTCGAAAAATCGTCCAGAAAACTTTTTGAGTTTGAACTTAAAAGTTCTACATTTAATGGTTTATTTAAATCGTACTCGTCTTCAAAAAAAGTATTAGTAGTTGTCGTTGCCTTCTTTCCCACTTTTCCCATTTTTCTATAGACATTAAACCCGGCGATACTTGTGTCACCCACCGTAAAATCTTCCCATTCAATCTTTACGGAACTAGTTGCTGAGTAATCTAAAAAAGTATCCCCTGATCCTGTTTGATTTTCGAGACGATAACAAATATTTCTTCTTTGATCATAAAAGCTTGATAAGAAGTTGACTCCAACAACATTATCGGAACCATCATTTAGATTATTTTTCGGATCATCGAAAATCAGGCAACTTCCCCCAAATCCTTTATCTCTGCAAACATTTAGTTCATCACTTTGAGTGACCGAACAAGGTGTGGCCAAATCAACCCAGTTATAAGAGTTATTAACCCGACTAAAGCTCGTTTTACTTTGCCCTTCAATTGTTTGATCATCATCTTTGTATGTAAAAGCACTAAAAAGAGGCCTATCAAATGAATCATTCAGTTCGGTACTAATATTAATTTTACTTTTTACATCACCTATTGTGGAGATAAAAAGGTTTGATCCAATATTTAGGGTTTTATCGGTCTCAGAAAACTCAACTGCGGGGGCAGCATCATTATCTAAAACTTCAACATTTAACCCCTCTTGAAATGTCACTAGAAGTAATCCTCTATTTGTATATGTATAAGCATCTTTGATCCCAATATAATAAAGACCTTCTGGTAAGTCAGAAGTAATGTTAAGTTCTTGTGTTGTTTCACTTAAACTTGGAAGATCTATACTTAACAGGCAACTAGCATCGCTATCATCACAATCTAAATTATCACTAAAATCTTCTCCGGCAATAAGCGTGCCTAATTGGTCATAGGTTGAAGCTTGGTTTAATTTAAGGTGAACTAAACTTGAATAATTAAATTTTCCCACATTTGATGACAATTCTTGAACATTTACTTCGTTAGTCTCTGAATCATCTATGTGCTCAACATATATAAAAATACCACCGGCTTTTTTTCCCGTAATCTTGGCCTTACCAATATCCATTTGAGACTTTGCCACGTGACAAGTATTGGCACTTGTATTTTTATAAATGGCATTGAATTCATCCGCACTTACGCTTGTATGATCAGCACCAATACATTTTTTACCAGAATTACATAGAGTTTCACTGAATGAGCAAACATTTGGTGAGTCAACTAAATTACCAGACCTCCAAATTCCAAAAGCATCTGTAACACAATCATCTTTGGTTAGTGCTTGTTTTTGTTCATTATAATGATCAACATTAATTGGCGTTGAAATTTCACAATAGGGAGACCCTCCAATTTTAGGGCCTAAAGCTTTTATATTTTTCCAACCATTATGAGTCACATTTACTTGATTTAATTTGACTTTAAACTCTGCAAAGGAAATTTGCTCTAGCTCATTTGGAATTAAAAGAAGGTCGTTATTGTCAGTGTCAACAAAGTCAGCAAAATTTATCCGAAGGGTTGTTTCGCCACTAGAACCGGCCACTGGAGTAATTTCAATTTCAAATGTCTTTGTGTCAGCGGATTGATCATCTGCATCTCCTAGATGCATTGATGTTATGCTACCATCTACTTCAGAAAATCCTGTTTTACCATTCCCATCATATTTTATTAAAATATTTTCAATAGGAAGAAAATCAGGCCCAATGGATCCATCTGACTGATCAGGGAATTCATAGGATATAAGCGCCAATTTTTGGCCATCTTCATTTGCTCCTCCTCCCTCATCAATTATTAAATTATCAATAACAATTTTTTGTAATTGATTAATTTCAACATCACGGATGATACTTCCGACTACTTTTTCCCAATCATTCGCCGTTGCACTACCATTAGACTTAAAGCATGTTTGTTCTTGTCTTGAATAAAAAACAACGGCCCTATTACTGGTATGGGAGCTTGGAATTATCCTTCCAACGGGTGTAGCATTGCCAATACAACCATCTAACCCGCACTCCGGGGCATCTTTAAATTTATCATACTGACAAATAAAGGCAGGGTCATTTTCATTTTTAAAACCTATATTATGCGCTCCACCGTGTTCCAAACCCTGCGAATCAATTACACGATAAGCCAGAGCCAGGTTAGCAATTCCATTTGTATTAAAATCAGGGTTTGGTGTAAATTCGCAGGTTAAATCAAACGGCCCATCACTTCCCTCAAGATTTAAACAACCTCTCAAGGTTCCATTTTCACTAAGCAAATCAAAACTCTCTGGGACAATTTCATAATAAAGGTTCTCTAATAAATCAGTTTCAGTCGCAGGATCAAGTGAAAAAATGAGTGTATTCTCCTCTACTCCTACACTTGTATTAGAAGCTAAAGTGGGCTTTTGATTTATATCAGTAATTGAAAAGTAAACCTTTCCAATGTTACTTACTTCACCACCGCTAGTCGCTTGGTAGGTAAATGAGTCACTAAACTCCCTTCCGCCTTTTAAAATTAAAGGCCATTCATTATCAGCATTTTCTGGTTTGTATGATTCAAAGATGGAACCGTACATAAAAACTTCAATCAATTCATTTGCCTTTGCGTGGTTTTTAATTGCATTTTTGATTGTATGACTAGTCGTTTTATTATCTTCGATAGAGATAATAAAATGATTACCCAGCTCTCCATTTTCTCCCACACAACTTAAGTCTCCAACACCACTATCCCCACGGTACACCCAATAGGGCATTATTTTATTTATTATTAATCCTGATGAAGTCTTGGATGCATAAAATAGAGTTGGTGAAAGTGTTCTTGATCTAAAAATTACTTTACTTGGATTGTCTTCACTTATTTTTGCCTCAATCGCTCCTCCGTCATTAATGGCCCTTAAGCGATCAAGAATTCTTCTTGCAAGAGTGGTTATATAGTCTGCGTAATTATTTTTATAAGATCCACTCGCCGTATCAAGGTGAATTTGATTAGTAAGACATGTCTCTCCACAATCAGAAAAAGTAAGAACCTTATCCTCTTGGGTTTCAGGATTTTCTGCATTACTTACTCTAATTAGTAATGTATCTCCAATAGCTATTTTTTGAGATGAGCTTAACTCTAGTGAAGCAACACCCAATTCACCACAAATATTTCCGGTGGCCTCTGAGTACTCTTTTTCATCACCATATCCACCATAGCAATAAGGCCCATTCGATAAAGTGAACACATCTCTCATCTCGTAAGCAACTGTTGCTTGCCCATTTGTGTTTCCACCAATAAAGCTTATACAAATTGGCCCTTGAGACGATTTTTTTAGATCACCTGTAGACCTGGCCCTAAACCTTAAGCTGGGCACTTGATTAGTATTATTTTTTAAAACAGTAGTATCGGCCAAAAAATGATCATTATAATTAAGATCATCTAACTCAAAAATACAATTAAGGGATTTAGCAGTGGTATTATCGTCATCTCCAAGGTGGTTATACCCCAAACAATTTTTTATATCGATATATTCAGGGATATCAATTACCTCATAGCTTACTTCCGATCGGGGATGATCTATATCAAATGCAACAGATAGTTGATAATTAACCGAGCTATTAGGGTTATCAGCGTTGGCCTCTTCAATGGAGACAAAATCTGCTCCATAAATATAGCTAATAACATCGCCATTATTACTATTGGTGACTCCTGAATTGTACAAGAGGGAATCTCTAATACTTCCAACAAAGACTAGTTTATCAGATCCATTTTTATAGCTTCTAAAACATTCACTCGTGGTTTCATTAAGATAAACAATGGGTACTTTTGATGTGTGTGAGGTTGGTGTTATATTTAATTCTTCAGGTGTGGAAAAACCAATACAACTATCTCTATTTGTCGCCGCGCACTCGGGTGCATCTGCGACTTTTGACACCTGACAAATTAAAGGTGGATCATCTACAGCGGTAATATTTATAAAAAAACTGTTAATTCCAGAGTACAAACGTGGGGAAGACTTTGCTTCTGAAAATACTCTATAAGTAAAATACTCCCCGACACCATTAAAGTTTTGTTTAGATTGAATGTTAACTTCACAAGTAGAGAATAAATTGTCAAATGATGGTGTACAGACACACTCCCCTTTTACATCAATATTTTCTGAGGTCTCAATTATTTCACAGGAGGAAATTAAATCTCCATCAGGGTCACTTGCATAAAACTCGAAGGTTTTAGTTGAGTCTTCTGTCATTTCATTTTGGACCCCAAGACCCCTAGCAATAATTACGGCGTTTCTTGCTTCTTCACTAAAGTCGTTCAACTCAACACTGGGAGAATCATCAACCGACGTAACCTCAACGAAAACAAACTTCTCATTACTTCGGCCATCCCGATCAAAAATAATGTATGAAAATTCACCATGAGAAAAAAAGTTAGAATCAGGCTTTATTTTTGCGTAACACTTTCCATTTGTTTCATCACAGTAGCAAGATACAGTATAACCACCATCCCCGTCTAAAGAGTCGGAGAAACTAGTTATATCACAGCCTAATGGCGGATCATCATTTGGGTCTTTAAAAGTAAGCTCAATTGTTTTAGGTTCCGTATCCTCGGCCAAGGTTATTTTTTCAAGATTGGCCTTTGGTGGTGAGTTTTGAACAATAATACTTTCGCACTTTCGAGTGATAGTTTTAAACTCGTAACCTTCATCACATTGTGCTCGGTCCTGCGCCTCGTTTTCGAAGGCAAACTCCTGACAAGAAACGATTAAAAACAAACTCATCAACATACACATGGCATGTAAAATAAATTTGTTTATGGCCTTAACATTTTTGTTCATCAATTCTCTCTTCGAGTGACAGTTAACTTCGTGTTAAATCCATTATCAGGGTGGATAATTTTTCCGTGAATGAAACCAAGTTATCGGTGTATTTACAATTACTTACAAATCTACAGAGGTTAGTAGAACCGACAAAAATAGTTCGTTTATTTAAGCCTTAAAAGCCTAGGGTAAG
>MDTG01421184.1_pt1 | contig 13379 bp, 10 predicted proteins | sample 811421 | NCBI WGS metagenome assembly MDTG01 (sample SAMN05326645, study PRJNA326480) | marine metagenome | isolation source: seawater | place: Pacific Ocean: South East | collected 2011 | reverse complement strand
CATGTTCACTTCCATCATCAGCTTGCTGTTGTGATGCGCCGTATGATGTCGGCGCAGCGTATTCACCAACGGGCAATGGCGCACGAAAGCGTTTTCATCGACATGACAACAGAAGTGCATAAACTCGTACACTAGGTACATGCCCGTGGTGGTCGACATGATCAACCAACCCACATTTGGCGAAACTAAAAAGCCGCCGATCAACCCAGCCGGCATGGACATGAGGATGAACACCACCATGGCATAGGGTGGGAACACGGTTACACGCCAATCCGTGTGGTCGCGGAACCGCATTTCTGAATCCGTGAAGAACCGGTGATGGTTTAGGGTGTGACGTTGATATATCGCGCTGAGACCCCTGTTGTTGATAGGTTGGTGCATGATCTCTTTATGCAGAAACCACTCAAAGATATTGCACAAGAAAATTACTGCTGGAATGGTCAGCCATTCCCACCACAGCACCTGTCCCATGTGTTGGGCGTAGATGTAGAGCGCTGTGCCGCCGATCACATAGATCACCGCGATATGCACATATCCATTGTACCAGCCGGCAATCCGGGTGCGGTAATCTGACGGAATTTCAATTGCTTATCAGCCATCATGACATTCCCCCCATCCGACGTTTTAGAGTTTCTCGGTGTTTTCGGCGGCATCCGCATACAACACGTCACGTATCGCCTGTGTAGCACGGCCGTGGAACGCAACCGCGTCTTCATCCAAGTCGCCACCGGGGATCGGCGTGAGTTCGAAATTGCCGAAAGTATCCTGACCACGGACCAGGGCCGCACTGTCCCAACTCCCGACAATCTGTGCGGTATCCGGCGGCAGGAAATGCATGGAAATGCCAATCCGGCGGTCCGGCCCGTTGTTGGCGTCAGAGGCATGAGCCAAGCGGTAGTTGTGGATCGACATCTCGCCCGCGCGCAAAGGCATGTGGCGGGCGTTCGCCTCATCCAATGGAGCGGAAATTTCCTGGCCGCGGGTCAGCAGGTTGTTGGCGTCGTAGCGATCCTCGTGATCCATAACGTCACCCCGGTGCGTGCCCGGCATTACCCGCATGCACCCGTTTCCCAAACCAGCCGGCGACAGTGCCAGCCAAGCGGTGATGACGCTGTCGCTCGATAGCCCCCAATACCGCGTATCCTGGTGCCAAGACACGAAGCTTTGCGAACCAGCCTCCTTTATCCAGAACAGAGTGTTCCAGCACATGATATCCGGTCCGATGAGATCCTCGATAGGATCGAGAATTCGCGGGTCTCGGATCAAATCATCGAGCCATTTGAACAGAAGGTGCGATTTGTTGCGCTGCGCCGGTTCCAGTTTCCCACCCTGGGTCGCCTCGAAGGCCTCAAGCTTTGAGCGTAACGCATGAACTTCATCGGCACCCAAAACGGGAATGGGGCAGATATACCCTTCCCTTTCGTACCGGTTTTTCTGTTCAACACCTAACATTCGAACCCCTCTCCATGCCGCTCTGATCATAGCACAATCAGTCTAACACGTTCATGTCTCCCATGCGCATTTGCCCAGATGGTGCGCATAGGCCGCAGCCGTCTCCACACCCCCTTGGTTGATAGGCATCGCTTTGGCCTGCTCACGCTGTCGCAATCGATGCGCATATTCGCGTGGCATCATGCCGTGGGCATCGGCAACCCCCAGTTCCATGGCGGCATGCGCCGGCCAGTCCGCATGCCACAAGAGTTCCCGCGCCAGTGCGACCATATCAGCCTTGCCAGCCTGAAGGATATCCTCCGCCTGACGCGGTTCGGTTATCAGACCGACGGCAATAGTTGGCAATCCAGCGTCGCGGCGAACTCGATCGGAGAACGCGACCTGAAACCCTGGCACCCGAGGGACAAGGGGCATATCCGAATCTCCCGTGATACCCCCCGATGAGCAATCGATAAGACTGATGTCCCGATCCTTCAGCGCCTTCGCAAAAGCTACCGAATCATCAAGGTCCCAAGTGCCGCCCTCACCGTCAACGCATGAGATACGATAAAATACGGGCAGGTCGTTGGGCCAGGCGTCACGAACAACCTCCGCGACCTCAAGGGGGAAACGCATGCGTGCCTCGCGATCGCCACCATAAGCGTCTTGGCGTTGGTTGCTGACGGGCGATAGAAAACTATGCAGGAGATAGCCGTGAGCCCCATGGACCTCACAGATTTGGTACCCGGCATCCATGCTGCGCCGCGTCGCCTCCCGGAACTTGTCCAGGATCCGTCGAATGTCGTCACGATCCATCTCCTTCGGCGGATAGAAGCGTTTTTCGGCGTTGATGGGGCTGGGGGCCAAGGGCTGCCACGGTGCCATGCCGTTCGCCGCATCCGCATCGGTCAATGGCGTAAAATCCATGATCGCCGTATGGCACGCCGCCTTGCGCCCGGAATGTCCAATTTGGATCGCCGGCACCGAACCCTGTTCGCGCACGAAATCGGTGATCCGGCGATACTGTGGAATGTGGCGATCGTCCCAGATACCGGCACAGGCATAGGTCTTGCGGCCAATATCTTCGACAGCGGTTTCCTCGCCGAATACTATGCCAGCGCCTCCGACCGCCATTCGCCCCACATGGACCATCTGCCAATCAGTCGGCCCTCCTTCCACAGAATGGTATTGGCACATGGGCGAGGCAACGATTCGATTTCGAACCGTCAATCCGCGAAAGGTGATAGGCTTAAAAAGCTTCGGTGATTGCGTGTCGACGGTCATGTGGAACGCCTCCCTGCCTCTTGCTAATAACGATAGGCCGCCGACCTATAACGGTAAATTTATGAATGTTTCAAAATATTCCAATCCCCGTGCAGGCATTTCGCCTTATGTGGTGATTAGCAGAACCGTTCCCGGATTTGACCCGTCCCGCCGAACCAGCATCCGATACCAATGCGTCTGCACCATAACATGTGGAGGACACCATCTGGGATAGTCGCAATGACAATATCTAAACTGGATTGTCGAAATTGGACACCGAAATACCCGGGATCATCGTCATCATTTACCAAATTTTTGTCTGCAGTTAATCGGCTTTAGCAGCCGTGTAGCCGTATTCCCGAGCCGCACCTTCTGCGCTAATCAATCCGTTCCTAAGGTCCGACGACACGAGATCCTGCGCCCGCGCATTAGGATCGCCATGTCCGGCGCCGCCGGGCGTGTGAATGACCAACCGCTCGCCGCCGGCCACGTGCTGGGTTCCTTTGCCGCGAAGCTGCGCGCCAGAGGCTAATCTTAAAGAACCCGCGTCCCCGTTTAAGCCGCCGTCGCGGCCGCGAGGCGGATAATCGATGCGATCAAATGCCGCAAGGAGTTCCAAATCGGCGTCGATAGCCGATTCCACCTCGATCACCTGACCAAGGCCGCCCCGTTGCGCGCCAGCGCCGCCCGAATCGGTTCGATACTCCTTCCGCCACACCACGATGGGGGCCACAGATTCATTGATTTCGACCGGCGTGCCGCGAACGCCGGAGGGATAGGCCGTGGCCGACAAGCCGTCCTTGCTGGGCCGGGCGCCCGTTCCCCCATTGGTAACCGCGGTTATACAGAAGATGCTGGCATCGTTGCTGCCACGATCCGTTTCGCCGCGGAACGTGAGGTTCCAGAGACACCCCGCGCCTTCGGCAGGAATGCGTTCGGGAACGGCCTGGGCCAGACAGCCAAACACGGTGTCCGGTAACATCTGGCCGATAACGTGCCGCGAACACACAGCTGCTGGATAGGGCGCGTTCAGGATCGACCCCTCCGGAGCACGAACCGTAAACGGTGCCAAGGACCCGGCATTGTTCGGCACGTCGGGAGAGACAATGCAACTCAGGCCAAAGCAGGTATAAGCGATGGTATAAGCATGAGGCACGTTGACCCCATAGCGCGATTGCGGAGAGGTGCCGTCGTAATCCACGGAGATGCCGTCATCCGAAATCGTCACTTCCGCGACCAACTGGAGCGGTTTGTCGTAGCCATCAATGGTCATGGAGCTTCGAAAGGTGCCTTTCGGCAGCTTAGCGACTTGCGCCATGACGGCGTTATAGGAATTCTGGCAAACGTAGTCGGCCAAGGCATCGAGGCCTTCAAGACCGAACTCATCCATCATCTCCACCAGCCGGCAGCAACCGATATCGTTGCACGCGGCTAAGGAATAGACATCACCTTCGGTTTCTACCGGCTGGCGTGTGTTCTGCCGAACCATGGCCAGGAGGGTCTCATTCATTTGACCCCGGTCCGCCAGCTTAAGCATGGGGATGTAAATCCCCTCCATATGAACGTCCGTTCCGTCTGTCCCGGTCCCCAGCCCGCCAATATCCGTGATGTGCGAGGTGCACGAGAACAAGGCGACCAACCGGCCGCTCTTGAAGCACGGCGTCGTCAATACAAAGTCGTTGAGATGGCCGGTCCCAAGCCAGGGGTCGTTGGTGATATAGATATCCCCTTCGTTCATAGTTTCCAGTGGGAAATAGCGGATGAAGTGCTTCACCGCTTCGGCCATGGAATTGACGTGACCCGGTGTGCCCGTGACGGCCTGGGCAATCATGCGGCCTTGCAGATCAAATACACCGGCGGACAAGTCCCCGCATTCGCGGACGATGGGGCTGAAGGCCGTTCGCAACAAGGTCTGGGCCTGCTCCTCAACGACGGAAACGAGGCGGTTCCACATGATCTGCATCTGAATCTTTTCAAAGGCCTGGGTCATGAAGTACGCTCCCGGTTTAGTTCGACGATGATAAACCCGTTTGCCGCGATCCGTGCATCAAAATTCTTTGGGACAAAAGTGGAGGTCTCGTTTTCGGCAATCACCGCCGGGCCGGTAATCGCGTCCCCCGGGATTAGGTCAGGCCGCCAATGCAGGGGCACGTCCCTTATCTGACCGGACGCCGGGTCAAAGATGGCCCGCGACCCGGCCACCTGCGCATCACGGCTCTCATCAGATTCGATCGATGTCATTTCAGATGGCGCTGACGCTGTCGTCAAGGTCAACGCCCAAGTCAACGCCTCAACTTCTGCATTGGGCAGCGTTCGTTGGTAGAAGCGTTCATAAGTCGCGTCGAAGGAAGCCTGAACAAGGTCCGCATCGTCATCCGTCACTGGCCGTGTTGGTAAGTTAACAGCAATCTCGTGACCCTGGCCCAGATAACGCATGTACGCCAGCCGATGCTCGGTGACCGCGCTGCCTGGCGCGCCGGCCTCGACCACGGCTTTGGCTTCGTCATACATCTCATGGAAGATGGCATTGACGAATTCCGGGTCGTACTGCCGAAGCCGCATATTGCGGCTGCGCACCACCTCATAGGCAACGGGCGCACGCAGAAATCCGACCGCCGACCCTACCCCCGCATGCGTCGGCACGATGATCCGCTCAACAGACAACTTCTCCGCCAATCGGCCCGCGTGCAGTGGCGCAGCGCCACCGAATGCAATCAGGGTATAGTCGCTGGCTGCTTTCCCCTGTTCCACCGCGTGGACGCGCGCCGCGTTGGCCATGGTCTCATCAACCATTTCGGTCACGCCGTAGGCCGCCATTTGCGATGACAAATCCAGCTTCTTGCCAATATCGGCCGACAGCACTGCTTCGGCGCGATCGGGCGATAGAGGAACCTGTCCGCCTGCGAAACGGCCCGGATCGATCCGACCGAGATGAATATCGGCGTCCGTTATGGTGGGCTGTTCACCGCCGCGTCCATAGGCGGCCGGTCCTGGGTCCGCGCCGGCGCTATCTGGACCGATGGTAATTTGATTGAGGGCGTCGACACGGGCAATGGAACCACCGCCGGCCCCAACCTCCACCATCTCAATGACGGGAATACGCAAGGGCAGCCCACTCCCCTTCCGGAACCGTGCCTGACGATCGACCTCGAACTCGCGCGCGCGCTGTGCGGCGAAGTCATCGATGAGGCAAATTTTCGCCGTCGTACCGCCCATGTCGAAGGATATAGCCTTCGTCAGGTCTAAATCCGCCGCGATCCCCGTGGCCAGGATCGCACCACCGGCCGGGCCGGATTCAACCAATCGGATCGGGAACTGCGCAGCCGTCTCCAGAGTTGTCAGGCCGCCACCCGACGTCATCAACAACACGGGGCTAACAATTCCTATTTTTGCTAACCGGATCTCCAAATTGTTCAAATAGCGCGCTATCAATGGGCGCACGTAGGCATTGGCCGTCGCCGTGGTGAAGCGCTCAAATTCACGGATCTCGGGACACACCTCAGATGACAAGGTGATCGACAGGCCGGGCCGGGCAGCCTTGATGATTTCCCGGGCCCGCTGTTCGTGCGCCGGGTTGGCGTAACCGTGGAGAAATCCGATTGCGATGCTCTCGACACCCGCTCGGTCCAGTTTGGGAAGCAGCGCCTCTACCGCGTCTTCGTCGAGATCCAGCAAAACGCGACCGTGGACGTCGACCCGCTCTGGCACGGTGAAGCGGCGATGGCGGGGCACCAATGGCGTCGGCTTGTCTATGAATATGTCATATTGATTGAATCGGCTTTCATAACCGATTTCGAGAACGTCGCGGAACCCGTCCGTCGTAATCAACGCCACATTGGCCCCCTTGCGTTCTATGATCGCATTGGTCGCCAAGGTCGTGCCGTGCAACAACATACCGATGTCGCCCGGTGCCGTGCCGGCCTTGGCAAGCACCTCTTCGATACCGTTCACTACGCCTTCTTCAGGGGCAGCCGATGTTGTCAGGACCTTCGAGGTGTTCAGCTGACCGTCTTGTTCCAGAACGACGTCGGTGAAGGTGCCACCTATATCGATGGCCAATCGCTGTGGAATCGAACCGGTCATTGTCGTAACTTAAATCCCATGGGGGACGCGGTGGTCTGACTCTTCGAGCTTACCTTTTAGCCGCGCAAAAAGGCCTTCCAACTCGGCATGATCATCGCTGTCCATAGCCGGACCGGGCGCGCGCGCAGCGGGGCACGAGAGAGCGCCACGACGGCGCAAGGTTTCCTTCCGCAGTGCCAGGCCAAAGCCGAATTGTTGTTCGTGGCGGATCAGCGGCAAATAGATATCAAATAGGTCTTCAGCCGCGTCGGCGTTGCCCTCACGATACAGGTTGTACACATCGACCAGCATGCCGGGAAACGAAAACCCGGTCATGATGCCGTCAGCTCCGCGTCGCATTTCTTGGGGCACATACAATCCACCGTTCCCAACCAAGATACTTACCCGCCGAACACCCTCGGTTTCCGGCGCACGGCGCACCTGAGTGAGCTTCCGATGGCCCGGGCAGTCCTCATGCTTGAACATGACGATGTTGTCGTAGGTATCAATTAAAAAATTAATTGCCGTCACGGAGAAATAAACGGTCGTGGTGTTCGGATAATCCTGCAAACAGACTGGTGTTCCGGCGTCTAGTTTCGTCATCAACTTGTCGAAATAGGAGAAGATCTGGTCGTCGGTCTTCAAGCCCGGAATTCCGGCGATCATTACACCATCCGCGCCCGCATCCATGGACGCCTTTGAGAGAGAAGCCAGGTTGTCGATTCCGGGGTTGCTCACCCCAACGACCACCGGAACCCGTCCGCCCACGCGTGCCAAATAGCGTTTTAACAGCGCGGTTTGTTCGCTGTCGGTTAATTTTGGCGCCTCCCCCATGACGCCCAGCACGGTCATCCCGTGGACCCCCTCTTTCAGATAGAAATCAACAAGCGAATCAACAGAATCCATGTCTACCTGGCCGGCTTCCGTAAACGGCGTGGCAGCAATCACATAGACACCGTGTGCCGCTTCATCAAACTTCTGCATATATTTTCCCCTGTTTCGACGCGGCAAGCGCAAAGTCTCCGATCATTCACACAGATGCCGTTTCTGTCAAAACCGTGACGTCGGAATCGGCTGCGCTACTTCACAAACTTGCGGAACTCGGGATTCCGTTTTTCCATAAATGCATTCACCCCCTCGCGGGATTCATCCGTATCATAGTAAAGCGCCAGCGCCTGCATGCCCATGGATGAGATCCCGCGCAGGTTCTCCGTCGCCGCGTTGAACGATCGCTTGGCGATGGCGATGGCGGTGGGGCTGCGCTCAAGAATTTCGGCGCACCATCGATCCACTTCCGCGTCCAGCTCATCGCTCGATACGACCGTATTTGCCAATCCCATCTCAACCGCCTGTTCCGCCGTATAGCGCCGGCATAAATACCAGATCTCGCGAGCTTTCTTCTCGCCCACCACCTGTGCCAGATAGGCGGTGCCAAACCCCGGGTCCACGGATCCCACCTTCGGCCCCACCTGACCGAACTGGGCCGTGTCGGCGGCAATGGTCAAATCGCATATGACCGCCAATACGTTGCCACCGCCGATGGCGTAGCCTTGAACCCGGGCAATCACCGGCTTCGGCACGTCACGAATCACGCTTTGCAGCTCTTCCACGGGCAGACCGATGGTGCCACGCCCATCATAGGCCCCTTCGTGAGCCGACTGATCCCCGCCGGTACAGAAGGCCCGATCACCAGCTCCGGTGAATACTATAACGCCAATGTCCTTGTTCCAACCGGCCCGATTAAAGGCATGAATCAACTCTTCGCAGGTCTGCCCGCGAAAGGCGTTCATTTTCTCTGGTCGGTTGATGGTAATGGTCGCAACTCCATCGGCCTCTGCGTAGAGAATATCTTGGTAGTCCATGGCTCGCTCCTATCCGTTCATGGTGAGGCCGCCGGACACGCTCAGCACCTGTCCGGTGATATAGGCCGCATCGTCGCTGGTCAGGAACGCAATTGCGCCGGGCAGGTCGTTCGGCTGACCCAGGCGTCCCATAGGGACGGCGCGACGGAAGGCTTCGGCCAATTTTTCCGGGTTTCCCGATTCCGCCATGAAATTTTCCAATAGAGCCGTTTCTGTCGGCCCTGGACACACAACGTTTACGGTAATCCCCTGTCGTGCGTGTTCTCGCGCCAGCGTCTTGGACAGACCAACAATACCGGCCTTGCAGGCCGCATAGACCGATTCTCCAGATGAGCCCACCCGCGCCGCGTCGGACGCAACATTGACAATACGCCCGCGCCCGCGGTCGCACATACCCGGCAGAACGGCGTGATGGGTATGCAGCACACCACGAAGATTGATGGCGATGATCTGCTCCCATAACTCGGGGTCCGTTTTCAGGAAGGGCCGGAAAACATCCCATCCGGCGTTGTTGACCAAAGCATCGACCGGACCCATGCGAGTTTCAGTCTCCGCGACAGCCACACCCACGGCATCGTAGTCGGTAATGTCGCAAGTTATCGCGGCCGCTTGGCCGCCGCTGTCGCAGATGCCAACAGCAACGTTTTCGGCGGCTTCTTTGTCGATATCCCAAACCGCGACGTAGGCCCCTTCTTCTCCAAACCGCGTGGCAACGGCAGCCCCAATCCCGTTTCCACCACCCGTTACGATGACAGATTTTTTAGACAATCCACGCACGACATGCCCCCAAGGTAACTGACCCTAAGTGCGGTTATGACACTGCCCACTGCGTGCCTCAAGCCCTCGACGGGAGGGCGTATTTCAAATGGAGTGAAGCGAGTATCGGCTAGTATTTTGATTGACCCAGGGCCAACCTAATAAGACTATTCCCGATATTATTTTCTAAATTCAGGAGCCCAAAGTGTCGAAAGAAATACCCGAAGAATATTTCGCCGATCTCATTACAAACGTTTCTCATGCAAATGGTGTTTTCCGATTGACCTTCGGCCAGCAGGGCGTGGACAATCAGGTTCAACCTGTGGTTCGGGTGCTTATTCCCGCGAACCAATTGCAGAACGTCGTACGCAGCATTACGGGCGCAGCGAATGAAATTCGTGAGAAAGTCCAGGCTCAGATGGACAACGGCGCCAAAGATGACGACCTGGCCAAAGGCGAGCCAGCCGCCGAGTAAAAATACAGCACTCAAACTCCGTAAGAATTTAGGCCGGCCCAGTCAACGCTCCTGGATGGCGCTTCCCATCGAATAGCGAATGGGATCAATCACATATTGTAAAACGGTGCGCTGGCCCGTGTGGATACTGGCCATTACCTGCATGCCAGGGAAAAGTTTGTATTTGAGCTTGCCACTCTCGAAGTAACTTTTCTCAGTCTCGATACGAACCTTGTAGAACGGCTGGCCTTCTGGTGATAACAGCGTGTCCGGGCTCACATTGACAACATTGCCATCAAGACCACCAAAACGCATGGCGTCGGCGGATGCCAGCTTGATAACCGCCAACTGTCCCGGTGCCACGTAGCCTATGTCCTGGGTCGGCAACTTTGCCTCAATTATCAGTCGGTCGCCGGCCGGAACAATGTCAGCAATTGGATCCCCGGGCCGAAGCACCCCGCCTACAGTGAATACGTGCAGAGTCTTGATCACGCCACCCATAGGGGAATGCACATTTGTGCGCTCCTGGCTAGCTTCGAACTTTTTCACCCGCGCGGCCAACTCGGCCCGGTTCAGCCGCGTTTCGTCCAAGGCGGTCTGATTTTCTTCATCGAATGCGTTATTGATATTGTCCAATTCCGCATCGGCCTCGCTGAGCGCCAGTCTCGCGCGTTGCAGAGACGCCCTGTCGGTATCGATGGATCCCCGCAACTTTCGCGATTCTTTTAGCAAATCAAGATGTTGAAAGCGATTGGTCAAACTGTCTTTCATCAATTCATCGCTTATCCCGATTTGCTCGTTGACCAGTTTGAGGTTTGCTTGCGATCCGCGAATGCGGGTGTTGATTTCCGTAATTTCCTGTTTGCGCTGCGCCACGGCTTGTTTCTGGCGTCGAACTTCGCCAGCGTGCCGGCGGCGGCGCACATTGAACCGGGTCCGGGCCTGACGGACCAATTCCGGATGAGATGCTACTAATGCGCTCGGGAACACCGGCTGGGTAGCCCCCGTCGTCAAGGCTTCCAAACGTGCCTGGTCGACGCTGTGGGACCTCAGCCGGACCTGAAGTTCCGCCACATCCGCATCGCTGGCGGTGGGCTCCAACTTCATCAGCAAATGTCCTTCTTTGACCGTTTCGCCCTCGCGGACATGGATCTCACGAATAATGCCACCTTCCAGATGCTGAATGGTTTTAACCTGTGTTGAAGGTATAACTTCGCCTGTCGCCATGGAGACGATGTCAAGCGTGCTTACCGATGCCCATACGGAAAACGCCACGACCATGGCGCCACACAACAGAAATGTCATATGCGCACTGATAGAAGTCCGTTCCAATGGGCGCGATGATTGCGCCAAACCTGCGGTGTGCTCTATGGCGTCGCCCATTAGCAGCTGTTGCGCTGTGTTGTCGGCTGCGGGTGTTTTGTCAGTCATTCTTGGCACGCTCTCCATTATCGATGGCAAGCCGCGACTGGTCGCCATTCACTCCGATGCCATTGTCATCTGCCGGCCCTAACGGCGCCTCATTAGGCTCAGGTTCCACCACCGATGTTTCTGGCTTCGCCCCCGCCAGTGCCGCAGCATTGGTATTCGCCTGTGCTGCCTGGCCTTCCCCGGGTTCAGGATTTGGCGCCTCGGGCGCCACTTTAGTGATGCTCGGGATCGGTTTTTCGTTCAGATCTAAGACAGTGTGTGGTCCGTTCACCATCCTGCCATCGTGGGACATGAGAATGATTGTTTTCCCCTGTTTCACCAGGGCCGCCAGAATCTGATGCACGGCGGCACACCCGTCGGCATCTAAGCTTTCGGTCGGCTCATCGATAATCGCCAGTTGCCCGTTCGTCGTCAGCGCCCGCGCCAGCGACAGGCGGCGACGGATTCCCTCCGACAGGCGCCAGCCATTCTCGGACACGGGCGTCTCGGTCCCCTGCGGACTTTCGTCCAGGAACTTTCGCAACTCACAAGTATCAATGATCGAATTGAGCTTGGTGCCATCCACATCCGGATTATTAATCCTCAGATTTTCTTCGATTGAGGCGTTAAACAGTGCCGGTTCCTGAGGTTGATAGATCACCTGACGCCGCCACCATTCCGGTGCGACCTGTTTCAAATCCAAGCCATCGACCAGGATCTGACCGCGGATCGGATCTAACAACCCCATGAGCAAGCGTCCGAAGGTTGTCTTGCCAGTGCCGTTCGAACCGGTGACAACAAGGATCGAACCGGGCTCCAGCTTCAGGGTGAGGCTCTCGAACATGGGTGATGTGGCGCCCGAGAAGGCAAAGGCCAGGTCACGAAACTCGATCGCGCCTGCGTACTCCCGTAACGCAGAACCACTGTCGGGCTCAAGGGGGACGTTTTTCAACTTCTCGAACATCTCCAGTGATTGACTTGCCTTGGCAAAGGCCGCGCCCAACTGTGAAAGCTTGGAAATAGGCTGCAGGGCGCGCGTCGACAAGATGTTGGCCGCGATCATGGCGCCAACGTCTAGTTCACCCAACACCACCAAGGTCGCGCCGACACTGATCACAGCAACGGTCAGCAGGCCGGTACTGCTTTGCGTAACGGTCTGAACAAAACCTTGGCGTCCATTGATGTCGCGGCGCAACCGCTGAATTCCTTGGATATGATCCTGCCAAGCAGCCCGCAGAAACTCACCAGCGTTGAAGCTGCGCACGGAATCGCCCTCGCGGGTGACCGTCCCCAAAAGCGCTCCACCCATACCCGACGCATTCTGCATCTCGGCGGTCTTTTCTTGGAGGGCGAGGCCGCCGATCAATCCCACCAAAAACACGGCGGCGATGAAGCCAAGGACGATATAAGCGATGATGGGCTGCAGCAAATAAAGAACGAACACATAGACCAACGAAAACGGCACATCGAGAACCGTTGTGATGTTGTTAGCGTTGTAGGCCGTCTCGATTGCCGCGGTGCCGCTGACCATTTCCTTGCGCGTTTCGGCGGGAATTTGATCAATGGCCGACACCTTGGCCCGGGTGAGCGCTGTAAATCCAGTAATCGCCGTCTGTTCGTCTGGACCAACGCTGATCCCTCGGGCCAGACTAGCGCGGGCTTGGCGGAAGGCGAACTCAAGCGCCATGGCTATCAACGCCCCAGTCGTCAAGGTCACCAGGGTTGCATCAACCCCCTGGGAGACATAGCGGTTGAGCACCTGCATAACATAAAGCGATGAACCCAGAGCGAGGACGTTGATGAACAAAGAACCGATGAGCAGTTCCATGGAAATGATGGGCCGCGCCAGCATGCGCCGGATCAATTCCTTCATGGCTATCCCCTTATAATCTTAGTGCTCACAACGCCGCCTCCTTGCCAACGCGAATGGCGCGCAGGACTTGGTCAATCTTGAACCCAAAGGCAATGGGTCGATGCAAACCTGATATCATCGCCTGTATAGTACAACTCTTCGACAATGCCGTCGATCTTCATCCAACACACCGCATCTCCGTTGAGCGTGTCGATCATGTAGAGGCCGTCGAGAAGAAGATCGATCCTGTCCGCCACTTCCTAGGTGACACTCATGCTGTGCCAGACCT
>MDTG01299642.1_pt1 | contig 13379 bp, 15 predicted proteins | sample 811421 | NCBI WGS metagenome assembly MDTG01 (sample SAMN05326645, study PRJNA326480) | marine metagenome | isolation source: seawater | place: Pacific Ocean: South East | collected 2011 | reverse complement strand
GCCAAAAAAAGAGACCATAGAAAACTTGGAAAGGAAATGGAATTATTCGCTTTCTCTCAAAAAGTTGGACAAGGTTTACCTTTATGGCTACCTAAAGGTGCTGCACTCAGAGAGCGTCTAGAAAACTTTTTGAAAAAAGCACAAAAAACTGCTGGATATGAGCAAGTAATTACTCCACACATTGGAAGCAAGGAACTCTACGTTTGTTCAGGTCATTACGTCAAATATGGAGCTGACTCATTCCAACCGATAAACACACCTGGTGAAGGAGAAGAGTTTTTATTAAAACCCATGAATTGTCCTCACCATTGTGAGATATATAAAACAAAACCTAGATCATACAAAGACTTACCAATTCGTTTTGCCGAATTTGGAACTGTATATAGATACGAGCAGTCCGGTGAGCTTCACGGTTTATCACGAGTAAGAGGGTTTACTCAAGACGATGCCCATATTTTCTGCACTCCAGAGCAAGTAAAAGGAGAATTCATTAAAGTTATTGACCTTGTACTATACATTTTCAAAACTTTAAGTTTTGAACAATTTACAGCTCAAATATCATTAAGAGGCACTAATACTCCAGAAAAATACATAGGCTCAGTTGAAAATTGGGAGAAAGCAGAAAAAGCAATTTTAGAAGCTACTGAGGAAAAAGGTATTGATACCGTAATCGAGTATGGTGAAGCAGCTTTCTACGGTCCGAAATTAGACTTTATGGTAAAAGATGCTCTCGGTAGAAAATGGCAACTTGGAACTATACAAGTAGACTATAATCTACCAGACAGATTCGAATTGGAGTTTATTGGTTCTGATAATAAAACACACAGACCGGTAATGATACATCGAGCACCCTTTGGCTCTATGGAACGATTTGTATCTGTTTTACTAGAACACTGTGCTGGTAATTTCCCGCTTTGGCTAACACCAAATCAAGTAATTATTCTTCCTATAAGTGAAAAATACCATGATTACGCAGAAAATATTTTAAATCTGCTAAATAATTACGATATTCGCGGGCTAATTGACACGAGAGCAGAAAAGGCGGGAAGAAAGATAAGAGATGCCGAAGTTAGTAAAATTCCGTACATGCTTATTGTTGGTGAGAAAGAAGAAAGCGAAGGAAGAGTGTCTGTAAGAAAACACGGAGGAGAAGATATGGGCAGTATGAAAAATGACAAGTTCATTGAGCATATTAAACTAGAAATTGAAAAACTAATAAGTGATTTTGAATAACTAATTTTATTTAAAATATAAGGATATCGCAATAAGAAGAAGAAATAATTACCAAAGGAGAAAACCTGAAGCTGAGCACAGAGTAAATTTAAATATTACTGCCCAGGAAGTGCGTTTAGTTGGTGAAGGTGTAGAACCAGGAATCTTCCCTTTGTCAAAAGCTCAAAGCATCGCTTCTCAGATGGGTCTTGATTTGGTAGAAATTTCTCCAAAAGCAAGTCCTCCAGTTTGTAAAATTATTGATTATAAGAAATTTTTATACGACCAGAAGAAAAGACAAAAAATAATAAAAGCTAACGCTAGCAAAACAGTTATTAAGGAGATTAGATTCGGCCCTAATACTGAAGAGCATGATTTGAATTTTAAAACTAAACACGCACTCAAGTTTTTAGAAGAAGGTGCAAAAGTAAAAGCATTCGTTTTCTTTAGAGGACGAAGCATTGTGTTTAAAGAAAAAGGTGAAATCCTTTTACTGAAATTCGCACAAGCTCTTGAAGAGCATGGCGTTGTGGAACAAATGCCAAAGTTAGAAGGTAAAAGAATGACAATGTTCATCGCACCGAAAAAGAAGAAGTAGAATAACATAAGAACATATATTATGCCAAAAATGAAAACAAAATCCAGTGCTAAAAAACGTTTTAAATTAACAGGTACTGGTAAAATTAAAAGAAAACACGCTTTCAAAAGTCACATTCTTACAAAAAAAGAGACTAAACAAAAACGTAACTTAACTAAAACAGGCTTAGTGCATGAATTTGATGAAAAAAACATCAAACAACAACTTTGTCTATAATTATTTATTAACCAGGTATTTAGCCAAAAAAGTTCTCAGAAATTGAGACGCTAACTACTAAAAAACTGTAAAACTATGCCAAGATCGGTAAACGCTGTAGCCGCTAAAGCTAGAAGAAAAAAGGTTTTAAAAGCCGCAAAAGGTTATTTCGGCCGTAGAAAAAATGTCCATACTGTAGCAAAAAATGCTGTTGAAAAAGCTATGCAGTATGCATACATAGGACGTAAACAAAAGAAAAGAAACTTTCGTTCTCTATGGATTCAAAGAATTAGCGCTGGAGCTAGAGAACATGGAATGAGTTACTCAACATTTATGGGGGCTATTTCTAAAAATGGAATCGAATTAAACAGAAAAGTATTGGCTGATTTAGCAATGAATCATCCAGAAGCATTTAAAGCGATTGTTAACACCGTAAAAAAATAAATCTTAATCTTTTCAATATTTATAAAAGGTAAATCAGTATTGGTTTACCTTTTTTGTATCTTTGGCCAAATTAATTAAATAAACAAATATGAATACTGGAACAGTAAAGTTTTTTAATGACACCAAAGGATACGGTTTTATTAAAGAAGATGAATCAGACAACGAATACTTCGTACACGTTTCTGGAGTAATCGACAAAATTAGTGAAAATGACAAAGTTACATTTGACTTAGAAGAAGGTCGTAAAGGCTTAAACGCTACAAATGTTAGATTAGCATAAATTTACTAAAATTTCAAATTTTAAAAAGGCTTCATTTTATGAGGCCTTTTTTTATGGAGTAATGTTGGCTAATTCTGTTCTAGCTTCATCAAAGCTGCTATCTAGCTCAAGTGTAGTTGTAAAATCTTGCTTAGCCTTTTCAAAATCTCCATTCAATTTATAAGAAAGACCCCTTGAAAAATAAGCAGATGGATTATTCAAATTTGAATTAATAACTATAGTAAAGCGAGAAATAGACGATTCATAATCACTTTCCAGCAATCCAATATAACCTAAATTATAGTTAGCATCAATATTTACTGAATCTCTTCTTAAAATACCTCTGTAATTTTGTTTTGCTTTTTTAAAATCACCTAAAGATTGATGATACATACCCCTATTATACCAAGAGCTAATTATTGACGAATCAATATTTAATGCGTTATCAAAATAAAACTCTGCTAAGGAATCACCATTAAACGAATATATGAATGCTAATTGCTCATACGACTCAATATAGTTTGGATTCTGTTCTACAGCAGTTTGAAATTGTGATTGTGCCATTTCTAAATCGCCCTTTTCCTTGTAAATCAAACCACGATAGAAATAAGCTTCTGAATCAAATTTATTAGTAGGTAAATAGGTATTTATATCATTCAGAGATTCTGAATAATTCTTAAAGAGATAATTGAGTTTTGCTCTCAGTAATAGAGCTTCTGGTAGGGTATCAAAATCTTTACCATCTAAAAGTAAATAACTTTTTTGATAGTATGAAGGTTCACTATCTGCTTGATTGAAATACATACTTGCTAACTCAAAGCTTCTATTGAGATTTAAAGAATCTAGTTTAAATAATTCAATTTGATCTAGTAGAGCTTGAGACCAATTTTGATCGAGGATATATAGGTTTCTCCTCTCTATTAAAAGAACAGTATCTGAAGGATTGTTTAATAGTTCTTTACTGATTTGAGTAATCGTTTTCTGTACCTTAATTTCAGACGAATTACTACTATTGCATGAAGTAATTAAAATTACACTTAAAACTAACGTATACCTTAGCATAAGCTGTTAGCTCTTACTGTTTATGTGATCTTTGATTTTGTTTTCTAGTTCCTCAGATAATTCAGGATTATCTTGCAAAACTAATTTAACGGCATCCCTTCCTTGTCCTAATTTTTCACCCTCGTAACTGAACCAGGAACCACTTTTTTGAACAATTTCTATGTCAACAGATTTATCAAGTATTTCACCAGATTTGGAAATACCTAAACCATACATAATATCAAATTCAACTAATTTAAATGGTGGTGCTACTTTATTTTTCACAACCTTTACCCTAGTTTTGTTTCCTATAGTACCATCTGCATCTTTAATCGCTGTACTTCTTCTTACATCCAAACGTATTGAAGAATAAAACTTAAGAGCATTTCCTCCAGTTGTTGTTTCAGGGTTGCCGAACATAACACCAATCTTCTCTCTCAATTGATTAATAAATATACACGTACATCCAGTTTTGCTAATAGTACCGGTTAGTTTCCTCAATGCTTTAGACATTAATCGAGCATGAAGACCAACAGAGGTGTCTCCCATTTCACCTTCAATTTCACTTTTAGGTGTTAAAGCAGCTACTGAATCCACTACTAGAATGTCAATAGCTCCTGAACGGATAAGATTATCTGCAATCTCCAAAGCTTGCTCACCATTATCTGGCTGAGAAATTAATAAATCATCAATATTGACTCCAAGATTAGCTGCATATACTTGATCGAAAGCATGTTCAGCATCAATAAAAGCTGCTATACCCCCTTGACGCTGAGCTTGGGCAATTGCATGTATTGCCAAAGTTGTTTTTCCAGAAGACTCTGGCCCATATATTTCAATGACTCTTCCTCTTGGGTAACCTCCAATTCCTAAAGCAATATCTAAGCCTAATGAACCTGTTGGAATAGCCTCAACATTTTCTACAGGCTTATCCCCTAATCTCATTACAGTTCCTTTACCGTAAGATTTTTCCATTTTGTCGAGAGTCAGCTGTAAAGCCTTTAATTTCGCATCCTTTTCTTTATCGCTCATTTTATTATTTTTTATAAGTTTCTAGAATTTGTTGAGTGTGTTCCTTTGTTTTTACCTTGCTAAATACCCGTTCAATGATTCCGTTTTCATCAATCACAAATGTAATTCTATGAATACCTTCATACTCTTTACCCATGAACTTTTTTGGACCCCATACTCCATAAGCATTAATAACTTTTTTGTCAGTATCAGAAAGCAAATCAAAAGGTAAATTATTTTTTGCAATAAATTTTTGATGAGACTCTACACTGTCTGCACTTACTCCTATTACTTCAAAGCCTAAAGTAGTTAGTTCTAAGTAGCTATCACGTAAATTGCAACTTTCTGTAGTACAACCAGGAGTACTGTCTTTAGGGTAAAAGTATAAAATCACTTTCTTACCTTGAAATGACTTTAAATCCACTAACTTATTATCTTGATTAACAACCCCAAAATCTGGAGCTTTATCGCCTTCGTTTAATGTTTTCATAGAAAATGATATTTGAATAACAAAAGAGCGAAAAATTCTCAGCAATAACAAGATTGATAGGCTTGATTTATTAACAAATCAGCTATTCTTTTTAAAGTAAGTACAAAAAGACGAAATACCACATTCATTACACTTTGGTCTTCTTGCCAAACAGACATATCTTCCATGCAAAATAAGCCAATGATGGGCTATATTCAATTTATTTTTTGGGAAACCCTTAACTAACTGCTTTTCACTTTCAAGAGGATTTTTAGCTCGTGTAGTAAGCCCTACTCTCTCAGAAACTCTAAAGACATGTGTATCTACAGGCATAGTTGGAATATCATATAAAACTGAAGCGACCACATTTGCTGTTTTTCGCCCAACTCCAGGAAGTAATTGAAGCTCATCAACAGTCATTGGCACTTTAGAATTGAAGTCTTTGATAAGCATATTAGCCATACGGAATAAATGTCTTGATTTGTTATTAGGATAACTTACAGATCGTATGTAATGAAAAATCTCTTCCTGTGAAGATAATGCCATTAGTTCTGGTAAAGGAAAAGCTTTAAAGAGTGCTGGTGTAACTTGATTCACGCGTTTATCCGTACATTGTGCCGATAATATAACAGCGACCAACAACTCAAAACCATTAGAATAGTTAAGCTCCGTTTTAGCTTCTGGCATGTGCTCTTCAAAATAGTCAACAAATAATTCGAAGAGTTCTTTTTTAGTCATGTTCAAATTTATATAAAAAACCCTTCCTATTTCTAAGAAGGGTCTTCATAAAAGCTTGTTATTAACTAATTCAATATTAAATCGATTGTATTAATGATTTTGGAAGAATTAGAGGTATAGCCTCTAGCAAAAGATTTTATTTTAGCTATGGTTAATTCCGAAGAATTGGTCTTGTAAACTAATGAGTCAATACTATTGATTGTCTTATTCAAATTAATATATGAGGCGTTTAAATCATCATCAAAACATAGTGTTTTCTTTAACATAATAGCTTCATTATTATCCATTTCTCCGTACAAGTATCTAACTAAATCGTTGTGAGTAAAGGTTTTATACATATAGTAATTATTAAAGTTACACACATTAACGCAACCTTTAATTGGATTATTGTATAGGACTTACAAAATTAATTAATAATCAAATCAACATTATTCTCTTTCATTAGTTTCCTAATGTTAATTAGAGCATAACGCATTCTACCCAAAGCAGTGTTTATACTAACTCCTGTTTTTTCAGAAATTTCTTTAAAGCTTAAATCTTCATAATGACGCATCACTAAAACTTCAAGCTGCTCTTTGGGTAATTCAGAAATTAAATTTTTAAGGGTCTCAACTTGTTCGTCCTCGATAATGTCATCCTCTTTAGATTTCTCACCATTTCCTATGACATCAAAAATATTGAAATTCTCCAAACTCTTGGATTGGGCTACCTTAGGCATTCTCTTATTTTTTCTAAAGTAATCAATAACTAAATTATGAGAAATACGCATTAACCATGGGAGGAATTTACCTTCCTCATTATATTTACCAGCATTTAGAGATTTGATTACTTTAAAAAAAGCATCCTGAAATATATCCTCAGCTAATTGCTGATTTCTTACTTTGGAATTAATAAAGCTCAGTACTCTTGACTGATGTCTAACAACTAATTCATCCAATGCATTTGGATTTCCATTTATGTAAGCAGTAACTAAATCTTTGTCAGTGGACTTGTGTAACAACATATCTAAACAATTTAAATTAAAAACTAATTATAAAGTAGATATGTATTCTATAGGATGATTTTTTTATTACACAAAAATTGAAATACCATTTTGGTATTATTATTCCAAATATATGCTAGTTTTTGTAAAAATCCAAATTATAAAAACTTAAATTTGCACTCTTCTCATAAAACTAATGTAGATTAATGCAATCCAATAGGAAAAAAAGTAACCAACAAGAATTCATTCACGTCAAGGGTGCAAAAATGCATAACCTAAAAGATTTAGACATTAGTATTCCAAAGAAAAAACTGATTGTTATCACTGGAGTTTCAGGATCAGGAAAATCATCTTTAGCCTTTGACACACTTTTTGCAGAAGGTCAAAGAAGATATATAGAGAGTTTATCCTCATATGCCAGACAGTTTCTTGGTAAACTTCAAAAACCAGATGTTGAACGAATAGATGGTCTTTCTCCTGCTATTGCAATAGAACAGAAAGTAAACACCCAAAATCCTCGTTCGACTGTTGGAACTTCTACAGAGATTTATGAATATCTAAAACTCTTATTTTCCAGAATTGGAAAAACCATATCCCCTATATCCAATAAAGAAGTAAAAAAACATCAAGTTAGTGATGTCATTGACTTTGTCAGAGAACAAAAAGAAGGACGACGAATAATGGTACTTTCTAAAGTTGAATTAAACTCATCTATTGAAAACACTTTAAACAAAATTTTACTCAAAGGATTTTCTAGAGTCAAAATCAATAATGAAATATTAAGAATTAATGAGTTATCGGATTTTTGCTCATTTAGTCAGGACGATAATATTTGGATAGTCGTCGATAGACTAACTACAAATCATGATGAAGATAACCTTAACCGTTTAGCAGACAGTGTTGAAATCGCCCTTTTTGAAGGTGAAGGAAGGTGTGCATTAGATTTTGGTGAAAATGAACTCATTAACTTTTCAAATCTTTACGAATTAGACGGGATAGTTTTCGACCTCCCAACCGAACATTTATTTAGTTTCAATAATCCATTTGGGGCATGTAAAATGTGTGAAGGATTTGGCTCAGTTCTAGGAATTGATGAAGAAAAAGTAGTGCCGAATAAATCTTTATCTGTTTATGATGGTGCTATACAATGCTGGAAAGGTGAAAAGTTAGGTAGATGGCGTGAACGCTTTATCCTAAACTCAGCTGATTACAATTTTCCTATACACCGTCCATACATTGATTTATCAAAAGAGGAAAAGAAACTTTTATGGAATGGTGCCAAAGGAGTCAAAGGTATCCGTCAGTTTTTCAGCCTACTACAAAGAGAAAATTATAAGGTTCAAAATCGTGTAATGCTAGCAAGATTTAGAGGAAAAAATAAATGTAATGAATGCGGCGGCTCTCGTTTAAGAAAAGAAGCTCTTTTCGTTCAGGTAGGCGGGAGAACAATTAATGACATTGTCCATTTACCTTTAAAAAAAGTATTAACTCTATTTGACGGTCTGAAGCTTAATAAAAAGGAGTTGAAAATATCTGAAAGAATACTCAAAGAAATCAAAAACCGTCTTCATTTTTTAGTAGACGTGGGCTTAGGCTACCTAACTTTAAACCGACTATCCTCTACCCTATCTGGTGGAGAATCACAACGAATAAACTTAGCCACCTCACTGGCAAGTAGCTTAGTAGGTTCAATGTACATTCTTGACGAACCCAGCATTGGACTTCATTCAAAAGATACTCAAAAGCTTATTAAAATTCTGAAATCCTTAAAAGAACTAGGCAATACAGTCATTGTAGTTGAACATGATGAAGAAATCATGATGGCTGCCGATGAAATAATTGACATTGGACCATACGCAGGAAAAAATGGTGGAAACGTTGTTTTTCAGGGTAAACTGAAAGAAATAGAAGCTAATGAAGATAGCTTGACTGCTCAATATCTATCTCAGAAAAAAAACATAGAAACACCCAAAGTCAGAAGAAAAGTCAATAAGTCTATTGAAATAAAAGGTGCTAGAGAAAATAATTTAAAAAATATAGACGTAAGCTTTCCACTAGAGACTCTAACAGTTGTTACTGGAGTAAGTGGATCTGGAAAAAGTTCACTCGTCAAACAAATATTATTTCCAGCAGTTCAAAAAATAATTCAAGGCTACTGCTCAAAATTAGGAGCTCACGATAGTATTGAAGGAGATTATAAAAGCATTGAAAACATTGAATATATCAACCAAAATCCCATAGGTCGATCGTCACGCTCAAATCCTGTTACATATCTAAAAGTATATGACGATATTAGAACTCTTTTTTCTAGACAAGAACTTGCAAAAGCAAGAGGATATAAAAGTGGACAATTTTCATTTAATATTGCTGGAGGAAGGTGTGAACATTGCGAAGGTGAAGGGGAAATAAAAATCGAGATGCAGTTCATGGCAGATGTGTTTCTCAAATGCGATATTTGCAACGGAAAACGCTTCAAAAAAGAAACCCTTGAAATCAAATTTGCTGATAAGAATATTTCCAACATTCTCAATATGACTATTGATGAAGCTATTGACTTTTTTAAAGAAAATAATAAAGCAAAAATCGTTGAGAAATTATCTCCTTTGCAAAAGGTTGGCTTAGGCTATGTTCAACTTGGCCAATCATCCAACACTCTTAGTGGTGGTGAAGCACAAAGAATTAAACTTGCTTTTTTCTTGAGTAAGGGAACTAAATCGGAGAAAACACTATTTATTTTTGATGAACCAACCACAGGTTTACATTTTCACGATATAAATAAACTATTAAACTCGTTTTATGCACTTATTAATAACGGACACTCAATAGTTTGTGTAGAACATAATTCAGATGTTATAAAATGTGCGGATTGGATTATTGACTTAGGTCCTGAAGGTGGAGACGATGGTGGTCAATTGATATTTCAAGGAAAACCTGAAGAGATAATTAAAAATAAAAAATCATATACCGCGGAGCATTTATTACAAAAGCTAAGCTCTTGAATCCAAGTAAGATTGTAAAATAATTGTAGCACTCACCTTATCTACCAGAGCCTTATCTCTTCTTTTTTTCATCTTTAAACCAGCATCAATCATAGTTTGAATTGCTATTTTAGAACTGAAACGCTCATCAACTCTTACAATTTTAATATCAGGAAATACCTTTGAAAGTTTTATAACAAAAGGCTCAATAAAACGAGCACTTTCTGACGGTGAATTATCTAAATTTTTAGCCTCTCCAATCACAAAACACTCTACTTCTTCACGCTTTAAATAGTCCTTCAAAAAAGATAAAACATCTTTGGAGTGAACAGTTGTCAATCCTGAAGCAATAATCTGCTTATTATCAGTAACAGCAATCCCAACTCGCTTCTGACCATAATCTATTGCTAATAATCTTGACATGATGCGAAAATAAAGCATTTAACTATCTTTGCTATATGAATAACGAAGAAAAAATAATTATTGAACAAGCTTGGGAAGACCGCAATCTTCTAGACAACAATAATACTCAAGAAGCTATACGCTCAATTATTGAAAATCTTGACAACGGAAAAATTAGAGTATCCGAAAAAATTAACGACAATTGGCAAGTAAACGAATGGGTAAAAAAAGCCGTTATATTATACTTCCCCATTCAAAAAATGAAAACTTTAGAAGTAGGACCGCTAGAATTTCATGATAAGATGAAATTAAAAACCAAATACAGTGAACTTGGTGTCCGAGTAGTACCACATGCTGTAGCAAGGTATGGTGCCTATTTAGCAAAAGGCGTTATTATGATGCCATCTTATGTAAATATTGGTGCCTATGTTGACTCTGGAACTATGATAGATACTTGGGCAACGGTAGGATCATGTGCTCAAATCGGTAAAAATGTACATCTTAGTGGTGGCGTAGGAATTGGAGGAGTGTTAGAACCCTTACAAGCCTCACCTGTTATTATTGAAGATGGAGCTTTCATTGGCTCAAGATGTATTGTAGTGGAAGGTGTAAAAGTCGAAGAAGAAGCTGTTCTAGGAGCAAATGTTGTTCTTACGGCATCTACAAAAATATTTGACGTTACTGGAGAAGAAGCCGTAGAATATAAAGGAAGAATACCGAAACGCTCTGTTGTTATACCTGGCACCTACAACAAAACATTTGGTGCTGGTGATTATGGTGTATCCTGTGCATTAATAATTGGACAAAGAAAAGAAAGCACCGATAAGAAAACCTCTCTTAACGATGCCCTAAGAGAATATAATGTAGCTGTGTAATGAAAATCGGTTTTGATGCAAAAAGAGCTTTCTTTAACAATACAGGTCTAGGAAATTATTCTAGAGATACCATTCGTATTGTAGGAAGCTATTTTAGCCAAAATAAATACTACCTATATACACCAAAAAATATTCAGAATGATCGTCTTAATTTTCTTAAAGGTCAATCGCAATACCATATTCACGAACCCCAAACTTTTATTTACAAAATATTCAAGTCAACTTGGAGAACATTTGGTTTAAAAAAAGTTCTTGAAAAAGATGAATTAAATATTTTCCATGGCTTAAGTCATGAAATTCCATTAGGAATTCACAAAACAAAGATTAAGTCAATCGTTAGTATTCATGATTTAATAGCCATAAGATTTCCTCATTACTTTAAACGTTTTGATAGAATTTCGTACATTAATAAAAGTAAATATGCTTGTCAACATGCCGATAAAATCATAGCAGTAAGCCAGCAAACTAAAAAGGATATTATCCGATTTTTTAACGTTGATCAAAGAAAAATCGAAGTTGTATATCAAGGATGTAACACAATATTTCAAAATCAATTGCCCAATAACTACAAAAATGAGATTATTGCTAAACACCAATTAGCTAGTAAATACTTGCTATACGTTGGAACTATTGAAGAACGTAAAAACCTACTAACAGTACTCAAATGCCTTAAAGAACTACCCGATTATGATTTAGTAGTAATTGGTACAGGAGGAAAATATAAACAAAAATGTTTAAGCTATATAAAAAAGAACAAGCTAACAAGTCAAATTACTTTTTTAAGTAAGTTAAATTTGAAGGAAATGGCAGCTATTTACCAAAATGCAGAATTAATGATATACCCTTCCTTTTTTGAAGGGTTTGGAATTCCAATCCTCGAAGCACTATTTTCTGAAATACCAGTAATCACTACCTTAGGCGGTGCCTTTTCAGAGGCAGGAGGACCAAGCTCATCATACATAAATCCTTCCAACGTTGAAGAAATGAAAAGTGAAATAGTTGATATTTGCACAAACCAATCGCGACGTAAAAAAATGATCGAAGATGGTAAAATTCATGCTCAAAAGTTTACGGACGATAAAATCGCAGAAGAATTAATAAAGGTATATCAGAATATATAATGAAGGAAGATTTATCAAAATGCTTGTCAATCTTACAAAGTGGAGGGCTAATTTTGTACCCTACTGATACAGTATGGGGAATTGGATGTGATGCTACAAATTCCGAAGCAATAGAAAAAATATACGCCTTAAAAGGAAGAAAATCATCCAAAGCCTTAATTACACTTGTTGCTAGTGATGTAATGCTTGAGCGAACAGTGGTAGATATACCAACTATCGCATGGGATTTAATAGATGCCGCTATATGCCCACTTACTATCATATACGACAAAGTCAAAGGTATTTCAGAAATAGCAATTGCAGAAGATGGCACTTGCGGCATTCGCTTAACTAATGACCTTTTTTGTAAACAGCTTATTCAACGTTTTGGAAAACCAATTATATCCACTTCTGCCAATCAAAGTGGTGAACCTACACCAATGATATTTTCAGAGATTGATAAACATATTTTGAAAGGAGTTGATTTCGTAGTAAATTTCCGACAAAATGAACACAACAAAAAAACAGCCTCTAATATTATAAAGCTCCAAAATAATGGAGTAATCAAAATCATCAGATAAGTGAATCTCAAAAAACAACTAAATAATAAAATCTTTAAGATAGTTTCTCAAGCGGCAGACGAATTGGGTTATGAAACTTATGTTATTGGCGGTTTCGTTAGAGATTTATTACTTAACTCCAATGAACCAAAGGATATAGATTTTGTATGTGTAGGGAGCGGCATAGAACTAGCTCAAAAAGTAAAATCAATTTTAGATACCGAAAGTAAAGTTCAGGTTTTTAAAAACTTTGGCACGGCAATGCTAAAACACAATGACTTAGAGCTAGAATTTGTTGGAGCTAGAAAAGAATCGTACCGAACAGACTCTAGAAAACCGATTGTTGAAAACGGAACTCTCGAAGATGACCAAAACAGAAGAGACTTTAGTATTAATGCATTAGCCATACAGCTAAATGCCTCTCATTATGGCGAACTTATTGACCCTTTTAATGGTTTAAAAGATTTAGAAAACAAAATAATTAGAACGCCACTAGAACCTAATAAAACATATTC
>MDTG01409107.1_pt1 | contig 13382 bp, 13 predicted proteins | sample 811421 | NCBI WGS metagenome assembly MDTG01 (sample SAMN05326645, study PRJNA326480) | marine metagenome | isolation source: seawater | place: Pacific Ocean: South East | collected 2011 | reverse complement strand
GATGTTGTTCTTACTGAGCTGATGTTTTTTGATTTTTATGAAAGGAGTTTGTCCTTTTCAGATATAGAAAAATATTTACTTAAATATAACTTTAAGATGTTCGATATTAGCCATTTATCCAAAAATCCAATGAATGGAAGGACTGACTGGATTGATGTTATATATGTTAATGAAACTAAAAATAGTTAATGTTTAATATAATTTTGCTTATTGAATAATTAGACTTTATTAGGAATTTTATGAAAGAAGAAGATATAAGACCTCAACATATTTTTGATGAGTATTTAGCTATGACTGTTGAAGATACCATAACTTATTTTGGTAATTCTAAGAGAGAGGAAATAGATTGCCCAGCATGTGGAAGTAAAGGTAATTTTTCTTTTACAAAATCAGGCTTTGATTATGAAGAGTGTCCTGAATGCATGACGCTATTTGTAAGCCCTAGGCCAATAGCACTATCATTTGATAAGTACTATACAGAAGCACCCTCTGCAGATTATTGGGCTACAACTTTTTATAAAGAAACAGCTGAAGCCAGGCGAAAACTTTTATGGAAACCAAAAGCAGAGCTAGTTAAAAATATTATTGATAAATGGAATGAAGACAAAGAAAAATATACTGTAATTGATATTGGAGGAGGTTATGGTATTTTTTGTGAGGAAATTGAAATTCTAACAAAAACTACTCCTGTTGTTATAGAGCCTGGACCAAGCCTGGCAAAAATATGTAGAGATAAAGACTTAATTGTTGTTGAAAAATTTTTAGAATCAGTAAATACATCTGATTTACCTTATGGGAAAAAAATCTTTGTAAGTTTTGAATTATTTGAACATCTTCATTCACCTAAAAAATTTCTAGAAAGTCTAAATAGTGTTATGACATCAGGTGATTTATTTATTTTTACAACCCTTTCAGGGACTGGAGTTGATATCAGGGTTTTGTGGGAAAATTCTAAGTCAGTTTCTCCTCCGCACCACTTAAATTTCTTAAATCCTATATCTATTCCAATCATATTAGAAAGAGTAGGCTTGACTCCACTAGAAATAACAACTCCTGGTAAATTAGATATCGATATCATGAAAAACGGTTATGAGCATATTGAAGATAAATTTTGGAAAAGTTTTCTTAAAATAGCATCAAATGACGATAGAGTTGTAATGCAAAATGCTATACAGAATTCTTGTTCAAGTTCGCATATTATGGTGGTTTGCAAAAAAAATTAGTATAAATTTTTATGAGTAAAAAATGAATATATTAGCAATCATTCCAGCAAGAATGGGTAGCTCCAGGTTTCCTGGAAAGCCAATGGCAGAAATTCATGGCAAGCCAATGATTGGACATGTTTATGAGAGGGTAAAAAAGTGCAATCTCCTTACAAAAACAGTAGTAGCTACATGCGATAATGAAATTTTTGATTATATTGACAGTATTGGTGGACAGGCTGTAATGACAGATAAAACCCATCAAAGAGCATCTGATAGAGCTGCTGAGGCTCTTATTAAGCTAGAAAAAGAAGATCAAATTCAATATGATATTATTGTCATGGTTCAGGGTGATGAGCCAATGACTGATCCTGAAATGATATCTGAGGCAATTGCACCAATGATCTCTGATACCTCAATAAAAGTAGCTAATTTAGTAGCTGATATAACCTCTCAAGAGGAATTTGAGGATGGAAATTGCATAAAAGTTGTTTTAGATAAAGAAAATAATGCAATGTGTTTTTCACGTGAACCCATCCCTACTCAGAGATTTAACATAGATATCCCAATGAAAAAACAAGTATGCGTTATTCCATTTACAAGAGAATTCTTATTTAATTATCAAGATATGGAGCCAACTCCCCTTGAGATCATAGAGTCTGTTGATATGATGAGAGTTCTTGAGAATGGATATAAAATCAAGATGGTTCCCACAAGATTTAATACATCAGCTGTCGATACAGAAGAAGATTTAGCAAAAGTGCGTCTTTTAATGATCAAATAAATAAAAATTATAATAAAAACAATAAAATTAGAAAATATTTACAATGAACTTAACAGATAAAACATTCTGCATTTTGGATGTCAATTATCGCCCAAAGCCATTATTAAATTGTGCACATATTTTTTGGAATGAGACTTTTAATATTGATAAAAAATCTTTTTCTATAACTGAAATACTTGAAAGTAAATCTGATGAAATAAAAACTAAATATCTTAAGCTAGTTCATGACTTGGGTAAGTCAAAAGTTAATGAAGTTTCAATAATAGAGTTTCTTCAAATTAGAAATAATTTTAGTTTTTGGTGGATGACATTGCTTGTTGAGAAAAGTAATTGGGCAAAATCACCTGAAATAACAAATATTATTAAGCTAATGGCTTTAGAATCATTTCTTGATGAAAATAATTTCAGTAAAATCTATATTCAATCATGCAATAAGAAATTAATAAATTCACTTAAATTATTATGTCAAAAAAGAAACTTAGATTTAGAAATAATCAAACAAAATAAGCGCGTAAAAGATATATTAGTATTTAAGTTTTCTTCAAGTTTTTTTCATTTCTTTAGAGGATTTGTTTGGTTTTTAAGAGAAATTTTATTTTCAATACCATTTGCATTATTGGGTCAAAATAAATGGCACTCATCATCTCCAGATAATATTTTTATATCTTATCTTTCAAAAGCTGAGGTGGAGTGCTCCAACTTTAAAGAATTTAATACTAATTTTTGGGGCCCACTTCCAAATTATTTAATCGAGAAAAATATACCTTCGAATTGGCTATATTTGCCATCTAGAAATTTTAATTTTATTTCTACCTTCAAAGCTTTTAAAAAGTTAAAAGAATACAAAAATGATCCTAACATTTATGTAACTCTCTCATCTTTTTTTAAATGGTCTGTTCTAAAAAAAATCACTAAAGATATATTTGTTATTCTTATTAAAGCTTCTAAGACAAAAGAAAGCTTGAAAAAGGATAGCCATATATATTGGCCACTCATGCAAGAAGATGTGAATCGTTCATTATTCGGCATAGAAATGTTTAGTTCAATTTTTTATTTATGTTTATTTGAGTATGTTGCCGAAATCACTCCTAAAAAGCCTAAAATTATTTATCTTGCAGAGAATCAGCCTTGGGAAATGGGGCTAATAGCTTCATTTAGATTTAAAGAAAATATCTTAATTGGCTTCGCTCACTCTACTATAAGGTACTGGGATTTACGTTACTTTAATGATTTAAAATGTTATAAACCTGATGATTCTGATTTGATACCTAGACCAAATTATTTTGCTGTAAATGGAGTGAATGATATGTCGTTAATGTCCAATAGTGGATATCCCGGCCAAGATATTATTGAGGTAGAATCCTTGCGATATTTGTATCTTAATGATTTGGTTTATGGCGATATTAATAGCGGAAATAAAGTTTTGCTTGTGTTAGGCGACTTTTTAAGAGCCGATACTTTGTTTATTCTTTCTTTTTTAAAGTCCTTAGAGATTCAAAAATGTCTAGATGGAGTAGAGATAGTCTTTAAGCCACATCCATCTTGTAATTTAAAATCGGATGATCTGGAAGGCATTAATGCAAGAATTGAGCACCACAAACTAGGAGATCTAATATTACAAGCCGATCTAGTATTTACAGGCAACGTATCCTCTGCTGCTGCAGAGGCATATTCTTTGGGAAAAAAAGTAATCACAGCAAGGAATTATAAAGATTTAGATATGAGTCCTCTTAGGGGTTTTGATGGCGTGAAATTTGTATCTGATCATCAGTCATTTAAATCTTGCCTAAAAGAACTATTACACAATAAAAAGGAAGCAAAAAATTTAAAGTTTTTTCAATTAAATTCAAATATGGATAACTGGAAAAAACTTCTTGATACATAAATATTAAATGATCTTATTTCTGATATAGTTATTGTTTATAATGTTGTTTAACTTACCCTAACAAAGAGAATTTTATGAATATATTAATTACTGGTGCCTCAGGTTACATTGGTAGCGTGCTAATTCCTAAACTACTAAATCAAGGTCATAAGATTACTGCTATAGATAGGTTTTTTTTTGGTGATACTTTGCCTAATAATGTAGATCTTAAAAAGGTGAGATGTGATTCAAGAGATATCGATGCTGATTTAATAAAAGGTAAAGACGCTGTAATTGACTTGGTGGCAATATCAAATGATCCTGCTGGTGATGCTTATGAAGATGCTACATACGCAATTAACTATAAATCAAGAGCCAAAACTGCTTCTCTAGCAAAAAGTCTAGGTGTTAGTCGATACATTCTGCCATCATCTTGCAGTATTTATGGTTTTCAAAAAGGAGATTCAATTGCAACAGAGAACTCAGAAACTAATCCTTTAACTCATTATGCAAAAGCTAATGAAATGGCTGAGATAGAAATACTACCTCTCGCTGATAATGACTTCTGTGTGACAATTTTAAGGCAAGCAACAGTTTTTGGTTATTCTCCAAGGATGCGGTTTGATTTAGCAATAAATGGAATGACTCATGGCGCATGGAAAAATAGGACATTACCCTTGATGAGAGATGGCGATCAGTGGAGGCCAATGATTCATGTTAGTGATACTTCAGACGCAATTATTTTTATGCTTAACCAAGATCCCGAAAAAATAAATGGCGAGATATTTAATTCAGGATCTCCTGAAAATGTATATCAGTTGAAACCTCTGGCTGAGAGAATTGCAGAAGTTGTTGGTGATGATGTAGAGATTGAGTGGTATGGTGATAAGGATATTCGATCATACAATGTATCTTTTGAAAAAATCCGTAAATTGGGTTTTTTTGCAAAATATAAAGCAGAAGATGGCGCAATTGAAATTTTAGAAAAGTTGAAATCAGGTGATCTAGAAAAGAATATAAAAACTATTACCCTAGATTGGTACAATGAAATCACGAAATGGCATGAAATTGTTAATAGCATGGAAATTGATGGCCGTATGATTCATGACAAATAAGTCCTAGAAGTATAACTATGATGGAATCTAATATAAAAGGTATTGTTTTAGCAGGAGGTGCAGGTACAAGACTGCATCCAATTACTAAGAGTGTTTCTAAGCAATTATTACCAATATATGACAAGCCTATGGTCTACTATCCGATATCAGTTTTAATGTTAGCTGGAATCAGAGATATTTTAATAATATCCACTCCAGAAGATATAGAAAATTATGAAAAACTTTTGGGTGATGGCTCTCAATTTGGAGTAAGTTTTGAATATATGGTTCAGACTAGTCCAGATGGTCTTGCTCAAGCATTTATTTTAGGTGAAAAATTTATCGGTAACTGTAATGTAGCTCTTGTCCTTGGTGATAATATTTTTTATGGTCAACATTTCACAAATAAGCTAGATTTTGCAGTGAATCGAAAGAGTGGAGCTACTATATTTGGATATCATGTTAAAGATGCTGAACGATTTGGAGTGGTTGAATTTGATCATCAAGGAAATGTTTTAGGAATTGAAGAGAAGCCAAAGATTGCAAAATCATCATATGCTATTACTGGATTATATTTCTATGATAATGATGTTATCGAAATTGCAAAAGGTATATCTCCGTCTGCCCGAGGAGAGCTTGAAATAACTGACATAAATCAATGTTATTTAAAAAGAGGAGATTTAAAGGTAGAATTATTAGGAAGAGGTTTTGCGTGGCTTGATACCGGCACTCATGAAAGTTTGTTGAGTGCAGGTCATTTTGTTGAAACAGTTGAAAAGCGTCAAGGATTAAAAATAGCATGCCTCGAAGAAATAGCATTTAAGAGAGGCTGGCTTACTTCAGAGCAATTATTGGCTCAGGCTAAAAAACTCAATAAGACAAATTATGGAGCATATTTAAAAAATATTATGAGTTCATATTAATGATAGTAAAAGAAACAAAAATTAAAGATTGTGTGATTATTGAACCAAAAGTTCATGGTGATGATAGAGGGTTTTTTTTGGAGAGTTTTCAAGATAAACGATATTCTGAAAAAGCTGGTATAAAATTACCTTTCGTTCAAGATAACCACTCACGATCTTCAAAAAATGTATTGAGAGGTCTTCATTTCCAAAAAACAAAACCGCAGGGAAAACTTGTTAGAGTTATAAAAGGAAAGGTTTTTGATGTTGCCATAGATATAAGGCCTAATTCTACTTCTTTTGGTGAATCCACATTTGTAATTTTATCTGATAAAAATAAAAAACAGTTTTGGGTACCTCCTGGTTTTGCCCATGGTTTTTTGGTCCTCTCTGATTATGCTGACTTTGAGTACAAGGTTACAGATTACTATGATCCAAGTGACGAAGGATCAATTATATGGAATGATCCGAACCTAAAAATTCCTTGGCCAACAAAATCTATGCCCATTCTGTCAGAAAAAGATTCTCAAGCACCATTCTTTAAAGACACTTTTAAATGAAAAAATGAAGATTCTTGTTTTAGGAAGCCATGGTCAGCTTGGAAGATGTCTTAAGGATCAATTTTTAAATTTAAAGCTCGATGTTGTGTTTGCATCTCGTAAGGAAATTGATTTAAGTAATTTTAAACAAACAAGCATCACCATACTGGATATAAATCCTGATATTATTATTAATGCGGCTGCATATACTCATGTTGATAGGGCTGAAACAGATATAGAAACTGCCACTATCGTAAATGAAATAGCCGTGGCCAATTTAGCTTCAATATGTAAAAAAATAAATAGTTGGCTGATACATATTTCAACTGATTATTTATTTGATGGTAAAACAAGCAAACCATATAAAGAATCTGACAATCCTAACCCACAATGTGTATATGGCAAATCCAAGCTAGACGGAGAACTAGCTGTTAAAAAATCAAACTGCAAATACTTAATTATTAGAACAGCTTGGGTTTTCAGTGAATATGGTAATAATTTTGTTAAAACTATGCTGAATTTAAGTGAATCCCATAGCGAGGTTCGAGTAGTTGGTGACCAATTTGGAAGTCCAACTTATGCTCAAGATTTAGCTAAAGCTATAATTCATACATTCAAATTTTTGAAAAATGATAAGATTATTGGGACCTATCACTATGCAGGAGGTCATTCATGCTCTTGGTCTGATTTTGCAAAATTTATTTTTGATGAGGCTTTTATTGGCGTAAATTATAAAAAAAAACCAACAGTAAATGTAATTACATCCTCAGAATATCCAACTCCTGTAAAGCGTCCAACATATTCAGTTTTGGATATCTCTCAATTTGAATCAACTTTTAATTTTAAAAGTTCTGATTGGTCAAAAGGGGTTGTCAGAGTTATTGATAGTTGGAATAAAGACAAAAAAAATATGTAAATTTATTTATAATTGATAACAACATGAAATTTTTATGATTAACTCTATTATTAAATCGCAAAATCCTAATTTAAAGTTATCAATTTTAGTACCATCCTATAATGATGAAGCATATATTAAACAATGTATTTCATCTTTATTAGAAAATGATAGGAATGATTTTGAAGTCATAGTTTCAGACGATTGTTCAGATGATAGTACTATTTCTATATTAGAAAGCTTTAAAGATGAGCGTTTAATTTTAGTAAAATCTTCAACAAGATTAGGTTCATCTAATAATTGGAAGAAGTGCTTAAACTTAGCTAGAGGTGATTGGATTCATTTTTTAGCATCTGACGATTATTACTCTAGTGGCAGTGTCGAAAATATATTAGACAGCCTAAAAGATAAAAATACTGTTTACCTAATTAAGCATCTATGCTTTAAAGATGGACATAAAGAAATTTTTGAAGTCCAGTGTAATCCTGAAAAGTTAAAAAAAATTTTTAATTCTATATATAAAATTGATTGGTCACATCTTTTAAAATTTTCAAATCATGATGAGTTAGTATTAACTATTTTTCCAAGAACTAAGGCAAAAATATTATCTCATATTTCAAAATATTCAGTCCGTTCATCATTTATGTATTGGGTGTATGCAATTTTTTATCATGTTAATTTAGCTTATATTAATGATGGGGCTGTAATGAAGCGTTACAATCATAAGATTAAAAGAGCAAAAGGTGGTGATTTGGGTAAAAACAAAAAAAATGCCTTGGGACTGAGTTTTGCAGGATTTTATGGAGACTTATACAATTCAATCATAATACCATTATACTATCGTGATCCAATAATGATGTTTAAATTATTAACCTTCAGTCGTTATCATAGTACTCATAAGGGGGGATTCTATGGCCTAACATATAGAAAAAAATCTCATTTTCATCCAGGACCCTTAGTTAATTTATTTTTAAGTCCCATTCTTATAGCTGCAAAAAATCTAAACTTACATAAAAAGTTCAAAGCCTAATTTAGCTGGAGTGGCAAATGTGAATTTGTGAAATATTTTAGGTTTACAACATTTTGGCCTAAAAAAAATATAAAATGTAATTTTAATTACTAAAAATTTTATTAAATGGATAAAATTGATTGTGTTGTTATTGGTGGTGGAGTTGTTGGTTTGGCTATCACAAAAAAAATATGTGAATCAGGCTTAAGTTGTGTTGTTGTAGATAGTCAAGATTCGTATGGAAAGGGTATTAGTAGCAGAAATAGTGAGGTAATTCATGCAGGAATTTACTATCCAAAAAACTCTTTAAAAGCAAGGTTATGCTTAAGAGGAAAAGAGCTTCTCTACTCATATTGTAAAACAAAAAATATTAGTCATAACAGGTGTGGAAAGATTATTGTAGCTTCATCTTCTGAAGATGAAAATAAATTAAAAAATATTTCAGAACTAGCATCTTCAAATGGGGTTGATGATCTGATTTTTTTATCAAAAAAAGAAGTTAATAAAATTGAGCCCCTGATTGAATGTAGTAGTGGATTATTTTCTCCTTCAACTGGAATTATAGATTCTCATGATTTTATGACAAATCTTATTGGAGATATCGAGTCATTAGAAGGATTTTTTGTTCCTAAGTCTCCAGTAAAAAGTATTAAATCCTATGATTCAGGATATAAAGTTATCTTTGGTAACAATGGCTCAGAATACTGTTTACATTCAAAATTTGTTATCAATACTGGAGGGCTATCTGCCCAAAGTATTGCAAAAAATATCGATGGTTTCCCAAAAGACTTAATTCCTGATCTATATCTTTGTAAAGGCACTTACTTTTCACTTTCTGGAGTGCAGCCATTTACTCATCTTATATATCCAGCTCCGCCAAAAAGAGGAGATGGTCTAGGAATTCATAGCACTATAGATATGAATGGTAATGTAAAATTTGGACCTGATGTTGAGTATGTAGATTATGAAGATTACAGTGTTGATGAATATAAAATTGAAAAATTTTATTCAGCAATTTCAAGATATTTCCCAAGTTTAAAAAAATCTAATCTTAAACCAGACTATTGTGGTCTTCGTCCGAAACTTCAAGGCCCTAATGATAAACCTAAAGATTTTGAAATCCAAGATTGCAGTAATGTTGGCTTCCCAGGTCTTATTAATCTTTTTGGCATAGAGTCTCCAGGATTAACATCATCTCTGGCAATTGCTGAATATGTTAATGATTTGATAAAGTTTTCTGATTAGAAACTTAAGAAAATTACATTATTTTTTGACAGCTTAAATCTTAAAAAGATTCAATATGAGTGTCTTTGTTGTATGATTTACAATAGGTAATATCATGACTTACAAAGTTTGTCTTAATAATTATATTTTTGGAGAAATATAATATGAAAGTAGTAATTTTAGCAGGAGGATTTGGAACTAGAATCTCTGAGGAAACAGACATCAAACCAAAGCCAATGATCGAAATTGGCGGCATGCCGATTATTTGGCATATTATGAAACATTATTCATTTTATGGGCATTATGAATTTATAATTTTGCTTGGATATAAAGGTTATGCGATCAAAGAATTCTTTAATAATTATTTTTTACATAGAACAGACTTTACAATTGATTTATCAGATAACTCTAAAAAAACATTAAAAAATGTAGCTGAACCATGGAAAATCAATCTAGTTGATACAGGACAAAACACGCTAACAGGAGGAAGGATTAAAAGAGTTGCTGATATGATTGGTGATGATCAATTTTTACTTACATATGGTGATGCTGTTGCAAATGTAAATATAGCTGACTTAATAGATTCTCATAATAAAGCACAAAAACATATTACAATGACAGCTATTCAACCTGAAGGAAGATTTGGCGCCCTTGACATAGATGAAAATTCTCTTATTAAAAACTTTAATGAGAAACCAAAAGGCGATGGGTCATGGATTAATGGAGGATTTTTCGTTTGTGAATCTGAGATATTAAATTATATTGATGGTGATTCTACTACTTTTGAAATGGAACCCCTATCTTCTTTGGCAAACGAGGGTCAAATAAATGCATACAAGCATTCTAGTTTTTGGCAGTGTATGGATAGTCTTAGGGATAAAAAGATCCTGACTAATTTATGGGATTCAGGAGATGCCCCATGGAAGCTTTGGGAGGATTAGATTTTAAATTATTTTTTCATAATCACTCAAATTATTTATATTACTTATGAATAAACCAAATCTTTTAATAACAGGCGGTCTTGGAAATCTTGGGTCATGGATCGTTGAAGAGGCTGTAAAAGATTTTAATGTAACTGTATTATCTAAATCCTTTAAAGAAGTAATAATTGATGGAAGCTATGAATTAATTCTTGCTGATTTATCTCATGGAAAGCAGCTTGAAGACAAATTAAAGGATTTTAAGTTTCAATATGTTATTCATGCCGGAAGTGCTAATGATACAAATTTAGAGGGATACTCTCAATTTTCATATGAAGTTAATAGTTTTGGAACTAGAAATCTATTAAATGCATTGAACCTTGAAAATGTAAAACATTTTATATATTTATCAACTTTTCATGTTTATGGATTATCTGAGGGTTTTATAAATGAAGAAACAAAAACAAATCCAAAAAATGATTATGCGATGTCTCACTTATTTGCAGAATATTTTATTTCAATGGGCTTACAGGATCTTGAATATAGTATTGTTCGTTTAACAAATAGTTATGGTTGTCCAAAAGATTTTAATAGCACCAAATGGTATCTAATTTTAAATGATCTTAGTAAATCAGCCTTTTATAAAAATGAAATAATATTGAATAGTAATGGAAAAGCGGTTCGTGATTTTGTATGGATGGGAGATGTTTGTTCAGTATTGATTCAATTATTAAAGCTAAACCCAATGAATGAAACATATAATCTCTCAAGGGGCAAAACGCTATCAGTTAGAGAAGTAGCTAATGAAGTAAAGAAAGCATATAAAGAATATTTTGGTATTAGTATTCCTGTAAGTTATAAAAATAACGAGGTCAATAACGCAGATCAATCTCTTAATGTATGCTCTAAAAAAATAAAATCAATTATGAACGTTAAATATCAAGATATGTTTGTTGAGGAAGCTATTAAAATCTTTAAGTTATTAGAAAGCAAGAATTTAAAAATACTATAGCTCTATTACATTACAATCATCTAAAAGATTATAATTAGATAATAATTAGGGAGTAAGAATGTTCAATAACGAATATCAAGGTAAAAAAGTTCTTGTAACTGGGCACACCGGCTTTAAAGGCTCTTGGTTAGCAACATGGCTGCTTAAGCTAGGTGCAAGAGTGGTAGGAATTTCAAAAAATATTCCTACTAGTCCATCAATTTATAAATGTCTCAAGATAAAAGAGAAGATTTCTGACTATCAATATGATATCAGAGACCTTGATAGCATGATTAAAATTATCGCTGACGAAAAGCCTGAATTCATTTTTCATTTAGCAGCTCAGCCAATAGTATCAACGTCTTATGATGATCCAATAGAAACAATTTCATCAAATGTAATGGGAACTGCAAATATACTCGAAGCAGTAAAACGCTCTAACCACACCTGCAACCTTATTGTTATAACAAGCGATAAAGCATACTCGAATATAGAACAAGTTTGGGGCTACAAAGAGAATGATCAAATGGGAGGTAAGGATATCTATAGTGGGTCGAAAGGAGCCGCTGAGCTGGTTATCAAATCTTATTATCATTCATTTCTTAAAGATAAGAAATGTAATATAAAATTAGGAATTGGACGTGCTGGTAATGTAATAGGAGGAGGAGATTGGGCTAGCGATAGAATTGTTGTTGATTGCATGAAGGCATGGGATAAAGGAAAATCAGCTGAGATTCGAAGTCCTAACGCTACTAGGCCATGGCAACATGTATTAGAACCACTAAGCGGATACCTTATTCTTGGAGCCAATCTTGGAAGATCTAACGATTTGAATGGTGAAGCGTTTAATTTTGGACCAAATGCTGAGCAAAATCGTACCGTCAAAGAGCTTATTAAAGATCTAAGTAAATTTTGGGATTTTGACAGTCTGGATGATTCTTTTACTATTACAGATAATATTCCGTTTCATGAAGCTGGACTGCTTAAACTTAATTGTGATAAAGCATTATCATATCTAAACTGGCAGGCAAATCTTGACTACAAAGAAACAATTAAATATACAAGTGAGTGGTATTACAATTTTTACAAAAAAAATCAAGATATGTATGAATATACAATAAATCAAATTAATTCATATGAAGCAATTGCAAAAGAAAAAAAACTATCATGGACGGAGTAATATTAAATACCTCTAAAAAAATTGAGCATCCTCAAGGAAATATCTATCATGCAATGAAATGTACTGACCCAAATTTTAGTGGGTTTGGTGAAGCTTATTTTTCTTTTATACATTATGGAGATATTAAGGGATGGAAAAAACACACAGAGATGCAAATGAATATTCTAGTGCCAATAGGAGAAATAGAATTTGTTATTTATGATGATCGAGATAAATCTAAAACTAAAAATGAATTTTATTCAATAAAATTATCACAAGATAACTATCACCGATTATCTGTATCACCAGGACTTTGGGTTGCTTTTAGGGGGTGTCATAGTGGATCAAATATGCTGTTAAATATAGCAAGCATTGCGCACAACCCTTTAGAAAGTGTAAATATCAATATCAAAGATATTGCTTATGAATGGTAAACCCAAGCTTAGGAAGTAAATTTTAGTGAAGTTTTATTTAGATTTTGATGGGGTAATTGCTCATTCAGCAATAGAATGCATTAATAGCGCATACGCAGTCTGGTTAAAAAAAAATAGCAATCTATATAAGAATATAGATCTTGCTGAAAAACTATATTTAAAGTCAAAAATTATTAATTGTTCAATTGCTAATCGTTATCTAGTTGTTCCTCCTGAAAATTATTATTGTCTTATCGACGCTGTATTTCATGAAATTGCTTTTGGTAAATCAAATCTAACTTCAAAAAGTATTCATGATTTATTTGTATCAAAATTAAAATCAATATCTGATCAAGAATTGAATGAGTTCAAACATAATTTTTTTT
>MDTG01369855.1_pt1 | contig 13382 bp, 17 predicted proteins | sample 811421 | NCBI WGS metagenome assembly MDTG01 (sample SAMN05326645, study PRJNA326480) | marine metagenome | isolation source: seawater | place: Pacific Ocean: South East | collected 2011 | reverse complement strand
TTGCCTTTCGGTTCTGGACAGGGGGATCTTCTTAAGCAATTCTGATAAAGCTCTGCTCCGAGGTTTGCACCTGTTTCTTTGGCAATTGTTGAGCCCAAAAACATTCTCTTGGGTGTTCGCAAACACCGCTCAAGATCTTTTGAGTCAAAGGATTGGATTGGAGATTTCTCACCAGCAAGCTTAAGAACTTGAGTGAGCAACTTAACGAAAGTAGTGTTTGCAGTCGGATACATACCCAACATGCCAACTTTTCCACGGAGAAGTTGAACCTGCTTTTCGTTATCCAAAACAATCTGCGTTTTGTCTGACAAATCTGAATTTAGTGACGTTGCGTTTTCACGAATTGTTGAGTTCAACATTTCCTGTGCCGTTGGTTGCGTGGTAACATAAATCACGGAACCTTCGCCCTGTACAGAAGCCAAGTATCTCTCAAACACGTTGCTCAACGAAGATGTAGAACTACCTGTTCCGCCACCTCCGCCAGCGCAAACAATCAACCAATCAACCTTACCCATCTTAGTACGCAAAGCATCTTCAACAACAGCACTGTTTTCAGAAAACACCCTTTTGCCGATGCTAACGTCCTTAGCTGCACCATCCGAGCCCGGAACCAACACCAAGTGCTGCTCTGCCAAGCCCATCGGCTGGTCTTTCTCGGTAGTGTTAATAAGAATGGTCTTGTTGTACCCCTGCTCAATGAAAGCCTTGGCAAGCTTTCCGCCGCCTCCGCCTACACCAACAATGCCGACACTGATGGCGGTTTCTACATTGTTATCAGGTAACTGGTTCTCGTGTTTGACTTCTACAGCTTCGCCATAGGAATCAATAAAATCAAAATCATCAAATTCACTCATAATAATATTCCTTTATCTTTTACACAGTAATTAGATTATCAAACAAAAAAAGCCAAAATAACTTATTTTCGCCGCTTTTTTCTGTTCTGTGCAGCTTGTGCTTTGCGCTCGTCACGCTTGCGCCGATATTCGGCATCCGCCTTTTCTCTTCGCTTCTTGTCTGACTTCTTCTCGAAGTAGCGACGACGACGGACTTCATCAAGAAAACCGTACTTCTTACACTTACGTACAAATCTACGAATCAATCTCTCGGCATTCTCTTTAGGTCTGGCGACCACTGTAGCATTACTAACTTTTGACATTACTTTACCCCATTAATTTCTTTGCTATATCCATATTCAATCCGGGGATAGAATGAATATCTACACCGGGGTCATTAGGATCAATATCTTTCATTGGACCCATAGGTGATGCAGCACTAGAGTTTGAAGTGGAACCTGACGAGGACATAGGCGTTGTTCCTTCAAACAAGTCAACACCATTGTACGAACTCTCACCAATAGCCTGAAGCATGCGCTCCTTCTGCTGTTGGAGAGCTTGATTTTTTTTCTCTTCAAGCTTTCTCATCTCGGCTTCGTCTGATTGTGATGTCACAACGGACTCCACAATACGCTGGTTTGAGTTCAACCCTTGGGCAACCTCGCTAACCACCTTCGACAAAACACCAGCCTCTTCAAACAACACTTCCTTTATGCACTGTTTAATAAGAGGCTTTAAAGTCTTCTTTAATTCTTCTCTGTTCATTATTCACCCACAATATCATTTAAAATTCTGTTAATTCTATCGGCTTTTGAAAAAATATCTTTTTCCATACCCTCACGAACACTCATATAAGCACCCGGCGTTGATGGTTCAGAAACAAAGTCAAAACAAATCAACTGGAAGTCGTCTTCCACAATCGTGTTTCCATTGTTATCTTCGTGAACAGAGCCTAGACCCCGGCTAGAAATTCCTAGCTTCACGCCACCATCGACCAATGATTTTAGAATATTCCCTGATGGGGTATTCAAAACTTTGATCTTGCCCATAACATTTTTACCATCCCACCATACGCCTGTGACCATATGGGATGCATTCTTAAGATTAACAACAGAATCGTCTGGGTGGTCCAATTCGCCCAATGCTCTTCTTTCGTTAATCAACTTTTCATAATTCTTCATTTCTCTCATCAGAACACTATGCGGGTAAATTCGCCCGTTGCCATTCAACTGATCTGATTTTTGCATAATCCCTGTAAGGTACGTAGCACCATTAGCAACTTCTGCTTTTTCAGATTCTGTAAGGAAATCTTGACACACGCCACCCTCACACATCTCATAATATTCTGTTAAAATCTTTTTAGCCATTTTCTAAATCCTCTTTTGCGAACCATAACACCCTAATAGGCGAACCGTATCTTTTAGCAACATCGCTGGTGACCTGATAAGCATCCCACAATTTTCCTCCGCCCATCCAATGAAGATTGAGCCCGGAAATAGTTTCGGACAAAGTGCCTCTCGTTTGCTCGGATGGATACCAATAGTTATAATATCCCACTTCGCTGATCGTATACCTTGTTCCTTTGGGAATACTCTTTATGTCATCAAACTTACTAAACATCTTTTCTCCTTCTGCCCCACGTTATTGAGAAATAACAAACGTGGGGTTGAGCATCGAGCCCTTGCAACAATGCCGAACCGGTTGAAGCATCCACTTAGCAACCCAACTGTTATTGTTCATTACCCTGTCCTCCGTCGTGCTCATAAGCACCTGCAATCTCTTCCAAGCCCATTCTTCGGTACGGTCCACAGTCAGGGCAACCTTGCTGTTGTGCAGCGTCAGTATGGTTGTGAAAGAAGTTCACACCCTTGTCCGTAAAGATCATATTCATCAAATACGACGTGCCCGAACCGAGCCAGCCACAAATTAACGAATTAACCAAATTAAGCTCAAAATTAAATAGTTCTGTAAATGGATTTAATACAAAAAGAAGAACTCCGACCCAAAACCCTGTACACATGGGACAGTGAACCAGTTCTCCAAAAAAGTCCGACTTGGACTTGATGAACGCTCTCGCCTTCTCAAATATTGATCCATAGACAATTAACTGCGTCAAGCCATACCCTGTTAAAACAAACCATAATAGTTCCATTGTTACTCCTGATAAAACGGTGATGCAGATGGGTGACTAATTTTATAACCCGTCTGGTTCGGGTTAATAGAACCCTTCTTGTCTTGATGTGCCACTTTACCTAGCTCCGTAGAATCATTTGGTTGAGTGAGCATATCTGTAATCTCTTCTTCATGCTTGCTCTCATATTCAAAGTAAGCCTTCTCTTCTTCGATAAACTTGCCAATGTCAAAAACTACAACCTCTGTAGAGTCAGATCCATTATAGGACTCTGCAACATAAGCAGCTTCCATAGAACCGTAAACGTTACCAGATCGAACACTTGCTGGGTCTATCACGCCCTTCTTGGTCAAATACCTAAATAGCCTATCTTGTGTGTCATAAACATCTTCAGACAACGTACCCTTTGCCAATGTTAAAACTTTGTTTGACGTTGGGATTACAATGATGTCAACATCAATGTGGTCCATAATCATAATGTTTCCATCTAAAGTTTTTCTGGCGACCATCTCAATTGAAGCTTGTGGTTTTTGTGGTGCTTGTTGTTCTTCGGATGATGCAGCATCTTCCTTGCTGCCAACTTTCATGACAATAGACATTACTCGGATACCTCCCTAGCCAATTCTTGAATCTTAAGGATCTTCTTAACACCCTGCTCGTCAAGTGGCGTGTCCTTAAAACTCTCTAAAATTGTCATCACTTTTTGAGCATTAGCAAGCATATTCTTGTCTGTGGCAATTTCTTCTAACTTCATAGAACCACTAACAACTTCTTTAAGCCGACCGATTTCTTCGTTCAAGTATATACTAAGTGAAAGACCATTGTCTGCAAAAGAATAAATAAATTTATTCAACAGAGATGCTTGCTCTTCGTGAAGCTTGCCGGAGTATTCTTTGTTGAACCTTTTCGTGAAAGTTTTAAAAGTCAAGTTAGAAACGTGCTTTAGCTCTGCTTCGGTGCTGTCAGCAGCTTCCGTCATGACTTCGATCTGCTTTTGCTCCATTAAAACCCTATTAGCCAATGGTGCATTCTGGTTGAAAATCTGTGCGAGTGTAGCCAAGTCTTTATAGTTAGGAACAAAGTTTGAGTATACGCTGGGACCGAGTTCTTTTGAGATGTCGGCAATAGCTTCCGACTGACTATCAAAGATGGTTCGCATAGGGATCAACGCATAAGAACGCTTCGCCTCTAACAACATTCTCTCGGCGGCTTCTTTACCAACACCTCTCGTTTCCGACAAGGCTCTATAAACATCAAGCTCCTTGTGTAGCACGCTGCCTTTAGAAAAATGCTTCTTTAACACAGCAACAACTTTATTTTTACGAACCTCATTCTTTTGAAGAGAAGCCTTGGTCAATTCTTTAACCAAAACTTCAAACAAGAATGCGGTGTTACGCTTCTTATTGTGTCTGAATTTATTTTTTCTCTTCTGACTCATTCTTATTTCTCCCTAATTGTTCAATCAAACGCTCCATCTCACTGTTGAGACTGAAGATTTTTTGCTCGTCTTCATCATAATTAGTACCTAATAAAGATTCGGATAGGGGGTTTTTAACTAATCCCATAATATCCGATGCACCCTTGTGTGTATTCCTTCTTGTGTTCTTCCCTGTTTCGTTTGACCAAGAACCTTTTGTCGCTCTCTTGTTCGCACCTGCGGCTCTTCTATCGCCGCCGTTTTGTGGCTTACCGTTGAACGTTTTAGGTGTATACATTTTACCCTTAGATGCTGGGGTTGTTGTCTGGATTCCTTCTGATGATCTACGACCGGGTGCTGCTAGAAGTGCGCTATCGTCATCCTCGCCTCCCGTATCTTCGGCATCGTCACCGCCCATATCCATATCGTCATCGCCGCCCATATCACCGCCGTCGCCGAAATCGGCTCCGCCGCCGTCTCCGCCGCCGCTGGTTTCTCCTTCAGCGGCTGCTTCAAGCTGTGAATCCAAAGCCCTGTCAAAAAACATCTCTCTCTGGTTTTGTTGGAACTGCTCATCAGATAGCTGGAACACGTTCTTGGCAATCCAACGTCGGGAGAAGAATCCCTCTGTGGCTGCGGAAGCAACATCAAACTTTGTGTTCCAGTGTTCAAGCTCTTGTAGTTCTGCAATCTTGGATGGATTGTTTAGTGAAAGCTTAAAGCCAATAAGGTCTTGCTTTCTAAACCCAAGTGTATAGAGGTGGACAATACCAATCTTCTCAAGCTCGGAAACAATCACACGCTGCAAACGCTGAATGGTTCTTGCAAAGCGAATGTCCTTTTGAGCCAGTGTAGCCTTGTCTTCGTCTGAACCCTCTGCACGAGACAAGTAAGATGCGGGAATCTTAAGTGCAGAAAATAATTTATCTCTCAAATATTTGACATCATCAATATCACCAGTGTATGTTCCACCCGGTAGAGATTCAATTCTCGTATTGTTGTTTGCACGAACAGGGATAAAATAGTCCTCGTCAATGCTCATAGGATTATAACGTAAATCAACACGACCTGTGCGAGAATCAACAATCTGATTTCTCTTCATCGTAGTCTTAACACGCTCCATGTATTGCTCTACATCCTGCGGTGCAATATTACCAATGTCAATGTAGAATACACGGCGTTCCGGTGAGCGCACAATGCGATAAGCCATCATAGCATCCTCTAGGAGCGTAAGCTGTCGCCAAATTCTTCTTGCTGGTTCCAAAACAGAAGTTCCGTAAGGTGCATACCTATCATTACCCAAAACACGGAAGTGACCAATCTGCCAGTTCTCAAAAGTCATACTGGCTGTGTTCCACTGGTACTGGATATAGTTTGGATTAGTCTTATCCTCGCCCTCAAGCCTCTCAATCTCGTTTGGTGGTAGACCAACGACACTGGTTATACCATTCACATCGTCAATGTCCAAATATAAGAAAAAATCACCATACTTGCACATAGTCCTAGCCCAGCCGAACAAATTGTGTTCAACATTAAGAATGTTGTGATACAATGATTGCAAAATATCTTTAATTTCTTGGTTGTGGCAGTCGATAGTAAGCAAAGGAGTCAATCTTGTAGATGTGGTGATCTCATCTGCGTAAATATCAAGACCAGAGGCGATTTCTGGCATATATTCCATCTGCTCAAAGTCCATATAACGAACTGCCCTGTCCTGCTGCAACATTTGGGCAGTTGCAAGGGCATCAAAGCCGCCGCCGTACTCACTTTTCTTAAACTGTTGTCCAGAGGCAGACTGAATCTTGGAAGAATACCCGTCCAGTTGCTTTTTTCTAAATCTTCTTTGCGTTTGTCGTCTATAATTGACAATCGGTCCAGAAAATAATCTCGTTAATTGTTTGAAAAGCAAAGAATCTTGATTTCTAACGTTATTATCTTTTTTAGCCATATCTTTTTACCCTTTTGTGATCCACATGAATGGTTCCATTTCCTTAATTTTATCTTTGTACTCGTCTGTCTTGCTATACCCTATCTGACCGGGGATTTGAGTGTGAAACGTTGAAGAAGATTTGGTCATGCCAGACAAAATCGCCTTTCTATACTCATTCTCTCTCTTATCCCCAACCAAAGCTGTGTCTCGAACCCAGCAGGCAATTGCCATTGCCATAATAAGGTCATCGTTGTAGCCCCTCATCGCTTCAGGCTTGCCATTATTCCATACAAAAGTTTTAATTTCCCCCAAAAGTCTATTAGAAGATATATTAATTAGTTCATTTCTGATGAATTCCTCAAATTTTGCAATAATTAAGGGTCTTGTTTTCATCGACGTTGTAAATCCCGGCACTGAATTGCTCCTCTGCTCTGCCACATATTGCTCAACATATTCGTGAGTAGACTTAATAGAATAGTATATGTTATTATACTCCATATCTACTAGTTTTGTTAAGACAGAAAAGCCAACATTATTATTTTCTACTACGACCATACAGTCTCCATATGATTTGCCGGTATCATATATCATTTGGGCGAAGAAGTCCAACTCTGGTTTACCTTGATACTCTGCAACCTGCGTCATAGTTGTCACATCAATAACGTGGAACACAGAGTAATCTTTTCCATCACCTCTAGCAACGTCTGCCGTGAGCAAATAAGAACACTCTGGGTTAAACTTTTCCCAAATGTAAAGGTTTCTGTCAAAACCAGTTCTGTATTCTGGCTCTATCGACCTTGTTATTAATCTTTCAATATCCTCTGGGTGGATGACTGTTTCACCAGACATGTTAAAGTTGCATTCAAGCTCTTGTGCAATCTCCCTCCGTGACATATTTCTAGTTTCTTTGTCGAACCAAGCAGAATCTCTGTCCGGATGAACGTCCCACGGAAGCTTTGTTGTGTTAAAATCGTTTTGTTCTTCTTCCGCAGCGACATAAGTTTTATGAAACCAGTTACCAACACCGTTCGGTGTTGACAGTGCGATGCAACTACCACCTGTTGACAACGTGGGATACAGACCCATCCACAACTCTTCTAAACCGTCGATATGTGCAGCCTCGTCAAGCACCAAGAGGGACAACGCTTCTGAACGACCAGCGTCACCAGATGTTGAAGATGCTTTGATTTGCGAGCCATTGGAAAGCTCAAAGGATGTCCTGTTGTCTACTGAAATAGATGCAATACTCAACCAATCGGGAACGTGGCGCATAATGTTTTTAACTTTTTTAACAAGGTTAGATGCAGTGCCAAACTTGGTCGCCATAACAAGGACGTTCTTGTCCCTATGAAACATCATAAGCCAGACAACATATCCCGCCGTGATGGTGGAGATACCAAGCTGTCTGGCTTTTAAAATAATATTGAAACGATGATCGTTAAAAGACCTAAGCAGGTCGTCCTGAAAATCGTATGTTTTAAATGAAATTAACCCGTGTTGCGGGTGAGAGATTTTGGCATAGTTGTTGAGGAAGTATACAGGATCTTTGCCACAACGGACGATCTCCTTAACTATTTCTTCCTTTGATAATTGATACGCCATCCATTACACTCTTACTCTTATTTATACGGCTCTGGCTCTGGCTCGTTTTCCATTTTGTCTGCAACTTGACGAAGCGCAGCAGCGATGGCTGGACGTTCTGCCCTTACGGAGTTAAAGTCTGAATCGGCAGACCATTGAGTGGCGATCCATTTTTCAATTTCACCAGCCCAACTGTTTGCAAGTTCTCCCATCTCAAAGTCTTGGTTTGCTCTACCAACCACATCATCGCCAACCTCTGTCTCGTTTCCGTATCCACGAGCTTCTTTGAAGTTTTGAACTTCTTCTTTAATAATCTCTTTCAATCTTGCTTTCGTGATTCTCATTTTAAGTTCCCCTCTGGGGCGGATTTGTCTGCTGCGGAACGTAAGTCAGCCCGATTCTTCTTTGAACCCGCACCAACGTCTTCACCGGTTCGGAGCCAATCTTTAAAATTCTTTTCAAGACTGTCCTTACTTTCGGCTGTTACTGGGTCAACGCCTTCGTAGCTTTCCACCTTGAACTCTTGCTTTGCGCACATCCAAGAACGAACACGGCTCATATTCTGAACATGAATATCAGTCTCGCCATCTTGTTTGAGAGTCAAAGACTCACCAACGGCTTTACGATATTCTTTCTTAATGTATTTTACAATATCAGCCATAGTGCCGTTAACTTCGTTCTCAAAGCCCTTGGCGTGCACTTCTTTCATAGTGATTTCGCTGTTATAGTAAAGACACAGCTTATCTCCGTGTAGACGCACAGAGAAACCATCCATTACACGCTTGTCCGTGATTGGTGTCTCCTCTTCACGACGAAGACCAATCTTTACTGGCTCGCCGTTTTCATCAAGCGCACCGTCATGCGTATTCGACATCGCCTGTGAGATTCCTCTAACAATTTCTAAAACACTAGCCATTCTTTATCCCTCTTTGCAAGCCGAGCGTGGTCGGTCTTTTAGTAGTTGTACAGCGGAGCGTACTTCGCCAAGCTTGGCACGTACATCCTGACAAGTCTTTCGGACACGCACACCAGCAGACTTATTGCACTTATGCTGACACTTGTCAGCGTCTTTGCGAGCCTCTTCGAGCATCGCAATTGCCTCTTCTAAAAGGGCACATAAATCATTTTCACAGTTCATAATGTTTACCTCTCTACCTTATCACTATTAATTAGTCTTTTATTTTGGTTTTTCACACCATTATCAGCGAAGTGAGCCAAAAACCTTGCAGTGCCGGGATGGATTTTTTGTTCTTTTAGTGCATTTAAATCACCACTTAAAATCGCAACAACCTGATCCTTGACCGCATTAATAACAGGCAAATCTTCTTCTTTAAACTTATTAGCCATTGGACCAGCTTGTTTAAAAATCTCCGTAGATGCCTTATCGAACAAAGCACCGACTTTTTCAGCACTCAAGCCCTTGTTGCCCAACTGATTTAACGCCACTCTCAACTGACCCGTGGAAAGTTTCTTAAGACTAATCTCTCCTTCGTCTTCGTCGGAATCGCCGTCTTCACCTTCAATCTTATCTTCAACCTTGTCCGCCTGATCAGCCATATCGTCAATTTTATCTGCTGCTCCGTCGGCTCCATCCGCTTCAAGCTGATCAGCTAAAGCTCTCATTAGTTTCCCTAATTCTTCAACAGAGCCGCTAAAATCTTCTGGGCTTTTCGTGTCATCCTTAATATCTTCTAGCTTGTCTTCAACCTTGTCTCCGACCTCATCATCAACCATCCCCTTGTTCATCACCTGATCAAGAGTTTTTGCAAAAGAGTGGAAAAGACTAGAGACTGTTTTTCCATAACCCTTCGCTGCGGAACCAAGGTGCCCCATTGTGCTCTTCTCTTCCAAATCCTCTGGCTTGAGGCGACCAGCCTCGACTTCTTCTTTGACAACTTGAGCCAATTCCTCAACAAAAATATTTCTGACAGCCTGATTTCTGGTGGTGTTATTGTTCTTTAGTTTCATGTTTACGTCCCTCAATGTTCTTAATATAACAAGTAAAACAACAGCTAAATCTGTTCATATATAAATCATCCCGCTTATCAAACGAGTAAGATTCACAAGAAGGACAAGTTCTGCCATTCTTTTCTCTATTAAGTAGTTTCTTTGTTACAAAAAAGCCATTAAACTCCACTTTCTCTAAATCAGATGAAATTTTTTCTAGGCGTACGCTGATTTTCTTTAGCTGCTCAAGATACTCACCTTCCTTGTCGTCATCCCACGAGGCACGAGGGTCTTCCACTGCCTCGCTGCCATATTTTTCAGCAATAGCTTTTTCTAGAGCGGCTATCGTGTCATAATCTTTTTTACTCATTATTCCATCCCCGGCTGGAGCGCATAAACTAAGCCCACTGTAAGGGCACAACCCGCAACAAAAGACACAGCGACCCACAATGGAGTCAGATCATCTCGCCTACTCTGCTGTAGTTCGACCAAAAGACGGTTCGTGCGCTCAAGCTCTGTATTTAAAAATTGGTTTTGACTCGTCAATAGGTCTGTTTGTAGTCTGTTGTTCAGGGTGGCAATCTCAAGGCGTTCGCCAAGATATAGCTCATATCGGCGTTGCATAAACTGGTATTCAGTGGTGATTCTTGCAAACGATTCTGGTGTTAAAAGGTAGGTGTCTCTACTCGCCGTAAGTCTCTGACCCTTCCTCAACACAGAGTATGAAAACTCCGGAAGCTCCAAACGTAATGGTGATTGTTCTGCCACAGCTTCTGTTTCTGAAGTTGGCTCTTCAGCGAGCGTAGCTTGTGGAAACATCAAGCCGAAGCAAATCATCGGTACCAGCACGCATTTCTTTACATATCCCAACATCACTCACTCCACTTTGCCAAACTCTGATGGTTCGACCATATTCAAGAACGGGAAGACTTCCTGTATATCTTCTGCAATCTTTCTACGCTCCTCATCAGAATCGGCAGAAGAAAACTCTTCTAACCTTTGGTTCAGAACCTCTTCCTGTTGTTCTGTAAGTTCCTCACCAGCCAATTCAGCCTGCTCTTTAACAATAGCCATATCTTCTGCGTATTTTTCCAAAATCTCTAAATCTCTCTCGTCTTTCTGTTTTCTGTTTTCATTAGATTCTTGATTGTGCTTCAAGATTGTCTCGGAAGAATCATCTCCACGACGGAGGAGCACAGCTAATATGATCGTAGCGATGCTGCCAAGAGCAGCACCGACTACAAGCATATTTTCTTTAATCCAATTGTAGGTATATTTTATCCAAAGCATGGTTATCTATCACCCTTCATTTCTGCCAACCTGTGTGCCAAAGTATCACCCTTCTTCCACTGGGTTGCAATGTCCACTAATGCTTGGGTACCGATGTACGCCAAGGTGATTGCTGTCCAGTTGTCGCTAGTGACTGCTCCGAATCCACACAGGGTGGTTGCCGTGATCCACGCAAGAAACTTTCTGGAAATAAATCTCTCCAGATGTTTATCTAAAAACGCTTTTGCTTTTGCCATCATAACATCCTCCTGATACTATAAATAGGGAGGTTAATGTTTAACAGAAGCAAAGTTTCTTTTCTTTTCGATTGATATCTGTGAATCAACAGCATCCTTTAAGCTCTCCAAGTGAGAAATTAGCAATACTGTTTTAAAGTTTGCCTTTACCAAGTCTAGGATTCTAATGAAACCTTCCATGTTTTCCTCATCAAGTGCTGTGCCCGGTTCGTCAAGAATAAAAAGATCGCCCTTTGGAAGCGAAGAAACATTAAGTAGGGCTAAACGAATTGCCATCGCAGCAATTGTCTTTTCCGCACCCGAACCCATCTCAAGAGGTCTTGCATCGTATTTTGGATGTTTGATGAAAATCTCTAACTTCTTCTCTTCGTTCTCAAGCGTCACCTCAAAGTCCACAATATTAGCCAAGACACTAGCAATCTCCTCATTAAGTACGGGAAGCTTGTTTTTAATAATATCTAAACTAATACCGTTCGTGTGCATACAACTCATAAACAGATCATAAGCTGAATAGTTTTCTCTGGATTCATTGAGTTCAATACGTTGGTTCTCAAGGTCTTCTTTCTTTTGTCCGAGCGAACCATTCTCACGATATAAAGACATCAATGCTTGCTCGCAGATTTCCGTTTCATTATCGCAGTTTGCTATTTCCAGAAGTATGTTTTGGTTCTCTGTCGTCAAAGCTTCCAAGTTCTCAATTGCTTCTTTATTCTCCTCATATTCGGAAATATCATCCTTGTAGGATTTTATTAACGCCTTGGTTTTTAAAACCTCGTTCTTGTTCTTTGCGATTGTAAGCTCACAAGACACGACCTCTGCTTGAGCCTGACGTTGTTTTTCAACAACACGGGCATGCTTAATAATATAATCAGAAACCACGGTCGGCTCCAGATCCATTATTTTCTTCTCCACAGAGACAACATCAGACCTCATAGTCAAAAGCTCTCGCTTGGTAACCTTAGAAGAACTTAGAGCGGCAAAAGCATCCTTAACGAACTTATTGCCCTTGCAATATTCACAATCAGGATCATACTCGTGATCATCTAACATTACAATCTTCTTTTCTTCGTTGGCGAGTTTTATCTCCAAGGAGCGAACCTTCTGGTTCATACCCACAAGCATTGACTCAAGATCGTGAATTGTAGCTTGCTTCCTTTTCCACTCCTCAATCCTAAACTCTTTTACGAAGTCGTCAACTTTTTCGACCATCGCCTTAGACTCTTTAGCTTTCTTGCCAAGCTGACGATTCTCTTCTAGTATGTCCTTCAAGGACGATTCCGCTGCGGCAAGAGATTTTGTTATCTTATCAATATCTATAATCTCTGCTGGAATTGCACCTATCTGCTCCTGAAGGTGTTGCGAACGTATACGATATTGATTAATCATATCTTTTAACTCTGCACAGTTTTCCTTCTTCTCAAGAATCTCTTGGTTGTGGTGCGCCAGTTTGTCAGAAACGATCTTGATCTCTTCATCAAAATCAATACCCTCTAGACGTTTAATCGCACCCCTAAGATCAGAAGCGTTTTCCTTAGCCAGCTTAAACTTATCATCAAATATTTCTAAGTCAAGGAACTTTGCCAAAATTTCTTTTCTCTTGGTAGATCCCTCTGCAATAAACGCAAGAGAGCCAAGCTGGGTTGCCATCGAAGTTAGAAAGAAATCATCGACGGTTCCGAAGAACTTGCGAATATTCTTATCTGTGCCATTGCGGTCCAAGCCATTCAAAGACTGCTTCTCACCAGTTACCAGATCTTCCGCCCAGAATTCAACATCTGTCTTGGCTTCAGTAGTTTCTACCCCTTTGACCTTCTTGGTGTACTTTTCCGCACGCCTCTCAACATGGAGCATCTTGCCGCCGACTTCAATAACAGCCTTGCCACGACCCCACATCTTATCTTGGTTGATCGTGTTCAGGTTTTTACGATTACCCTTAGATGTTGTGTTATACAACGTGAAAAGGAGACTGTCAATAATAGAAGACTTTCCTGAAAAGTTTTTACCAAAAATACCAATG
>MDTG01200105.1_pt1 | contig 13382 bp, 11 predicted proteins | sample 811421 | NCBI WGS metagenome assembly MDTG01 (sample SAMN05326645, study PRJNA326480) | marine metagenome | isolation source: seawater | place: Pacific Ocean: South East | collected 2011 | reverse complement strand
TATAACTTGAAATATTAAACACTATTTTTTCTTTACTATTATTAAAATTGCCTCAGAGCTTAAAAATATCTTGGAGATTAAGAGCTGAAGCGGATAAAATATAAGAGACAAAAGCTTACAAATAGATTTATTTATCCCAAATGTAAGTAAATATGAACCAATAATTGCAGGCTCTAAATTTTGTTCACCTACAACTTTTAAATCATATTTGGATAAATAATTTTTTAAAAATTTTTTTGAAAATACATAGTAATGAAAAGGATAAAAATAACCAGGCCATCTTTCTTTCATTATTTTTCTCCAAAAACTATCAAGGTTTGGAACTTCAATGATCAAATTACTGTCTTTGTTTTTTAAATTTTTTTTTATCTTTTTTAGAAAATTTTCAAGATCTAAAATATGTTCAAACACATGTCTCATTAAAATGAGGTCAAATTTTTTATTTTTTAATTGTCCTTTATGAAGCAGGTAGTGTTTTTTTATTTTTGGAATAAACTTTTTATCTAGCTTAAAAACATCTGCAGTGAAAATATTTTTATTTTTAAAAAATAAACTTAAAGCAATTGCAAGCTCACCTGATCCACAACCATAATCTAAAATATCTTTTTTTTTATAAAAAAATTTTTTAAGATTAAATATAAATTTTAATAAAATAATTTGTTTTAGGTAATAAAAAAAATTTTTATTCAAATTATAATTTGAGCTTTCCTGATTAGTATACAAATTTTTTATTATTTTTGGTTGAACTAATATTTTACAATTTTTGCACTCATAAAACTTTCCAGTGCTGCTAGCTTCATAATAATCACTAACTAATATTAGAGAGTTGTAATTTTTATTACAAAATTTACAAATTTCAATCATAAAACTTTTTGATTTTATAATTCATTAATCTTTTTTTTTGTATTTTTTAAAATTGAAATTTAAAAAAAAATACACAATTGATCCATATATAGCAATATATGAATATCGAAACATAGATGTATAACTTGTGGTGTACACACTTATCAAGAGTAGGATTAACACTAAACCCAAACTAATATATGTTTTTTTAGTTATGAGATATATTAATAAATTATTTAATAAAATGATTACTCCTAAAAATTTAAATAAAATTGACGACACAAAAAACAAAAATAAACCACTAATTAGCATAATTGGCCATGCTATATTTTTAAGTATGAAACCAATTGGAAATTCTAAATCCTTAAATTGAGTCACGTGATCATATGGCCTTATGGGCATTTTACGATCATTATAAAATTTCATTTTTTCCAAAATTTCTTTGAATTCATTTTGCAAATATTTTAATATGTTTTGATCCTGAAAGTAAAAAATAAAAATTATTAAAATTAATAAAGCAAAAATAATCATTATGTTTTTAATTTTTAAATATTTTTTTATAACTAAATAAAAATTTTTAATATTAAAATAAGTTAAGAAAATAAAGATATATAACCATGAATTTGTTCTAAAAGACTCTAAGAAAATCAATGATATAATCTTAATAATTTTTAGATTTGACAAAATTATTAAAATTAGAAAATAAATAAGAAATGTCTCTTTTAAAATATGTGAAGCCAAGTGTAATCTATATGGATCCAAAAAAAGTAAATAGAATAAAAGAAATAACTTTATATTATTTAAAGAGTCAAAATATTTTTTAAAAATTTTTTGATAAATTAAAACATTAGTTAAAGAATATAAAATAAAATTGATTAAAATTAATAAGTAATAATTATTACTAAATATATTTGTAACATGATAATAAGTGGTTGAGAATATAATCAAAGGATTTTTTATATATGCTTTAAAATTATAATTTCTATATTCTGATAAATAATGAGCAGAATCGGGATGATAAAAACGATCAATGTTTAATATAAACTCAAAAAAATAAAATGTTAAGCATATAAAAAAAGATAGTGCAAATATTTGAAATGAATTCAATCTATAAAACCTAACTCTAATATTGCTTAAATTAATAAAATTCATTTAAATATTTATTCTTTAATTTTCTCTTTAAGTAAAAAACCAACTGGATAAAAATACAAAATTGACAACCAATTATTAAAAAAATTACCGGTGAATATAAAAGGAAATAAATTAATAACTACACCAATAAATAAACATTTGTAGTATAAATCAATTTTTGTGAAAATTTTTAAAATACAAGATATCCAAAAAGATAAAACAAATAAAAACCCTATTAATCCAGTTTCACAAAGTAGTTGTAAATAAGTGTTATGAGGGTGATTATTAACACCTGAAATATTAGTAAAACCTTTTTGATCTTTGCTCAAAATCCAGCCCTCAAGCCATTCCTTACTTTTAATTCTCTCCTCAAAATCTATATGGCTAATATCATATCCTTTTAACCAATCCCTATATTTTTTATTATTCATCAAATCTTTATTTTCTTTTAAATCTTTGTACATTTCAAATTCAGATATATTTTTAATTTGAGCTTCATGAATTTGAAATAATTTTTTCATAATTTTTTGATTATGTTTTTGTACATACGATGTCCAACCTTCGTGATCAGATATTGTAAAATATTTTTCTTCTTTACTTTTAAAAGGGTAGGTTCTTGGTCCTGATCCTATGAAGATATTATCTTTAAAAATTTTAATAACCGTTTCAAAATACATATGATATATCCTTGGAAATATTGTGCTATCCTTGTGAAGTACAATTAGAGCTCCATCTTTCTGTTTTATTGTTTTGTAAAACGGTTGCTCATTAGTTAAATTAATTTGATTAGATGTAGTTGTTAAAACTCGAAGCCTAATCTCATCATTTAAAGTAGCAATAGAAAAAAGAATTATTGACGCAAGTATAAAAATAGATTTTACTTTAAATGAAATGCTACTGAACATTAAATAGACTCCTAAAAAAATGAGTACCATCAAAAATGATGTTCTTTCACCACTTATTAAAGTTAAAGTTAGAGAGACTATAAATATACTTATTAAAAAATATTTATTTGATTTTAAGTAAATTGATATAGCAATCAATAAAGGTACCAGTCTTGCTATATAACCTCCAAGTTTTATATCATTGCCAAATAAACTTGTTATTCTTCCATATGGGTTATTAATACCAAGTATATTTGATCCTGTTATTTTTTGAAAAATAGCATCAAAAAATAAAATTAAAAAAATAGCCATAAGTATGAAATATAAATTTTTAATAAAATTATTTTTCTTATTAATTAAATAACTCACCACAAATATAAAAATTCCAAATCTAATGTATCCAATACTTGTGATTAATGATTTATGTGAGTAATCAGATAATAATGAGCTAATTACTAAAATTGAAAAAAAAATCAGAAATATATAAAAAAATTTATGGTTTAAAAAATTTAGTTCTTTTTTTTGGACCAAATATATTAAAAAAGATAATACAGACAGTGATAAGAATAAATCTGGTAAAAAAGGACCTGTAATTAATAGTAAAGGTATAGATATAACTAAAAATTGAAGATAGTTAATAAATTTCAAATTTTTAAAAATATTTTGTATTTTCATAAATAATATCAATCTTTTACATTATAATTTATTAAGTTTTAAAAATTTAATAAAAATTAATTTTGATAATAGCTAAGATAAACATAAGCTTTTATCTAAAATAGTCTTATTTTAAAGAAAAATTAAATTTTTATATAACCGATAATCTTACAATGAACAAAATATGAATGATTTTTGATAATCAGCTTATTTTAAAAAAATTATTATACATTGTACTGAAATTACTTTTTATAGTATTAAACCAACATATTTAATATTTAATTACTGTTATATCAATTATGTTTCAAAATCAATTAGTTTACAGTTTGTTTATTTTTCCAATGTTTATATTTACAATATTTGTATTATCTAAAAAGTTAAATTTAGTTGATAAACCAAATTCTAGAAAAATTCATAAAACAAATATTATTAATGTAACTGGAATTGTAATCTACAGCTACTTGCTATTTATTATTTTAATAAACAAGTATCCTATCCAACTAGAAAATATTATTACAGTAGGCTTTATCATTATTCTAATTGGTTTCGCAGATGACCGGATAGAGCTGACACCAAAAACAAAAATTGTTTTGACATTATTTCCTGTCAGCTATCTAATTTTAAACGGATTTAATTTAACTGATCTTGGTAAATATGAATATATTGGATTAATTAAACTTGGAAAATTCTCTATAATTTTTACGATTTTATCTGTTATGCTTTTAATGAATGCCATTAATTATACTGATGGAACAGATGGATTGTTAATAGGCTATAGCATAACAGCGTTATTATATTTTTATTTTCTAAGCAATAAGCAGAGTGAGTATTTATCATTATTTATTATTTTCATATATATTCTATCAATTTCTTTAATTTTCAATTTTTTGCCTGTCAAATCAGGTTTTAAATCATTTCTTGGAAATGCAGGAAGTTTGTTTTTTGGATTTTTTTTTAGTTTTATTCTGATTTATTTGTATAAATTTGAGGATATTCATCCTGCTTATTTAATTTGGTCTTGCTGGCTTTCTATATACGATTTTTTATTTGTTACATTAAATCGAATTAAAAATAAAATTAATTTCTCTAGACCAGATAAATCACATTTTCATCATTATGTTTTAAATTATTTTTCAAATGACCATATTAAAACTTTTATATTTATTACATTTTTAAATTTTGTGGTAATTTGTGCGGGATATTTTTCTTCGCAATTAATTGGAAAAATATATTCATTGCTCTTATTTATCTTATTGTTTCCAATGTTTATTTTTATAAGAAAAAAACTTAACAAGCATTAATAACAAAAAAATTTATTGAATTCTTTTATTAATTAATAATAATATTATCTTAAATCTTCAATTCTTTTTTTTTAGAATGAATATGATCAACAATTTCATAGTCTGATTTGTAAGTAGTAACAATTTTTTCCATCATCAGTTTAGCCTCCGCAGTTTGATGATTAACCACCAATAATTTTAAAATAGCTAATTTTTTTTCTAATTCATCTAAAAAAATAAAAGGATCTTGTGCTTTTTTAATTTTTTCGTGGTTGGTAGTTTGTGGGTCGTTGCCCATAAGCAACTCTTCATAAAGTTTTTCACCAGGTCGAAGACCCGTTTCTACAATTTCTATATCACCTTCTGGATTCTCTTTATCTTTAATGCTTAGCCCCGACAAACTTACAATATGATAAATTAAATCCTTAATTTTAACACTTTTTCCCATATCTAATATGAACACATCGCATTCTTTGCTCATTGCACCAGCTTGAATCACAAGTTGTGCAGCCTCGGTAATAGTCATAAAATATCTTGTAACTTCAGAATGTGTTAAGGTAACAGGTCCACCTTCTTTAATTTGTTTTTTAAATTTTGGAATCACTGAACCAGATGACTCAAGAACATTTCCAAAACGAACCATCGACATATTAATTTTTGTATTCTGATTGTGGTGATATAATGCTTTCACACAAAGTTCTGCTAAACGCTTTGTGGCCCCCATAACATTTGTGGGTCTAACAGCTTTATCACTAGAAATTAAAACAAAATTTGAAACTGATTGGTCTATAGCTGCTTTTGCAATAGAAAATGTTGCGAAAACATTGTTTAATATACTTTCACATATGTTTTCCTCTACAAGAGGAACATGTTTGTATGCGGCAGCATGATATATGGTATCTACTTTAAATATTTTTAAGATTTCTATTATTTTTTTTTCATCTTGAATATTTATAAGTAAAGAAATAATTTTTAAGTCTTTATTAAAAGTTTTTAAATCATTATAAACACTATAAAGAGCAAATTCATTGATTTCACAAAGTATTAACATTTTGGGTTTACATTTAATAATCTGTCTACATATCTCAGAACCAATGGACCCTCCTGCACCAGTAACCATAACTACTTGAGATTCAACATTTTTTAACATCAATTCTTTTTTTGGTGGAATAGGCTCTCGATCTAGTACATCATTTATATTTAATTCTTTGATATCTGACATAGTAACTTTACCCTCAATTATCTCAGACACCGATGGCAAAGTTTGTACAATTATCTTATATTTCAAAAATTTTTTTAAAATCTGATTTCGTTTAAATCTACTAATGGATGGAAGAGCAAGGAGAATTATCTTAATATTATTAGATTGAATTAGCGAGTCTAGCTCATCTGTAGAGTAAACATTATAACCCTGTATAACTTGATCTTGTAATTTTATATCATCATCCAAAAAACCAATAATTTTAAACTTAGAATTATTTTCTAATGATAAAGATAATTGCCTACCTGCACTACCAGCACCATAAATTAATGTTGCTTTTAGTAATCCAGATCTTTTTCTACTAACTTCTTCAAAAAAATATTTAACATATAACCTTGAGCTTACTACCCCAAAGAATAAAAGCATTGGTTGAATAATCCCAATTGATCTTGGAATATTTTCAATCCTATAAAATGTAAATATACTTATATATAATAATCCATAAACTAAAAAAGCATTTGAAATTAAAAAAATAATACTTGATCCTGAGTATCTAAATATAATTCGATAAAGTCCAAAAAACCAAAAAACAGGCAAAGCTATACAAACTGAAATCCAGGCTGCAGTAAACGCTGGTCCATTTAAATAAAATATCTGATCCAACCTTAAGTAAAATGCCAAAACCACACTAATTAAACATAAGCTAAAATCACAAAGCAAAGCTATTATTTGTTTTATACCTCGTGGTAAAATTAAAACTCTTTTTATAAATTTTTGTTTAATTAATCTCATATAATTTTAATCATAATTTATTAGAAGATAAGTTTGTTTAACTTTATTATACTTTTTTAAAAATAAACAACAAAGTTCTTAAAATATAATAAAAATAATAATACAAATTTAATTTTTGGATCATTTTCATATCTATTTTTGATAGAAGAGTTGGAGTTTCCATTGTAATACCTGAGATTTGAGCAAGACCTGTAATACCAGGTTTAACTTTAAATACCCCCCTTTTTTTACGTTCTAAAATTAATTTTTTTTGATTTAATAGACATGGTCTTGGTCCAACAAAACTCATGTCTCCAATAAAAACATTCCACAGTTGTGTAATTTCATCCAGTTTAAATAAACGTAAAAAACTTCCATAATTTGTAATCATTGAGTTATTTACAAGGTGAGTGGCAACAGATTTTGTTTCTTTTTTCATAGTACGAAGCTTTATTAATATAAATAATTTTTGATTGTACCCAACTCGTTTTTGTTTGAATATTGGTGAGCCATTTTCGAACAAACCTACAATTAATAATAAAATAATTACTGGAGACAAAATTAATAATCCTAAGAATGATAATATTAAGTCAAAAAAACGAATCATATTTTACTAACCATCCTTCTTATACCTTCTTTGACACTTACAGGTGGTGTCCAGTTTAATATTTTTCGAGTGTAATCTATATCTACTTGCAGGGATCCTACCAACCTTTCCATTTCATTGTTCTTTCCTATTATGCGACTTATAAATCTCAAAAGTGAAATAGGAAATGGAAATAATCGAGAAGAACGCCCCAATGAAGACATCATATAAGAAAGTAAATCAGGTGTAGATAAATCTTCATTATCGGATACTAAAAAAGTTTTTCCTTTAGCATCCAAATTTTCAACACAACTTACCAATACGTCAACTAAATTATCAATGCCAATCAAGGACCTTTGGTTCCTTATAAGGCTAAAAGGTAAAGGAATGCCATATTTTATTAATTTTATTAGACGCATCAAATTGCCTTTTACACCTTGGCCATAAACTAATGGCAAGCGTAACACTACAACTTCTAAATCTGTTTTATTAGAGATTTCCCACAAGGCTTTTTCTGCTTTAAGTTTTGATAATGCATAAAAATCTTTTGGGTCTGGTAAATCATCATGTTTAAATATTTTATTTTGGGTTACTTTTTTATCACTATCAAATTTATTTGAGCTTTCTCCATAAGCTTTAATTGAACTCAAAAAAATCAATCTTTTTACTCCAGCTTTAGCGGAGTGCTCTGCTAGTCGTATTGTACCGTTTGTATTTATTGACTGGTAATAATTAAGATTTTTATCTTTATTCATTTCATGTGCTTTACCAGCGCAATGTATAACATAGTCTATATTTTCTAATGCTTTATTCCAATTTGTTTTTCCATCTATATTGTCAATAGGAAAAAATTCGAGGTTATGTTGTTTTACTGACAATGAGTCTAGTTTTCGAACTGTACCTCTAACTGACCAATTTAATTTGATAAGTTCTTTAGATAAATTTTGCCCAATAAAACCAGATATTCCTGTAACTAATATTTTTTTCATTTAAGTCATTTTTTAAAAAACTGAAAGCTACGAGAAATTAGTTTGTGAATAAAAAAACTAATATAGCTAAAAGATAATTTATGTTTTTTTAATGCACTTAGAACTTCTACATTTTGAATTAAAATATTTATCAAATTTTTATTAGTTTTTCCTCCAATTCTCATCTTAACCCATAGTTCTGGGATATAAAAAACTTTAATTTTATTCACTTCTAGCAATCGCATCATTAGTTCTATATCTGAAGCAATACTATAACTAAGATCAAAATTTCCAAACTTCTTATATATTGAGCTACGAACAAAAAATGTTGGATGAGGTGGACACCACCCTTTAGAAAAAGAGTTAGGAACAAATTTGTTTGATTTCCAATATCTTTTATTAATAGATATATCTGCTTTATCGGTATAGATTAAATCTGAATAACATCCATCAATATTAGGGTTACCATTAAATACTTCTGCAACTCTTGAAAGTACATTTTCACTTGGATAAAAATCATCTGAATTTAAAAAACCAATAATATCTCCAGTTGCAATTTTAATACCTTTATTCATTGCATAATAAATCCCTTCATCAGACTCGCTTATTAAAGCACCAAGTTGTTTGCGCTTGCTTTCTAGTATTGATAAAGTTCCATCTGTACTAGCTCCATCAATTACGATATGTTCAATATCTCCATACTTTTGCTTTTTAACAGAATTCAAACAGTCTTTAATTACTGAAGCACTATTATATGATACGGTTATAATCGAAATTTTCAAATTTAAATATTCCTTTTAAAAAAGCTGATTGATACAATATATAATTATTTAAATTCATTGGCTAGATTTTAAATATTAAATTGAGTTATTACTTTAAAATTGTTTTAGATTAAAAGTTTTATTGAGATATCTTATTTATAATACTTATCATTTTATTCACAGATGCTCCATTGCCATAAATATTTTTATTCAAATTAATTATTTCTTTTGTAAATAGTCCTTTAATTTTTTTTTTTTAAATTTTTAACATCACACGTAATAGACATTCCCTGTTTATCTATTTCTTGCCAATATGGATACCCTTTTTTGATATAGATACTTTTTTTACCTAAAAAAAAAGCTTCTCTTTTAAGCCCTCCAGAGTCAGTTACAATAAACTTAGAGTTTTTTACAAAGTAAAGAGTTTTTTCATACGAAAGAGGAGGAATGATTTTCAAGTTTTTTTTTGGTTTCCATTTTAATTTATTTATTATTTTAATTGTTCTAGGATGCGCCGATAGTATCACTTTTAGATCATAGCCATCTAATACTTTCAATATACTTATTAACTTATTATCAAAAGTATTTTCTTTTCGATGAATTGTAGTGAATATGTACTCATTTGAATTTAGATCATTATCTTCAAGTAATTTTTTATTTTTAAAATTTATTTTTTTTACTCTTTCCCTGAGTAAATCATAAAGAATATCTCCAGTAAAAAAAATCTTATTTTTTTTTTTTCCCTCTGCTATTAAATTCAATTTAGACTTTTGAGAGGAAGTAATGAAATAATCTGATATACTATCTGTTAACAATCTATTAGTTTCTTCAGGATTATTATTTTGATCAAATACTCTTTCTCCTGCCTCGATATGTAATATTTTTACATTTAAATGCTTTCCTGCTATCGCACCCGCAACTGTAGTATTAGTGTCACCAAAAATTATTAATAATTTAGGATTTATTTTTTGAATGATTTTATGAAATTTTGTAATTATTTTAGCAATAGATATTGAATTATCATTTGAGCCAACTTTAAGACTAATATTTGGTTTAAACTTAAACTCCTTAAAAAAATTTTTTGATAGCTCATCATCATAATGCTGGCCACTATCCACAATTGATATTTTTTTTTTTATTTTATGTTTATATTTCAAGAAATGCCCTAATTTGATATATTGAGGCCTATTTCCAACAATGATTAAAATACTACTATCAGTCAATTTTTTAAAAATTTTTTTGATTCAGGAAGTTTATAGAGCTAAACATGAATTACTTATTTTAAATTAATGGTATTATTAATTTCATTTTGAGATATTTATTAATTTTTTAGAGATAATACTATAGCAAAAATTTTTTATTACTGCTTTGTACGAGCTGTCACAAATTTTTTTGTACAGTTTTTTATTTTCTAAAATTAATACTATTTTATTAGATAAGTCCGTTAGATTTCCCCTTTTGTAAGTACATCCAACTCCAATTTTCTCTTTTTCTTTACTTGCAGGATGATTGGCCATTATTACAGGTTTCTTACATGCTGCTACTTGAAGACTACTTAAACTTGTTCCTTCTGGAAAAACACATATAGCACTCTTATTATACAATATATTCAGTTTTTTTAAATTTGAATAATCTATAAATTGAAGATTGGCTGAAAAATTATTTTTTTTAAACATCTTTTTAATATCTTCTATTATTTTTGAATCACCATTTCCAACATATGCTAGCTTAATATTATGTTTTTTTTCTTTTAATATTTTTAGAACCGCTAATGCTAACCATTGAGGTTTTTTATCTGAGTTCAACTTCCCAGATTGTAGTATTATTTGTTGTTTATTTTTTTTTATTTTTAACGGATAGAATGTCTTGGTATCAACTCCAAGGGGCAAAAGTGAAACTTTAGTTTTAAATCCTTCAAATTTCTTCAAGTAATAACAGGTTTCTTTTGTAACTCCTAAAATTTTATCTACATTTTTTTCTATAACAGGTCTAATTAGTGCTCTAAATAAGATATAGGAAATTTTTCCTAAAATTGTCTTATCAGTAACAGCTAAAATCATATGATTATCTAAAATTATTTTTGCATTTAACTTATTTTTAATTAAAGAGACTCTCAATGCAGAAAATGAAAATGTTCCATGGACCATAATAATATCTGGTTTAATTTTAAGTAAATCATTTTCTAACTCATTAATCCAAGGTCTTGCCCTAATTTCAAAAATACATTTTTTTTGTAAAATTTTTATTTTCTTATAACTGTAGTTTTTAACTTTTTTTTCTCTAGGTCCTAAAATTTTTTTCCATGTATCGTTATAATTTGGAACAGGATAATATTTATTACTTGTAATTATGAATACTTCATGACCATCTAATAAATTATATTGGGCGAGTAAAAATTCTTGATAGCCCATATCTGGCATTAAATAGTCAACAACATGCACTATTTTCATTAAATAAAATTATAATTTTTTAAATAGATCATTATAAAAACTAATCTTAAATTCATATAAATTTTTTAATTAATTGGTTAATCTATTATTTGTCAAAATCAATGAACCAATCAACTGTTTTTTCTAGTCCTTCGTTTATTCCATAACTGGGATCATAGCCCAATAATTTTTTTGCTTTATCAATATTCGCTTGAGAATGTCTTACATCGCCCTCTCTAAAATCACAATAGATTGGTTTTTTTTTTTGAAATCTTATTTTTTCTATATAAAATTTCCTCAATCATATAAAAAAGTTTGTTTAAAGTAATTTTATCGTTAACTGCAATATTATATATTTGATCCTTAGCAGTATCATTGTCGGTAATAGCTGCTAGAAGATTTGCTTGAACAGCATTTTCAATAAAGCAAAAATCTCTACTAGTTTCTCCATCTCCATAAATATTTACATTTTCTTTATTTTTCATATTTAAAATCCATTTCGGTATTACAGCTGCATAAGCTCCTTTTGGATCTTGTCTTTTACCGAAAATATTAAAATATCTTAATCCAACAGATTTAAAATTATAAACTTTAGAAAAAATACTTGCATATTTTTCATTTACAGATTTTGATAATGCGTAAGGGCTTAAAGGTTCACCAATTTTATTTTCTACTTTAGGTAAGTCAGGATGATTTCCATATATTGAACTTGATGACGCATACACAAAATTTTGTACTTTGGCATCTTTACTTGCAACTAAAACATTTAAGAAACCGACTATATTTGAATTATTAGTTTTAATTGGATCCTTAATAGATCTTGGAACAGACCCTAAAGCTGCTTGATGCAACACATAATCTATATTTTTAAGGGCTTTTTTGCAATCTTCTAAATTTCTTATATCTCCTTTAATTAATGAAAAATTTTTACTTAAATTTTTACCAGTATTTTTGTTTGCATCTTCTATCGCTTGATTAATATTAAATTGATAACCCATTTCAAAATTATCAAGACCAACTACTTTTTGATTTAAGATCAACAGTTTTTCTAAGAGATTGGAACCAATAAATCCAGCAATTCCTGTTATTAACCAGGTTTTTTGATTTAATCTTAAAAATTCCTGCACCTCATCATATTTTGTCATTATAAGCTTCCATCTACTTCACTAGGATCAAACATATTTTTAATATCATAGACTATCACATTTTTTTTTCCTAATTTTCTAATTTGACTAATTGAGAGTTTTTTGAACTGATTATGAGCTACAGCTAAAATAATTGCATGATACTTACCTAAAAGTGGTTTATCAATTAAGTTAATGTTATATTCTTTTTTTGTTGAGCCGCTATCAGCATTTGGATCATACACATCTACATTAAATTTAAATTTTTTTAAATTTTTATATAATTTAAATATTTGAGTATTACGAATGTCAGGACAATTTTCTTTAAAAGTAAAACCCATGATTAAAATATTTAAATCATTAATATTATTAATCTTATTTTTTAATAAACATATAACTTGATTTGCAATATAACTGCTCATGCTGTTATTTAGTTTTCGACCTGAAAGTATCATGTTTGGCTTATAACCTACTTTAAGTGATTTATGGGCTAAGTAATAAGGATCAACTCCAATACAATGACCTCCAACAAGTCCTGGCTTAAATGGTAAAAAATTCCACTTAGTAGACGCAGCTTCTAAAACTAATTGTGTATTAATATTTAGCTTATTAAAAATTATTGCAAATTCATTAATAAGTGCAATATTTAAATCTCTTTGAGTATTTTCAATTACTTTAGCTGCTTCAGCAATTTTTATATTAGGTACCATATGTGTACCAGCTGTTATTATTTCTTGATAAAGTTTATTT
>MDTG01424722.1_pt1 | contig 13384 bp, 9 predicted proteins | sample 811421 | NCBI WGS metagenome assembly MDTG01 (sample SAMN05326645, study PRJNA326480) | marine metagenome | isolation source: seawater | place: Pacific Ocean: South East | collected 2011 | reverse complement strand
TTTCCCCAAGCGACATATCATCTATTTTGGTAAAAATAGGAAGATGATGTTTCACGTGGAACAAAATAAGAAAAACCTTCATTGCGAAACCAAAGACTATTTGGTAACGGGAAAAAGGTTTAAAGTTTATCTGGATCAAAATAATATTATCGGCAAAACATTTCCTGTTCCAACAAAAGAGGAAATCCACAGATATTACGACTCTGAAAAGTACTATCCCCATTCATTAAACAAAAAAAGCTTTTCGGGCCTCCTCTATGACACATCCAGAAAGCTTATGCACAAAAAAAAATTAATTTGGATGAGGACTCACTTAAAACTAAACTCAAAAGTCTTAGATTATGGTTGTGGGTCAGGCGGATTCGTAAAGTACTTGAGGGGCAATTCCATAAATGCATATGGCTATGACCCAAATATTAACTTTAATGGTGACGATTTCGCTAGTTATCTAACCAATACAGGTAGCTGGAAAAGGCAAAAGTATGAAATAATCATCTTATGGCACGTTTTAGAACACGCTCACAATCCATTTGATTTAATTAAGAGCCTAAAAAAACACTTAAATAAAAACGGAAAAATTTATATAGCAATTCCTAATTTTAAATCCTATGACTCAAAATATTATGGTAAATATTGGGCTGGATACGATTTACCAAGACATCTATGGCACTTTTCTCGCAAAAGTATTTACCAAATAGCAAAAAAAAATAATTTTAAAATCAAAAAGGAGAAGAGTCTTCTTCTGGACGCAATATATGTTTCGTTTTTGTCGGAAAAAAACAAGGGCAGTTTAATGCCGTTTTGCCGAGGTGTATTTATTGGCTTTTTTTCCATTTTTAGTAGCTTCTTTAATAAAGAAAGCTCATCCCTTTTCTTTATACTTGAAAAATGCTAATCGTTTGAATACAAAATACTTGAAAGATCAAGAAGAAAGCTTGTCATCAACAGCTTAGTGTTTGCGTTTCTGTCGATTTGATGCATTGTAATCTCAAACAGAGAGACTAAGTTTTTGTAGTTTTTGTAATTAACGAAGGGCGCAAAATTTTCAATTGAAAAATTGTTTAAACTTTCAAATTCGTATAATTGGTCAACCCTTTGAGAATAAAGATATGATTGGCGTATAAAATTTACTCCAAACAAAAAAAACTCCTTCATTTCAAATTTGTTTAACGAACCGAGTTCGTTAGACTTGTTCAAAACTTGAGAGAAATCTTTTTTTACAGCAGATACATAACAGCCCCTTAGGCATTCAATGAAAAGCCTTTCTCTTTCCCTTACGGATTCTAACACTTGCGGGCTTAACGTTTTCAAGCCATTTTTTAACCCTTTCTTTTCTATAGGTGGCAGCTTTATAATTTGACACCTAGAAGCGATAGTAGGCATGACTTTACTTTCGTCTTTTGCTACTAAAAAAAAATAAGTTTTTTTCGGCGGCTCCTCCAATATTTTTAGTAATCTATTACCTCCTTCTGTGTTCAAATAATCTAACCCCCAAATAATACAAGCCTTCTTTTCGCTTTGAAATGGTCTTAAATTCAACATTGATAACATCTCTGAAATTTGCCCCACTCTAATCATACCATTTTTGTTGTCAGAGGACTTAAAGTTTAGCCAATCATCAAAAGAGCCCAAAATTAGCGTAGATATAAACTCACGCCATTTATCTGAGTAATAGGTGTTCATTCTCTTAATAAAACGTTTTTCTTCCTTTTTTTCTGGCAATTTTATTGGATAAACATAATGAAGGTCGGGGTGAACAAAGGTTGAGTTGTTTATGGAAGGGGATTGGTTGGTCACAATATTCAACCCTAATGTCGATGCAAGCCGCAACGACCCTCTACCCCCTTTGTCTATAAAGCAAATGGCATTTGGAATTTCCCCGTTTTTTATGTTTTCTAAAAGCTTGTGCTTTATTTGAGATTCATCCATATTTAGTTTCAATGTTGAGTTGCTTTTCTTGCAAAAATAATATAAAACTATCATCAAACTTTATGTAATATTCCAAATCTTACTTTGAAAACTACGTTTCTGCTTATCGGAGGCACAGCCCCTTTAAACCAGAAAGTGCAACTACTTAAGGCGACCCTCTTTCTTTAGAAAACATTATATTTAAGAGTATGTCCAATTGCTCTTTGAAGCCAATTCTCATTGTACTTTTTCATATAGGTAGAAAAAAATATCCATTTTATAATCAATCTTGCCCATATAGAACAGATGTCCTATATCCGGATATCTCATAATCATTTTCATGTTTTTTGGTATTTTAAATTCTTGATTTATATAACTTGTTTCCTGGTTTGAAAAATAATTTCTGTATTTTTCGTGGTTCATATGAAAAAAGTATCTAGTTGATCTAGTTACGTGCTTTAAATAAGAGTCAACGGATCTTCTAGACATTTCACCCAAACTGTTTTTATTTAAAAAGAGATCAACACCGCCGTCTTCAAGCGATTGAATCTCCCATGGAGGCATAAAAATCAAATCATAATTATTTATTGAATTTCTGTCAAACTTTTCTTCACCATATAAAAGCATTTTTTTTTCAGGAAAAGATTTTGCTAAATAATAAGTGGCTAGTGTTAATATCTCTGGAATGTCAAAATCAAGAAAACAATAATCATTTAAATTTTTTAGAGTAAAAAAAGCAAGTTTCCCATAACCTCCACCCAAATCGGCTAAAACAGGTCTTTTTCTGTCAGAAATTATACTATTAAAAATTTTGGCATAGTAATGGTTAAAAAAAGAACCTGCTCCAACAAAATTATTATCTATAAATGCACCAACTTGATTCCCATGGGAAGGATAACAAAGATCTTTTATAGGATATTTATTATTCGTAATCCATTTCCACATCTTTAATTGTTTATAAAATACATCATACTTTAAAAACATTCTTCTAAAATATGTGTTATTATTTTTTATGAGAGTTGTATTCTCAATTCCTTGATACTTGTCCCAAGATCCAAAATTTAGCAAAAAAAAGTTGAAATCCTTGACAGACCCATTATCTACGGATTTATGCAATATGCTGTATTCTGTATCGATAAAGTTTTGCCATGCTGATGAAGGACTAAAGTCACCATATAATTTTTTTTGGTCAACCCTCATCTTTGAATAAGATGAAAAAATCCTATCAACCAAAGATTTATCAGCAATTATTTTAGGATTAATTTTTTTTGGAGCATGTATTTTTATTTTTCGCACGGACCTTTTGAATATAAATAGAAGAAAGAATCCCCTTAAATATGGTCTTAATCTTTGAAAAATCACAGATTTTAATCTCCCTTCATTGTATGTAATTTTTATTTTTTCAAAAAATTTCATTCTGTAAATCTCACATTTAAAGTTTTATTCAAATTTTATTTAATTTCTTTTCTAAGAAAGCAAGAATTCTGCTGTATCCTTCTATTTGTTGTCTTTTTTTAGCAAAACCATGTCCTGCGTCATCAAAGAGTACGTATTCAACATATGCACCAGCGTCTAGAGCTGCCTTTACCATCTCATCTGACTCTATTTGAAGAACTCTTGGGTCATTTGCTCCTTGTAACACCATGACTGGGTTTTGGATGTTTTTCGCATGAAATAAAGGAGAAATATTATATAGTCTTACGGAGTCTTTAGAGAAAGGGTCTCCCATTTCGTTGTACAACTGTTTTCTAGACGATTCCCAATAAGCTGGAATTGACCGTAGTGTTCGAACCCAATTTGTAACGCCATAGATATTTACACCCACCTTAAACTCTTGAGGCATAAAAACCATTGCAGCCATTGTCATAAATCCACCATAACTACCACCAATTATTCCGATCTTCTCTTTATCGACATATTCCTGTTTTTCAAGCCAATATTTCCCCCAAATACAGTCTTTCAAGTCTTTTTCTCCATGGTTTTTATCATCCAATGAATAAAAGGTTTTCCCATAGCCACTACTTCCTCTGTTATTTACAGCTAGAATCGCATATCCGTGGTTTACTAGATATTGAATTAAAGGCCGGTAACCAATTCTAGACTGCCCGCCTGGCCCACCGTGTACCCATACAAGAGCAGGGAACTTTTCCTCCTTAGTGGCACTTTTTGGTTTATATAATATAGCAGGAATTTTCAAACCATCAAAAGATTCATATCGTATAACCTCTCCTTCTGCCAAGTTTGAGGGATGTATTTTTGAATTTAAATTTGAAGTTATTTTATTTAATTTATCGTTTGCTAAATTATAGGTATAAATCTCACCGGGAGACTTAGAACTTCTGGCGCTAATTCTAAGTATCTCTTCATTTTCAGAAAAGTAAACGCCATCAATATTCAAACCCTCAAAGCCCTTGAAGTTTACTGTAGAGTTGTCATTATTATTTATAACAACCAATCTGTTTTTAGCGTCTTCATTTATAGATATAACTCTGTAGGTGTTATTTCTAGTTAAATAACTACTTCTGACATCCCAGTTTGTTTTATAAACTAAATCTCTTTTGCCAGAAGTAATATTGTAAGACATTAGATAGTAAAACTCTCCTTCATAATTTGTTGTGTAAAAGAAAGTTTCATCGTTTTTATCGAATCCTTGCCCCGAATAATTTGCTTTTTTATTTGAGATTTCAATTTTCTCTTTTGTTTCTAAATTAAAGAGAAACATTTTGTCGTCATTTCTCGAGATATTTAGCTCAAATACCAAATATTTGTCATTTTCTGAAATAGAAGAATACCTGTAAGCCATATCGTTTTGGAAAACCACTTTTGTTTCCAATGTCTCCATATCAATTTTATAAAGGTCAAAATATTTTGGATTTCTAGAGTTAGACTGAAAATACATACTCGTTTGATCTCTTGTCCATCCAAAAAATAATGCTTTTGTGTTTTTTCCAGGTGTTAGGTCAATGCTTTTATTGTTTCTGATTAGGTATAAGTGAGAGTTTTCATTTCCTCCTTTGTCAGAACTATAAATAATTTCATTAGTAAGAGGTGTATATCCTTGCACAAAATAGGATTCCTTTTTAGAATTAGTTTTCTGGGTTTCTTTTTTTGTGGACAAATCAACTTCATAAATATTAAAAACACCTGTTTTGTTCGAGCTAAATATTAATTTGCTGCCATTTTTTGAAAAATATCCTCCGATACTTCTGCTGTTCGACATCAGGGTTTCAATTGAATACTTTTGAACCTCAGGTGGGACGCTGTTACAATAAATAAAAATTATAAGTGCTGACAAGGAAAAAATATTTTTGATCATTTAAATATCAATTTCAACTATTAAATCTAATTAAATTATTCTGAAATTAGTTATATATTACTTTTAGTAATTAAATTTTTTGATAAACGGAGCATGAAATTTTCTATTAGGTTTATATGTTTGGCTTTCTTAATAGCTAGTTGTAATAAAGATCAAAATTTTCATGAAGTCGACAGGGGAGCTTATATAAATAAATTAGAGGGATTCTGGCTAGGTCAATGTATTGGTAATTGGACAGGACTGATAACTGAAATGGATAAAATTGGAGTTCCTTTAGATGGAAAGGCAGGAGGGTTTTATACTCGTGAAGATTGGGGGAAAAAAGATCAGCCGAATTTGTGGGGTTCAAATAATTATTCCCAGTGCATAAACTTTTTTTATGCAAAAAAAGATAGTATTTGGGGTTCAGATGATGACACCGACATAGAGTATATTTACCAAGAACTCCTATACAACAGTCCAAGCCTAGACTTAACAGGTGAGGATATAAAAAAAGGATGGATAAAGCACATACATCAAGAGGAAGAAAACTTTTTATGGGTTTCAAATCAGAAAGCCTTTGATTTAATGAATCAAGGGATTGTGCCACCAGAGACCAGCAATCCAGAAATTAATCCATATTATGAAATGATTGATGCACAATTGACAACAGAAATTTTTGGTTTATTTGCACCCACCAAACCCAAAATCGCGCTAAAGTTGAGTTATCTTCCTATTAGAACCACCGCAAGTAAAAATGCTGCTGACATCGCAGAATTCTATATAATCATGCATTCACTGTCTTCAAAAAACACAACACACCGAACAATTAAAGATAAAATTTTGTGGATGGCAAAAGCAGCCAGATCACATTTGCCTAAAAAAAATTATCCGGCTAAAATGTTTGATTTTGTATACGAAAAATATTTAGATCAAATTCCTTGGGAAGATACTCGAGATGAATTAAACCTTAGATACCAAGTTCAAAACATGGATAATTATCTCTGGTCAAAAAAAGATAAAACTTGTAATGGTTGTTTTGCTGCAGGTATAAATTTTGGAGCAAGCATAATTAGTTTATTATATGGCGAAGGAGATTTGAAAGAAACAATAAAAATTGCTTCTCTTGCAGGTTGGGATTCTGACAACCCAACGTCAACATGGGGAGGGTTGTTAGGATTCATGTTAGGCAAAAAAAAGATAGAGGAAATTTTTGAAATTGAATTTTCTACACTATTCAACATTCATAGAACGCGTCGAGGATTTTCTAACGGGGGGATAGATAATTTTCGAAATATGGCTATAAAAGGCCAAAAAATTGTGGACAGAGTAGTATCTAAAAAAATACTAGGTCAAATCGATACTTTAAATAATAAATGGTTGATACCAGTAGATTAAATTGGCGTCTACATTCATAAAGAAAATTTTGATTTTGGGGTTTATAATTTCTCACCAGTAATAATGAGTGTTCCCTGCCAATCCTCTCTTTGATCCACTCTCCAAGAGAGGACATTTTTAAAATCTGAATTTAAAAATATTTTTTTCCATTCATTTTCTGAAAAAAGTTTCATTATGGAAACACCTGTATCATCAGGCCAAGTGTGAGAAATGAAATTCTCCTTATAAAAATCTATTCCAATGGTCAGTCTAGAATTTTTGGCCAACCAGTTTTGATAGATGTGTTGGGCGAGTTTTTCAGGATTTTCAAAATAATAAAACACCTCCATTGATATAACCAGTTTTACTTTACTATTTGGCTTCCAATTGAGTAAGTCCGAACATATATATTCATTTTTCCCATCCAATTTTTTTGCTTTTTTGATCATCCTTTTTGAACCATCAATTCCAATTGATTTAGAACATCTAGGGTCTTTTGACATATGTCTTACCAACCAACCATTGCCACACCCTGCATCTATAAAAGAAAATTTTTTTAGCGTAAGTGTTGAATGTTCTATCATCTTACTTACAGCTGAAGCATGATTTTTCTCCAATCCGTCATCCTTACCAATTTTCACCCAGTCATCGAAAACTTCAATTGGAGATTTTTTAGTTTCATTCATTTTATATTTTCAAATTTCATATTTCCAATTCCATATTTTCCCCAATCTTTATAATCGAAATGCCACCATTCATACTTATACACATTAAACCCTTCTGATTCCATATTTTTTCTAAGTAAATCTCTTAACCATCTCTGTTTTGTAGTACCACCGTAATAGTAAGGAAAGGCTCTGTCGGTAAATTCGTCATATCCACTTATCATTTCAACTGGCAACCCAGTTGAAAGCTCATAGAGGGTCAGGTCAACAGCACACCCTCTATTATGTCTAGAACCTTTTAGGGGATTTGCAACAAATATTTTTTTATCCTTTGGAGTTGCATCCCAAAACATTTTTGTGACATACCAGGGTCGATATGCGTCATGAATTAATAAACCAAACCCATACGATTTCAGTTTTGCACTAACTCTTTTAAGCGCTTCGGCAGCAGGTTTTTGAAGAAATGCGCTGCTTGATTTATAGAATTTACTACCCATAAAATTATTTTCACTAGCATATCTTATATCATATTTAATCGATTTGTCAATGCTTTTAATTTCCACTAAATCAAATTTCTCAGATATTAAATTTTCTTGAGGTGGATCAGATTTCTCAGCTTCTTCTCTTAACTCGTTGATTGGCTTTATGGGAGTAATTTTAAATGTTTCCCTTGTTAAGGACAATGCAGTTCTTCTCTTAAATTGAGGGCCATTTAATATTGAGACCTCAGAAGCTATTCCCTTTTCATTAATTTTAAATTTTAGCTTTTCACTTCGATACATCCCTGTTTTACTTGGAAACCTGAATAGGCTTTGACTTTCTTGAATTAATTTATTTTTTTCAATCCATTCAATTAAAACCCACAAGCTTCCAGCGTCTTCATACACATACAAAATATTATGATCCCACCCATATTCACCAATTAAACCAAGCCACTCTTTTGGAAAGTCCGGATCTGAATCTTCTGTAACTTTTTTGTATACCTCTTTATTCACTATAAGATTTCCCTCCCCTTTTTCAATTATAATACCCCCTTGGTTAATTTTTCCGTCTGAAATAAATTTTGAATTAAACTTTTTGATAGGGACCTCAAAATAATCATTTTCCAACATTATTTCATTTTCAATTTTTTTAATGGTTATTCTTTTGGATTTATTTTCATAATTACCAATTAAATATTCTGCAGTTTCCTCGTCAATGGATTCAGTTTTTATGTATTCCGGGAGTTTTAATTTTTTTTCTTTGGCAATTAGAAGGTCTAATGCATAGTTTGAAATTTTTCTTGTTATTGAATTTGAAACATCTACCGATGAAGCAACAACTACTGCAATTCTCGGCTCTAGAAGAGCCGAGAGCTGTGTAGAGTAACCATAAATTGCACCTCCGTGACTAATCATTTTATAGTCATTGTGTTTAGATATTCTAAATCCAATTCCATAGCCACTTACTTTTGACTCAGTAAATTGTGGAGTCATCATTTCTTTAATAGTTTCGGAACTAATAAACTTTTCTCCATTAGAAAAACCATCTGAAAAAATCATGTCTACAAATTTTGCTAAATCTTTGACTGAAGAATATAGGCTTCCCGCAGGAATCATACCGAGTTCAAATCTCGGTGCCTTAAAACTCCTTTTATCGTAACTCCACATCGTCGCCTCTGCAAGGTTGGACTCCATTGAATTTTTGTATTCAAATGAACTTGAATCCATACCCAGAGGGTTTAAAATATTCTCTTGCATAAATTCAACATAAGGTTTTTTAAAAATTTTCTCTAATGTGTATCCAACAACTGCGATTCCAGCATTCGAATATTTTGTCTTGGCCCCTGGGGGGTAAATTAAAGAAGAGTTGCTTATGCTTTCAACTGTTTTTTTTAGAGAAGTTTCATTGTCTTCAAAATAATTTCCATATGCTGGCTCTCTTAAAACTCCGGCTCTGTGCGACATTAATTGTCTTAGAGTGATAGATTTATCGTATACGTTTTTCGGATTGAATTTTGGAAGATAATTTTGAATAGGCAAATCAATATCAATATCTCCACTTTCTCTTTTTTTCATAATGGCCAAGTCGGTAAACAGCTTAGATACTGATCCAACTCTATAAATAGTGTTTTCATCTGCTTTTATCTTTCTGTCTTCGTCTATAAACCCAAATCCTTCAGCCCATAAAAAGTCATCTCGTTTTATAATTGCAATTGAAATAGCATTAAGGTTTTTATCCTTTATTTCGTATCGTATAGCATCGCTCACTTTATCAATTAGATCCTCGTGTAATAGATTTGTTTTACCTCTTTCAATACCACAAGAGATAAAAATTAATAACGAAAAAGTAAAACCTTTGTAAATGCTCTTTTTCATAAAAAAACCCCCAAAAAGGCGGTATAATTTTTCAATTTTTAATTTAAATTTTCTAAAATAGCATAAGCATTTTTTGCAAATGGATATTTTTCTATTGCTTTTAAATAATATTCTTTTGCCAAGGTTGAGTCACCCTTTTTTAAGTAATATTCGCCCATAGAATCATATGGATTATAACCATTTTTATAAACATTTATATATTTTTCAAAAGTGGATTTTGCAAGTTCTAAGTCCCCTTCAGCCATATATTTGTAGGCAAGAAGATTTAGAAAATGGTCATATCTGTCTCCTTCTTTTTGAGCATTTTCAATAAACTTAGAGATTATTGAAATACTTTTTTTGTTATCTTTTATATTATGTGAATAGAATTGCTGAATAAAATTACCTCTAGGCTCAAGTTCATGCATTTTTTTCCATAATGGGAATGCCTCTGAAGAATCAAAAAACCCCCAATAACCGTCTGGTTTAACATCCAATATTGACACAAATATTTTTGATGTTTCATTATTATCAGTAACATTTTTTTTAGCTTCAGCAATATGATACTTCTGTTTTTCAGATCCGTCCACGGACATTTCCGCCAGGCAGACATGAGGAGCAAACATACTTTTATCATACTTGATTGCTTCTTCAAAAAATGATGTTGCTTTTTCTTGTTCAGCATTCATAAAATGATACATTCCAATCATTGCTAGTTCATTTGCTAAGCTATTATTGCCAAACCACTCAATATATTTACCTTGAGGTGGAGAGTCATACATAAATGCGTTTTTATTGTTTTCATTGCTACAGGCAATGACAATTGAAAATATTAAAAGGTAGATTATTTTTTTCATTGTATTTAGTTTATGGATTTAATTATGTAAAATAAAAAAATAAAATCAAAGTAAACGTTTTTGCAAAAACTATTTCCCTAGGACAAGTTCTGCTGTTTTTTCTCCAACTATTGAACCTATCGATATCCCCATTCCCCCTAGACGCACACCTAAAGATATATTTTCAGAAACTCTTTTAATTAAGGGTAGTTTACTTTTTCCAAAGCCCATAATTCCAGACCACTCATTTTCAATATTCAAATCACTATTTGGAAGAATAAAAGTTTTTAAGTCTTCAATGAGTTTTTGGCGTATTTTTTTATTTGTTCCAAAGGAGTAGGTCGTTTCATTTTTAACATCTATTTCTCTGCCTCCGCCTAAAAGCAACCTATTATCAATATTTCTAAAATAATAATACCCTTTATTATAGTGAAAACAGCCATTAATTTTTAATTTTGGAATTCGGTTTGTAACTAAAATAAGACCTCTCCCAGGCAAAATGGATTCTTGTTTAAACCACTTTTTTGCGAAAGCATTAGTGCAAACTGCAAGCTTGTTGGTTTTTATACCAATGGTTTGACTCTTACCCTTTAATTTTAAAAACACTCCTTTTGTGTTTTCCTCGAAACTTTCAACTTGAGTTGAAAAATAGAAGTCAACCCCTAACGTGCCCAATTTTTTCTTCAGGGTATAAATCATTTTGCCTGGATCCAAGGCACCCTCATGTTTGTTCACCGACAAACTAGCAACAATATCTTTTTCAAACCCATAGTCCTCAATTTTATTATTGCAAAGTGAAAAACAATTTTTCCCCATAAGAGGCTCCAAGAAACTGTTTATTTTATCGACTCTGTCCTCTATTTCTTTTTTATTAAAAAAAAGTTCATACCCTCCAAAGTTTGAAAAAGATATATTTTTATCACCTAAAACATTCCGAATTTTTTTCAAACCCAAAACCCTAAGTTCAATCAGTGACAATAAGTCCAAGTCTGGCATTTTTTTGCGATCATTTTCAATCTCAGAAATCGAACCAAAGCATGCAAATCCTGCATTTTTTGTACTTGCACCCATTGGGACGATACCTCTTTCAATAATGGCTATTTTTGAATTTTTTTTTTCTTTTGCAATTTCTAAAGCCGTAAAACAACCAACAATTCCACCTCCAATCACCACATAATCGTAATTAGTAAACCATTTTTTTTCCCAAATACTTATATTTTTCATTATTAAAGATATGCTGACATATATATTTTTTATTTATGTTGATTTTTCGTAAAATTGTTTATTAACCAAAACTAATTTATTATGAAAAAATTACTTATAATTATTTTATTTATTTCTGGCGTAGTAACATATTCCCAAAATTCATTTAGAGTATATCACTTTAACGCCAAAGAAGGAGCAGAAAGCGCGATAGCCGCTCTAGCCGATGAGTATTGGGGAGATGCCAAGTTTAAATCTGGTGGTGTGCAAATTGAAAGGATAGGAATCGGAGATAATGAATGGTCTCATCGTGTAATTGTATTCGGGCAAGTAGGTAATCTTGGTAGAGAAGATGGTGATGTAGAAAAAAACGAATGGCCATTGTTCCTTGAAAGATTTAATAACTACGTTGAAGAGTGGGGGACTTCCGCTGCCGGACGTTTTATAAGTTACCAGGGCGGTGCTCCCAAAGATTTTCCTTATATACAAATATATACTTTTAGACCAACTAACGCGTCAGCTTTCAAAAAGGCACACGATAAAATGGCCTCTCAGTTAAAAAAGGTAATGGGTGACAGACCTATAGCTTTTGGGAATTTTGACATCGGTGGAGAAGGTGCTAGCCACTGGGCTGCAGTTGGACACTCGAATTTTGGAGATCTTATGAATATCAAAGTGGCGTTTGGAAAATTCGAAAAGGAATGGGCTGAATATTTTAACAACCGAGGACCCGTTGATGATGTCTCAAATTTTATTGTTGAGGTTTTAAAGACATACGGTGGTTTATAATATTTATCGTTATAAATGATAAAGCCCCATTTTAATGGGGTTTTTTATTTCATAATTTCAATTTTCTTACCACTTTCATAAAAAGCACCCATTTTATCAACAGCAAGGCAAGAGTGAACAGGTATTACATTCAGTAGGTCTCCAATTTTTAAACTTACTTTTTTTTCTAATTTGACTATGCCGTGTTCTTGAGATAATGATTTTATATATCCAATTTTATTGCTCACATCCCAAGTTTCTCCAAAGTATACATAACCGAATATCTCATTTTCATTCTCACATAAACTATCTTTCGAGAAGTGAACAGACCCACCATACATTAAAACTTCTTCTCTTTCCTCGTAAATCGATACAACTGGGCAAATTATTCTTACAGCAATATCATTAATTTCACAAGAACCAATTTTATATTGGGCAAGGTCATAAAAAATAAAGTTTCCAGGTCTGATTTCGTTTATAAAATCCGGGTATTTTTCTATTGTACTACAGGTTGGTGTATCACCAATAGATATTTGATAATCAGTAAACTCATCGCTTAAAATTTTAATTCTTTCTATCGATTTTTGAAAAACATTTTTGATTTCCTTTTTGTTTTTAGATTTGTATGAATCACCGAAATGTGCCAAAAACCCTAAAAAAGAAATTTTTTGGCTTGTATTGCAAAAATTGATAATTGATTTTATTTTTTGTTTTTCATCAATTTTTAATCCAGCCCTGTTATACCCAACATCTATTTTTAGGTATACTTCAACAGTTTCTATTAACTGACTATCTAGTATCTTTAGTGATGAGACGGAATCAATTAGAATTTTAACCCTATTCCCTTTAATAATTAAATTTAATCTATCTATTTCTAAAATATTTATTGGGAAAGCGATTGTTATGTCATCCCACTCATTTGAAAAGTATTCAGCCATTGATATTGAAGAAACAGTAATTGAAGTAACCCCCTTTTGTTTAAACCATTTTCCTATT
>MDTG01337906.1_pt1 | contig 13384 bp, 11 predicted proteins | sample 811421 | NCBI WGS metagenome assembly MDTG01 (sample SAMN05326645, study PRJNA326480) | marine metagenome | isolation source: seawater | place: Pacific Ocean: South East | collected 2011 | reverse complement strand
TTAGCATCGATGGGTAAATCAGTAGGAATATTTGATGTTGACATTGATTGTCCTAACGTAGCTAATATTCTTCATTTAAGCGAAGGGCCTACCCAAAACGAAAAAGACGGTAAGTTTTATCCTTCTTCCAGATTCGACATAAAAGTTATGACCATGTCTTTTTTCCATGAAAATGAAGAAGAGGCAACCATTTGGAGAGGACCGATGATAACAAATGCAATAAATCAACTTCTACAAATGACACATTGGGGAGAAATGGAATATTTGATAGTTGATTTGCCACCAGGAACATCTGATGGCCCCCTTACAGTTATGCAAACTCTTAATTTAGATGGATTTGTCATAGTAACTGCACCGCAGAATGTTGCTAAACTTGATGCAATTCGTTCTATAAACATGATTAAAAAGCTTAATCAAAATATAATCGGGGTTGTAGAAAATTTCTCAGGGCCAGTCTTCGGCTCAGGCTCTGGAAAAGAAATTTCAGAGCAGTTTAATATTCCTTTACTTGGCACAGTTTCGTTAAATGCTGAGCACAATCAAGGCGCTAAGCCAGCATCTATTTCTTCAAAAACTGTAAAAGATGAATTTAGCAAAATAGCCTTAGCAGTCACCGAAAAAGCTTATATTAAAGATTAAAGTTTTTTAAGTTCTTCAGATAGCCTAGAACCTACAATTTCATCTTCGCCAGGATATAATCCAAAAGGAGATATTCTTGCATTATTTTCGTCATAGTTTCCATCCAAGTCCTGGTCACATCTCATCCATATTCTAGGGCTTCCATTTTTTAAAGCTTCTTGAACACTTACTAAAGATGCCCCCTTCTTTGTTAAAGTAATTTTAACTCCATGCGGGTCATGCCCTATTGTATTTTCCTGAACTTCAACATCAACTCCTTCAATTCCTTTTATATGAGAAGCTATTACTGTACATGTTCTTTCAGCTTTAGCTAACCGGTCTTCATGATTCATATTCATCCATATTTTTGCTGCTGCCACGGCTCCAATAATTTCCTGCCTATCAATTTTTTGAGGTCTTCCAACACCTCTTACCCTTCTCATTTCATAAGAAATAAAGCTTTGAAGAGCTACTTTTCTGACAACATCTTTTGTTCCGACAACAAATCCTGTAGAGTGTGGAGCACCAAAATATTTAGCAGCATAAGAAACTGAATCAGCACCCATCTTAGAATATTTTGATAAATTAGAAAGAGGGTAAATTTGTCCAGCAGCATCTACCATTACAGGCAGATCATTTTTTTTGGCAATTTCTAATGTATCTTCTAGAGATAATGCATTAGGGTCATTAATAGTCTCGTTTGCAACATAATGAACTGCAACGGTATTGTCGCCTATTGATTTTTGCAAGTCATCTTTAGTGACTTTTTCGTTCGACCCAAATTCAACTAATTTTGCTCCAGCATAAGTTAGGCATCTTTCATAGTGATATCTTTGCCTAGATTGTATTAATATTTCATTTTTAATTCCTGTTGTATCAGGTAGCTGGACTATCAAATCATCATTATCTCCTGCCATAAATGCCGCAGTAGTTAAAGTTAGCGCTGAACCTGCGCCAGATGTTATATAGCATGCCTCTGCACCGAAAAGATCAGCTAGATAACCCCCAGCTTTTTCTTCTAACTCATCCATTGGAACATACATGTCTTGCGCACTTTGCATCGCTTCAACAACTTCAGGAGGTTGGGTTGAACCTCCAAGTAAAGTTACACTTCCAATAGCGTTAATAATTGGGTCAATCCCAAGATCAGAATAAATTTTTTTGCTCATAATAACCCCTAATAAAAAAATAGTTATATGATTAGTTTAACAATGTAAATATAAATAACAATGATTAAGCAAAAAATTATCAAATCAAAAAATATTTCCAATGAATTTTTAAACGGGTGGATAACAGATCACTGCATATTAATTGAAGGTAACTCGATACTAAATATAATTCATGAATCAAAGCTACCAAGTGACTATAAGAAAAACTACGAAGTAATTGATTTAGGCAATTCATTTTTATTACCAGGATTAATTGAAACTCATGCCCATTTTCAATTCTCTGCAACACCAGATGCTTACAAAATATATTTTGACGAAAGTGATTTTCAAAAAATGGATAGAGCAAAAGAAAATGCAAAAACTGCTCTTTATTCTGGAGTCACAACTATACGTGATCTAGGTGCCCCCAATGAGTTAATTTTTCCATTAAAATCTTTGATTGATAGTGAAAAAATAGATGGTCCTGAAATTTTTCCAACAGGAACTCCTCTTACTATAGAAAATGGGCATTGTTGGTTTTTTGGATCAATTGCAAATACTGTTCCAGAGATATACTCAATAATTGAAAGACAACTTGAACTAGGAGCCACCCATATAAAAATAATGGCATCAGGAGGATACTTTACTCCAAGCTCAAACCCAAGAATTTCTCAATATTCATTTGACACTTTAAAAAAGGTTGTAGATTTTTGTAATGATCAAGATACATATTTATGCGCACATACTCTTTCAAATGAATCTACAAAAAGCTGCATAGATGCAGGCGTACACAATATTATACATGGCAGATGGTTTGATAAATCCTTAGATAAATCATATAAATTTGAAGAGGAGTATTCGAATAAAATGTCAGAAAAAGGAACTTTTGTTGACTCAACTATTGCAAAACATTTATTAGAATACGAATCAAAATTAAAGGGCGAAAAACAAAGAAAACCTAATCCTAACGTAATTAATTCTGAGCCTACTTTTGAAGAAATAATTAATATATTTAGAAAACTAGATGATGATAATGTTAACATTATTGGCGCCTTAGACATGGGAATGTCTCAAGCTTTTTTTGATAAATGTGTTGCTAGTGCTTGGGCTCACGTTGAATGGCTAGGATTTGATCATTGGAAAGCCATAAGAAGCATCACCAGCTTAAATGCTAAAGCTTTAAAGATTGATAATTATAAAGGGTATCTCAAACAGGGCTATATTGCTGACATGGTCTCATTTGATAATGACCCAACATTAAATATTAGAAATTTAGAAACAATCCCTAATTCGATAATAAAAGCCGGAAAAGTAATCAAAGTGAATGGTCAATTAATTACTTAATCCTCTTCTAGAGTTGAGGTATCACCCTCTGGTAGCCCAAGCTCCCTAGCTTTAAGTAGCCTCCTCATTATTTTTCCACTTCTTGTTTTCGGCATTGTATCAACGTATTCAATATCCCTTGGAGCTACTGCAGCTGACAACTTTCCTCTTGAGAACTTCATTAATTCTAATCTTAATTCTTTACTCCAGTTGAACCCATTATTTAATGAAACAAATGCTTTTACGACTTCCATCGCTAATTTATCAGGTATACCAATTACGCCTGCTTCTGCCACAGCTTCATGCTCAATTAAGGCACTTTCAACTTCAAAAGGGCTAACAAGATGTCCTGCAGTATTAATGACATCATCAGATCTTCCTTGAAACCAAAAGTACCCATCCTCATCCATAAATGCTTCGTCTCCAGTTATATACCAACCTCTCTTAAATCTAGAATTATATCTTTCATCATTTTTCCAGTAGGCAAAAAATTGGGAAGGCCATCCAGGCTTAACAGCAAGTATTCCAGGTTCATTGGGCGGGAGTCTTTTTAAATCCTTGTCTAATATAGCTAGTTCAACCCCTGGTATAGGCAAACCCATACTACCAGGCCTAATTTGCATAGAAGAAAGATTTGCACACATTATTGCGCCAGTTTCTGTTTGCCACCAATTATCATGAATAGGCATTCCGTAATTTTCATTACCCCACACAACTGCTTCAGGATTTAATGGCTCCCCAACACTAGCAATAAACCTTAAGGAAGAAAGGTCACTCTTTTTTATTGGGGCTTCTCCTGCTTTCATAAGCATTCTTATTGCAGTAGGTGCTGTGTACCAAATATTCACATCATACTTTTCTATAACTGAATACCATTTGGAAGCCGAAAAGCCTCCTTCATAAATTATTTGAGTAGTTCCATTGCTCCATGGGGCAAACATTCCATAAGATGTTCCAGTAACCCAGCCTGGGTCAGCAGTACACCAATAAATATCATCTTTTTGAAAATCAAGCGCCCACTTTCCTGTTGCATACTGCTGGACAATAGACTGGTGTCTATGCAAAGCTCCTTTAGGTTTGCCGGTTGTACCAGAAGTATAGTGCATTATTGAATAGTCATATTGAGAAGTATTCTCAATTGATTCTATAGGCTTAGTTGATGACATAAGATCCTCATAAGATAGATCATCGCCTACCAATGCATTGGCAGATCTATTGTTTTTATTAACAACTATAATTTTTTCTAAGTCAGGTAAGCCTGGAATTATTTTTTCTATTTTTTTTCGTAATTCAGGTTGAGTAACAAGAATTTTTGCACCCGAGTCTAACATCCTATCTTTAACAGGGTCAGGTCCAAATGCTGAAAATAAGGGGCCAACAATTGCACCTATCTTAAGTCCTCCAAATACAGAAATATAGCATTCAGGCAATCTGTCCATAAATACAAATACTCTATCCCCTTTATTTACTCCTAATTCTTTAAGAACGTTAGCAAATTTATCTGTGTGACTTTTTAGGTCATTAAATGTATAGGTTTCTTCTTCATCATTTTTTCCATTCCAAATCATTGCTACATCATCGCCTTTTCCAGAATCAACATGACTATCAATACAAACATAGGCATTGTTAAGGCCCCCTCCGGGCAGCCAAGGAATTTCCTCAAATATTTCTTCCCAATTAAAATCTTTTTTAAAATTTGAGATATTCTCTATGTTTGGTGTTACTTTTGGCTTTCTATTGCCAGCCTTGTTTATGTATTCAAAAGCCATATTAAACCCCTAATCTGCTAATAGCCATTTAAGTTTTTCGATAACTGATATAAAATAATTTAACCAATTATTTAGAACATGATATAAATATTATTCTAATAAAATCGTGTTAAGTTGAAAAATCAAGAGAAAAATACAGGAAATGAAAGTTTTATTTTTAAAAGATAACCTTCCTTCAGCAATGGCTGGAGAGATAAAAGATGTTAAGCCGGGGTTTGCTAGAAATTACCTTATTCCCAAAGGAATAGCTGAAAGAGCGAACAAATCTTCAATTGTAAGAGTAGAAAAATTAAGAAAAGAAGCTGAAGTAAGACGTGCTGACATGAAAACTAAATGGCAAGGCGTATCTGAATTAATTAATAACCTAAATTTAGAGATTATTGCTCAGACTGGGCCTACAGGAAAACTGTTTGGATCTGTAACCAACTCACAAATTGCAAGCTCTCTCGAAGAGAATTTAGATGGGGTTGTCATAGATAGAAGGTCAATTAGAATAAGTGAACCTATAAAAATGATAGGAAACTATGAAGTGCCGATAAAATTGTTTGAAGGTGTTGAGACTCAAGTAAAAATTTTAGTGAAATCAGACGGAAACGTTATGTCCGAAGAACTTTTAGAAATTTCCGAAGGTAAGGTTGAGGAATCTAAAGAAGTAGATTCACAAGAAGATACACAAGAAAAAGATGCAGATGACTTAGACGTTAAGTCAGAAGAAAATAAAACAAGCGCCCCAGAAGAAAAAATAAGTAAAGAAGAGTAAATTGTTAGGGGAAAAATTACCGCCTCATGACCTAGCTGCTGAAACTGCAGTAATAGGTTCTATAATATTAGATGGTGACTCACTAGTTAAAATTTCAGGATTTCTTTCTGCAGATGACTTTTTTAATAAGTCACATTCTATTTGCTACCAATCTTGCCTAGATATGCTGGACAAAGGAACACCAATAGACGAAAAAACACTAGGTGATTTTCTTGAAACTAGCAATACTTTAAATGAAGTGGAAGGAGGCAGATCATACCTTACTTATCTTGTTGGCCAAACCCCCACCTATATGCATATTGAATTTTATGCCAGAACTGTCCATAGGACAGCTACGCACAGGAGACTAATAACTGCCGCATCTGATATTGCTAATCTCGGCTATGAAAACTCTCAGGATGTTGATCAGGCGCTAAATCAAGCTGAAGACATACTTTATGGAATTAGGTCATCGCATGATTCTAGAGATTTTGTTGATATAAGCGTGCCTCTAGATAGCTGGCTAACTTTTGATAATGAAAATGACAGTGATGTAGCTCCAATTCCTTCTGGCTTCCCAGATCTTGATAACCTACTAGGCGGATTAAATAGGTCAGACATGATTGTTCTTGCTGCTAGGCCTAGTATTGGTAAAAGCACACTTGGACTAAATATAGCTAGAAATGTTGCAGGAAATGGGAACAAAGTTGCCATTTTTAGTCTTGAAATGGGGAGAGATCAAATTGCAATGAGATTATTGTCTTCTGAAACTTTAGTTGAAACGAACCGCATAAGACAAAGATTAACTACTGATGCTGAAGACGGAAGGATATTAGAAGCGATAGGTAGGCTTTCTGACCTTGATATATCTATTGATGATACTCCTTTCCAGACAGTCACAGAAATGAGAGCAAAAGCTAAAAGGCTCCAAAAAGAAAGGGGGCTCGATTTCATAGTAGTAGACTATATGCAGCTAATATATGGAGGAAGAAATGCAAACGATAACAATAGAGCTCAAGAGGTAAGCAAAATTTCTCGATCGCTAAAGGGAATGGCTAGAGACCTAAATGTTCCTGTGATTGCAATTTCTCAGTTAAGCAGATCTATTGAACAGAGGCAGAGTCACAGGCCTGTTCTGTCTGATTTAAGAGAAAGTGGAAGTATAGAGCAAGATGCTGACATCGTAGCTTTTATACATCGCGAAGAAAAATACATATCAGAAGAAGAATGGCTTAGGTCTAAATCTGCAGGAGAGCAATATCCAAGAGGTATGTCAGAGTTAATTATTGCAAAACACAGAAATGGTCCAATAGGCAATGTGGATCTAGTTGTTCAAGATCAATATGCAAGATTTAGGTCATTAAAAAAACAGGTTTTTAATTAATAAATAAATGAAACCTGTTCAGGGCGAGATGTGGGAACAAGAATATCCAGAATGGCTTGTTATTCTTGACAGATTAAATGAAGTAAACATTTCTGATGCTGACAACAATTTCATAAAAGATATCGAAAAAGACTACGAATCGATAAATATTGTAGATGAAGCTAAGAAATTCGAGTACTATTGGAGTGGTAAAAGAAAACTTAAGACAAATCAAAAAGGAAGTTGGAAACTAGGCTGGAAAAATTGGTTAGATAAAACTAAAAGGCAAAAAGAATATTATGAAAGAACTAAGCAGAGAACTCCAAAAAATTCAGCAACAAATAATTACTTCAGGTCAAAAGAATATCTCAAGGAAGTCAGAAGGAAACAAGAAGCAAGAAAATCTAGAAAGCCAATCTCTGATTAACTGCTCGATTTGTGATGACTTGTATTGGGTAGCTCCTGCAAATCAAGAAACTATTTCGGCAAATTATATTCTTTGTGAATGTGTAAAAGATAAAGTTATAAGTCGCCAAAAAGAAAGTATGACAAGTTCTCAAGATCTTGGAGATTTAACTCCATCTATGCTTAAAAAAATGACTTTTGGAACTTTTAAGACTAATCAACAAGACTCAAATTTATCAGAAGCTCTTGAAATATCAAAAGCATACTTTGAAAATCCAGATGGATGGCTACTTTTTACAGGACCTACGGGAGTCGGAAAAACCCATCTTTCAGTTGCAATAGCAGAGAAAAGAATTAAATCCTTGAAGCCAGTTTATTTTGGTTTTATTCCCAATATATTGGAAAAATTAAGAAATTTTAACAATCGTGATAATCAAACTGAAGGATACCTAGCTTTCTTAATTGAATGTCCATTTTTGATAATTGATGATTTGGGTTCTCAGGTAAATAGCAACTGGGCAGAAGAAAAAATATATCAAATAATCGTTAATAGGCACAACAATGGTCTCCCCACAATCATAACAACTCGCGCAAGTAATATAAGTGAGCAATTAGTATTTAACCCACAAATTAGTGAGGCTATACAGTCAAGATTGCAAGACACCAAAATGGTAAATGAATTTGCAATTGTTTCTCAGGATTATAGAAACAGGAGTTAAATATGCCAGATAAATTTTCTAAATTAATACCTAATAATAGTTTAGTAAAACTCTACTCAGGAACCCTATGGGCAGAAGGCCCAGTATGGATAAATAGCTTGTCTTCTCTAGTATGGAGTGATGTAAGAAGCAATAAAATGCTTATTTATAATTCTAATAATGGATCAGTAAGCACCTTCAGAGAACCCTCAAGTTTTAATAACGGGAATTGCTTAGACAATGAACAAATGCTTATTAGTTGTCAGCATGAAAATAGACGAGTTGTAAGACAAGAAAGCGATGGAACTATTTCTGTAATTGCTGATAAGTTTGAAGGGAAATTATTTAATTCTCCTAATGATGTTGCTGTAAAAAGTGACGGCTCTGTTTGGTTCACTGATCCTCCTTACGGAATACTAACAAATGAAGAAGGAAAAAAATCTAAAAGCGAAATAGGCGGAAATCATGTTTACAGAGTAGATAAGAATGGCTCAGTTTTAAGAGTTTTAGATAATTTTGATAAACCAAACGGAATAGTTTTTTCACCTAATGAAAAATATCTTTATGTGGCAGATAGCGGAGCTGCTGAGCCAGGAAACATTGACTTCAATAAACCCCATCATGTGAAAAGATACAACGTAGACATTAATGGAAACCTAAGCAATGAAATAATTTTCTGCGAAATAGAAGAGGGGTTTCCTGATGGAATGTCAGTAGATATAGATGGGAATTTATTTATTTGTGATCCACATGGTCATAGAATTCATATATATGAAAGTTCTGGTGATTTTATTGGAAATATAAATATTCCGGAGAGAGTTGCAAATTGTACATTTGGAGGAGAAAATAATTCTTTGTTATATATAACTGCATCTACGTCTTTATATCTACTAGAGACAGGAACCAAAGGAAGATGACTATTAATGATATAGAAAAAAAATGCATAAATGCCATCCGCTTTTTATCAATTGATATGGTTCAAAAAGCAAACTCCGGTCATCCCGGGGCGCCGATGAGTTTAGCACCGCTATCATTTGTTTTATGGAGAGATCATCTAAGGTTTAATCCAAATAAACCTAAATGGTCAAATCGTGATAAATTCATTTTATCTGCGGGCCACGCCTCTGCACTGCTTTACTCAATACTTCATTTAACAGGCTACAAAATTTCAATTAACGACATAAAAAATTTTAGGCAATATGAAAGCATAACTCCTGGGCATCCAGAGTATGGATTAACAGATGGAGTAGAAGCTACTACAGGTCCGTTAGGTCAAGGATTTGCAAACGGAGTTGGAATGGCAATAGCCTTAAAAAGAAAAGAAAGCATATCCGAAGAAAGTAATGATAATATAATTTACTCTATAGTATCTGATGGTGATCTTATGGAAGGCATATCTTCAGAAGCAGCCTCAATAGCAGGGACTTTAAAGCTAGATAATATTATATATTTTTATGATTCCAATAATATCTCCATTGAAGGTTCTACAGATTTGGCTTTTAAAGAAAATGTGTCTCAGCGATTCCAATCATACGGATGGAATGTAATTGAAAATATTGAAGGTGAAGATATTGATAAAATATCCAAGTCCATTGATTTGGCAAAAGAATCTGATTTACCTTCCATAATCATACTAAACACTAAAATTGGACACGGAAGCCCAAATAAATCTGGAACTGAGAAAGCTCATGGCGAGGCACTGGGCGAAGGAGAAGTTGAATTAACAAGAAAAGAATTGAATTGGACTTACGATCCATTTGAAATACCGGATGATGTATATAAATATTTCGAAGATTTCGTTAATAAAAAAATTTCAGAATATGAAGATGGCCATCCTAGCTCTATTAATCTTCTAAATTCTGATTTTTCAAAATCTCTCGAAGAACTTAAGTCTTTGACTGCAAGTGAAAATATTTCTACAAGAGATTCATCAGGAATAGTTTTAAACAAGTTAAGCGAAGATTCAAATTTATTTATTGGTGGTTCTGCCGATTTAGCTGGATCAACAAAAACATACATAAACTCTTCAACTTCTATTAATTCAAGTGATTATTCTGGTGTTAATATGCATTATGGAGTCAGAGAACATGCAATGGGTGGGATAAGCAATGGCCTTGCATTGTCAGGGTTTATCCCATTTGCGGGTACTTTCCTAATTTTTTCTGACTATATGAGGAACTCAATTAGACTATCTGCATTGAGTGAGCTCCAAGTTTTATATATTTTAACTCACGACTCAATTGGATTAGGCGAAGATGGACCAACTCATCAGCCTATTTCTCAATTAATGTCTCTAAGATTGATACCAAATTTATTAGTATTTAGGCCTGCAGATTACTTTGAAACAATTAAGTGCTTTGAGGAATCCTTAAAGAATACTAATAAGCCTTCGGTATTTGCTTTAACTAGACAAGGTGTTCCTACCCTAACCAATAATGCTACCTCCGAATCTAATAAAGGGGGTTACGTATTATCAGGAAATCCTGAAGAAACGCAAGACATTATCCTTATAGGAACTGGATCTGAGGTTCAGTTATGCATAGAAGCTCAAAAAGAGTTAAATAAAATAAATATCACCTCTAGGGTTGTTTCTATGCCTTGCTGGGAATTATTTGAAATGCAATCAGATGAATATAAAAACAAAGTACTTCCTGCCGGGATGAAAAAAAGAGTCTCAGTTGAAGCTGGAGCAACCTTGGGCTGGCAAAAATATATTGGCGATAATGGCATTTCAATTGGAATAGATGAATTCGGGTCATCGGCTCCAGGCAACATTGTACTAGAAAAAAAAGGCTTTTCAGTAGAAAATATACTCAGCGCATGTAAAAAAATACTGGAAAGGTAATATTCTAATGAAAATAGCTATAGGTGGCGATCATGGCGGATTTGAATTAAAAAGTAAATTAATTGCTTTTTTAAAATCTCAAAATCATGAAGTAATAGATGTGGGTGCATACGAACTCAATTCAACTGATGACTATCCTGATTTTTGTTTTCCAGTAGCAAAAATGGTTGCAGAAAAAAAAGCTGACAGAGGAATAATTTCTTGTATGAGTGGAATTGGAGCAGTAATAACTGCAAATAAGGTGAAAGGTGTTAGGGCTGGGTTATGCCATACAGAATATTTAGCAAGACAAGGTGTTGAGCATGACGACATGAATGTTTTATGTCTTGGAGCAATAATTGTTGATCACAATATTGTAGAAAACTTAGTCCTAGAATTTTTAAATGCCAAATTCCTTACTGAAGAAAAATATAGAAGAAGATTAAAAAAAGTTATAAATATTGAAAATTCCGAAGAGTTATAATTGAATTCAGAAATACAAAAAATAAATAAAATAGGTCAATCTATATGGCTAGATTCTATTTCTAGAGGAATAATTAATAATGGAGAACTAAGTTCTATGATTTCTAAAGGAATTTCAGGTATTACGTCTAATCCTGCAATATTTCAAAAAGCACTTTCCTCTGAAGATACCTATGATAAAGATATTTTATCTTTAATCAACTCAGGTGAAAATGATGCTAAAAATATTTTTCATAATTTATCAATAAAGGATATACATGATGCTTGCGAGTTACTAAAACCAGTTTATGAAAAAACTAAAGGCAGCGACGGATTTGTAAGCGTAGAAATAGACCCTAAATATGCTAATGATAGCCAAAGTAGCATTAATGAAGGAATTTATCTAAATAAATCTATTGATCAGCCTAATGTTATGATAAAAGTTCCGGGCACAGAAGCCGGTATGCCAGTAATAGAGCATTTAGTTAGCCTAGGTATAAATGTTAATGTAACTTTATTGTTTTCAAGATCTATGTATATGAAAGCAGCAAAAGCTTATATAAACGGTCTCAACAAATTACCTGCTAAAAAAATAAGTAAAGTAAATTCCGTAGCTTCTTTCTTTATAAGTAGAATAGATACGTCTGCAGATAAGATTGTAAATAAAAAATCTCAAGGAAAAGTTGCAATATCAAATGCAGTTCTTGCTTATAACGACTATAAAAAATTATTTTCTGAAGAATCATTCAGTAAATTAGAAAAAAATGGTGCTAATAAGCAAAAGCTACTGTGGGCTTCCACTTCAGTCAAGAACCCTGAGTACGAAGAACTTCTATACGTTAAAAAATTAGTAGGCCCAGAAACTGTAAACACAGTACCGCAAAATGTGTATGAAGGAATTATCTCAAATATAAATCATTATGAAGATTTACTTAATTCAGACAATAAATACCACGAACAACTTATTGCAACCACTTTAAATGAAAAAGACCTGAAAAGCATTACTGATGAATTACTTATTGATGGAATAAGGCTTTTTGAAGAAGCATTCGATAGTCTTATAGATGAAATAAAAAATAAAATTTCTGAACACTCATAGAGTATGTCAGAGTATAACATACAGCATAAAAATACTGATCTTGATAATGAAATTAAAGAAGATTTTAACAATATTTTAAAATCCAATAATATCTGGATTGACCATCCTCTTTCCTTTAAAGATCGAATAGGCTGGATTGAATTCTCAGACCTTATAAATAAATCAATAAAATTATGCAAAGACACACTTGATGATCTAATTTCAGAATTTAATCCTTCCTCAATTGTATTTGTAGGAATGGGCGGAAGCATTCAGACTGGCAAAGTTTTAGATCAGATAAGCACAGAAAATAAATATCAACTATTTTTTATTGATAGCACAAATCCTAAAGATATTGATTTAGTTAGAAAAAGAATTGATTTATTCAGCACCTTATTTATATTTATGAGTAAGTCTGGGACAACTTTAGAAACAAATAAAGTAATGAGATTTTTTATTGAAGAGCTGTCATCTAAAGGTGAGCCTAACTTTGGAAATAGGTTTATTGCACTTACTGACAAAAATACTCCCTTAGAAAAATTTGCTAACAAAAATAATTTTTTAAAGGTGATTAATGCCCCACCAAATATTGGCGGAAGGTTTTCCTCTTCAACATCATATGGAGTTTTGCCTGCAACCTTTATGAATAGCATGCTAGATTCCCATAAAAATAATTACAAGTGTGATTTAGATCAAATTATAGAAAAATGTTTAACTGTTACCTCAATATTAAAAAATTCTTATGATAACCATGATGGGTTTTTGTTGCTAAGAATACCTGAAGAAATCAATCAAATGGGAACTTGGCTTGAACAATTAATAGCTGAATCTACTGGCAAAAATGGAAAAGGGATAATTCCTATAATTAATAATAAAAATAAGCTTAAGTGCCCAAAAATATTTATTAATAATACTGAAACAAAAAACAAAAATAGTAATGACCTAGACCTAATAATA
>MDTG01444724.1_pt1 | contig 13385 bp, 10 predicted proteins | sample 811421 | NCBI WGS metagenome assembly MDTG01 (sample SAMN05326645, study PRJNA326480) | marine metagenome | isolation source: seawater | place: Pacific Ocean: South East | collected 2011 | reverse complement strand
TTATCAGTCCTTTTTAAAATTCAATGTTTTATTGTTAACAATTGGATTCGCCCAAAATCCAATTGATAGGATAAAACCAAGGGGAATCAATAAAAATAACAGGCCAATTTTTAAACTTGTAATTTCTCCTATCCAACCAACTACAAAGGGGAAAATTGCTCCTCCTGCTATACCCGTACATAATATACCAGAGAGTGCACCATGATGCTCTTTGACTGAATTTAGTGCCAATGAAAATATAATTGACCACATTACTGAGATGAAAAAGCCAATTAAAGGAAAGGTTATAACTACTACAGAAGCCGAACCAATTAAAGTAAGTATAAGGCATAGTATCGTTATAGTAGTAGCAATTATTAAAACTCTGCGACTATCCATTACTTTTAAAAGTAATAATCCAAGTAAACAGCCCACCGTAAGCATCGCCCAAAAATAAGCTACAGTTTCTGCTCCCGTTGTTTGTGGATCCAATTCATGATACTGAAGAAGAAATTGAGATATCCAATTTCCAATTCCTTGTTCGATGCCAACATATGAGAAAATACCAAAGAAATACAGTAAAATCCATTTATTTTTTAACAATTGAAGATAACTTGAAAGTGTTCCTGCAGCTTCCTCCTTATTTTTTTTAAATTGTGGATATTTGGTAAGGATTACCACAATCAATAAAATAAAAGCAATTACTGCAAAAATAATATATAAAGCTATCCAGGGCATATTATTCGGAACATAAGCTTTAAGAATAGAAGCTATGGAAAAACCTTCATTTATAGAATCTTTTGCTAGGTACTTGTATAAAAACGGACTAGCAAAAGACGCGAGACCAAATACTAATTGTGCTAAAACTGAGTTAAATGCAAAGTTCTCCTCTCCCCCCGCAACCCTTAACATTGGATTGATAATGACTTGAAGGACGGCCATACAGCATCCCAAAGTAAAAAGAGTTAAGCTAAAAACTAAATATCCCGGAAAAAGAACAAAAGTTAATGACGCCACAGACATAATAAAGAAACTGAAGGCTAATAATTTCTTATAGCTATATTTTTCAGACAAAAAGCCAGCTGGTATTGACATAACCCCATAGGCTATAAAAAAAGAAAATGGTAAAAGTCCTGTTAGTGTAAGACTCAAATCGAAACTTTCCTTAACATCTGAAATGATTGAATTCAGTATGTTTGTGATAAAAGAAATCACGAAAAAAATCAAAACAACCAAAAGAATTATATGATTATACCTTTTCGTATTATTCATTATTAAAATTTTTAATTAGTTATTTTTCGATTTAACATTGGAAATAGTTGCGCCAATTCTTCTTTTTTAGGTTGATAGCCATATTCACATAATTCGAAGAATTCAGCATTCTTGACTCCGGAAATATCCAAGCTTGGATACCATGTTTTAATAGCATTTAATTCCGTCTGATTAAACTCCCTTCGACCATTGTATTTATTATTTAACCATTCCAATCTTTCTTCAGAGTTTTCAGGGATGGTTTCCGTTTTAACCCCATTAGTCCAAGGTCCCCATTCAAACATTTGGGATTCGTGTGCTGCCAAGGCTTGAATCTTTTTTTTCATGACCTTATCTATAACAATTGCCACATCTCTAGAAAATGGATAAGGTTTTTTGAAATTATCATTCATGTAAAAGAAAACAGGATTTTTCTTAAGAGCAGGAGTATCGGGTACGACATTGGGCACAATCACTAAGTAGGCTGCATCCTGCACTATTATACCAGCATTTCGGTGATCTGGATGATAATCATTAGGCCGTAGCCCTAACACTATATCAGCATTCCACTCCCTTATTTTTCTAATGACTTGGTTTCGCACTTCTAAATTGGGCAGAAGTTCTCCATCATGGTTATCCAAGACTTCATATTCAACACCAAGAATTTTTCCAGCTTTATTAGCTTCCTTTCTTCTTCGGTTGCCAAGTACACCACCCCCCATATTTTGATGCCCGGCATCACCATTAGTTAAGGTTAAAAATTTAACTTTATGCCCCATTTCTGAAAATAAAGCAGCTGTCCCACCAAATTTAAAATCACAGTCGTCGGGGTGGGCCCCAATAGCTATTATCCTTAAAGGTTTATTTTCTTTTTCCTGTGCTGTGGTGGTAAAACCGATAATCAGAAACAGGAATATTGTTATAACATTTTTCATTTTTTAGTTTTTAACATTGGAAAAAGCTTAGTTATTTCCGCCTCTGTTGGTTTTCTACCATATTCACAGATTTCAAAAAATTCTACATGATTAATTCTATTAAATGAACTGAAAGAATACCATTTCCGAATTGCTTGTACTCCCTCCTCATCAAAAGCTTTTTTTTCAGGAAAGCGTCTTTTCAATTCATTTTCAAGTAATTTTTTTTTACCCTGGCTGTCCCGAGGAATTTCTTCTAAAGAAATCCCCCGAGTCCAAGGCAGCCATTCAAACATTTGTGTATTATGGGCAGACATTGCATCTATCTTTTTTTCAATTACATCATCGATTATTACAGCAATGTCCTTTTTAAATGGGTTTGGTTTCTGAAAATGGTCTTCAACATAGATAAATAAAGGGTTTGCATCCAAGGGTGGAGTATCTGGAACAACATTAGGAACTATTACTAAGTAAGCTGCGTCCTGAACAAGGATTGCTGTGTTTCGGTGGTCGGGATGATAATCCACAGGTCTATGTGTAACTACAATATCCGCTTCCCATTCACGAATTTTCCTAATAATATCGTGCCTAATATGCAATTCAGGTGTAAGTTCCGCATCATGATTACTAAGAACTTCATATTCCACTCCTAAAATTTCACCTGCTTTATTAGCTTCGTTTCTTCTTATTCGTGCCAAGGCGCCACCGCCTATATTTTGATGTCCTGCATCGCCACTGGTAATAGCAAGAAACTTCACCTTGTGTCCCATTTCAGCAAATAAAGCAGCTGTTCCTCCAAATCGAATGTCTGTATCATCAGGATGAGCCCCAATTGCAATAATTCTTATTTCTTCATTATTATTTTGGCCATTTACAGATAAAATGCTCCAACATACTATTTGAAATAACAGTAATAACCTTTTCATTACAATTATTTATGGTCTAGCATTGGAAAGAGTTGTTTTATTTCTTCCTCGCTCGGTTGTTTTCCGTATTCACATACTTCGAATGATTCAGCATATTTTACATTTTCCCCATGTTCTTTTCCATACCATTTGATAAGGTTTTTACGTTCCTCGGGAGTAATATTACCACCCCAGTTCTGACGCAGAAATTTAATTCTATCTTCTTTATTCTTTGGCACCTCATCCAATTTTCCTCCAGTCCATGGTAACCATTCATACATCTGGGATTCGTGAGCATCCAGACCCGCTATTTTTTTCTCATAAGTATTAGTAATATCAACTGTGATATCTGGTTGGAATGGGTAAGGTTTCTGAAAATGATCTTCTAGATATAAAAAGACAGGGTTTTTTTCTAATGGTGGAGTGTCAGGCGTAACATTGGGAACAATTACCAAATATGCCGCATCTTGAACCAGAATACCGGTATAACGATGATCGGGATGATAATCAGCCGGTCTCGGTGACAATACAATGTCAGCATCCCAATCTCTAATTTGCCTAATTAACTGATGTCTTACGTTAAGTGTAGGTAAAAGTTCTCCATCATGATTATCCAAAACGGTGTACTCTTCAATCCCAAGTCTTTTTGCGGCTTCCTGGGCTTCCTTTCTTCTTATTTTTGCTAGATGCCCACCTCCCATATTTTGGTGCCCGGCATCTCCATTAGTCACAGACACAAATTTAACCCTGTGACCCATTTCGGCAAATAAAGCAGCAGTGCCGCCAAATTTATTATCCGCATCATCTGGATGAGCCCCAATGACAATAATATTTAATTTGTTTTCATCTACTGCCTGTGCGTTCAAATTAAAGTTCAAGAGTAACAAAAGAGTTGAAAATATTGATATATGTATATATTTCATTTTTAATTTTTTTAAGGTGTTTTAATTATTCTGAGTGAAATTTGGATTTATATCCAATTCTCTCTGGGGGATGTAAAATAATTCTCTAACATCAGATGGTTCTACTACCTCTTCTGCAGTTTCAAAAACTTCACGTTCCGCCCCAAAGCGCCTAAGATCAGGCCATCTATGATTTTCAAAAGCTAATTCCAATTGTCTTTCGTGAAGCAGCTTTTCATCAAAGGTACCTGGGGAATTTTCGTCTATATCTTCTAAACCTGCCCTATTCCGAACTTCATTAATGAGACCATAAGCTTCAGGACTTTCTCCTAAAGCTTCAGCCAACATCAGTAGAACATCGGCATATCTAAAAACAATAAAGTTTACATCAGAGTCATACTCGGTTTGGGGTTCGCTTTCGTACTTCTTGATATAGTTGGCTAAGGTAGTTTCACCTTCAGCATTTATATAAGACGTACCAATAGAAGGTTCAAATCTTAAGTCTTCTTCACTATATGAATTTACTAAAGCATCAGTAGGGCGGTTTCTACCAAAACCAGAACCAGTTTGCAAAAAGGCGCTAGGAGAAAAATCATTTGTAAAAGGACTACCCTGACCAATACCACCACTTATAAATTGAACCTCAAAGATAGATTCTGCATTATTCTCGTTTTCTACACCCCAGATATTTTCATAATTATCCAATAATTTATAATCATAATTATTTACTATTCTTCGAAGCACTGTTTCCGCTTCTGATTTTTGACCAAGTGTAAGTTGAACTTTAGCTAAAAGAGTGGCAGCAGCTCCTTTTGTAGCTCTTCCTGTTTCACCTTCTGAATAAGATTCTGGCAAAGCTTCTTCAGCTATATTTAAATCATTTATGAGTTGATTATAAATTTCAGATGCACTCACTTGGACAAGCTCTTCGCCTTGTACATATGGTTTAATTTGTAAAGGAATATTTCCGTAGGCTATCGCCAGGTGATAATACATTAAAGACCTTAAAAACAAAGCTTCGCCTTTAATTCTATTCTTTAAGGAGCTATCTATTTCGGCTTGTTCAATACGGTCTAAAACAATATTACAGTTTGCTATTACATCAAAAGAATCAATCCATGCGGCAGTTATTTGCTCATTAAGTGGATTTTCATCAAAAGTATTGATTTCCGCAAATTGTCTAGCAAGTCCGGTCGCATCAGGCCCTTGATCTGTGTTTTCCGATCTCATCTCAAACATAGTCCAATAAGATCTTCCATAAACACCGTCTTTTTGCAACCCGGCATAACTGGAATTTATTGCTGTTATAAAGTCATTTGAAGTATTGTAAAACTCAGCTTCATTTCTATTGGAGATTGGAGCTAAGTCTGTAAAATCTTCGCTGCATGAGATCAACATTAATCCTAAAAGGATATAGATATAGTATGCTTTTTTCATAATAAAGATTTTTTAAAAGTTAAGATTGAGACCAATTGTTAGAGAAGTAGTTAATGGGTAAGCCCCATAATCTTCACCTGGTGTTAAACTACTTGTACTGTTAGTACTAACTTCAGGATTATATCCTAAATAATCTGTCTCAGTAAAAAGATTTGTACCAGTAATATAAAACCGAAGTCTGTTAATTGACCCACCGAGAAAATCAGAGGTGGGTAAGGTGTAACCTAAAGTTACATTTCTTAGGCGTAAGAATGAACCGTCTTCAACTTGAAATGACGATGGTCTGTTATTATTCCCATGGCTTCCAGATTCTCTATCAGCCCTTGGAATTTCCCCATTGCCTGGGTTTGAAGTTGATCGCCATCTTTCATTAAATATAGCATATGAGTTAAAATTTGCTTCTCCATTCTTTAAATGTCTTGAAGTTAAATTTAAAATCTCATTCCCTTCCACTCCTTGAACAAGAAAGCTTAAATCAATACCTTTATATTTAAAACTATTAGTTATACCCCAAGTAAAATCAGGAAAATAACTACCGGTAACAGTCCTATCTTCAGGAGTGATTTGTCCATCCTCATTTATATCTTTAAACCTAAAATCTCCTGGCGCAGGATCTGGAGCCTGGGTATCGGTAGGAGCATTTGCAATATCATCCTCCGTTTGATATATTCCATCTACTACGTATCCATAGTAACTTCCTATTGGATCTCCCACTCTAGTCACGTGCCTTATACCCGCACTACCTGCTGAATAAATGGGTTCGTTATTGTCATTTAATGAGAGTACTTCATTTTTATTTGTGCTGAAATTTATATTTGTATCCCAAGTAAATTCACCTACAAGATTTCTAGTTCTTAATGCGGCTTCAAAACCCTCATTTTGAACTTCACCTATATTTTGTAAAGTGGTTTCAAATCCTGATACAGAAGGAATGCTAACATTAAGTAATAAGTCAGTATTTTTAGTTTTATAGTAGTCGGCTAATAAAAATATGCGATTATTAAATAATCCTAATTCTACTCCGATATTTGTTTGTGTTGCCTTCTCCCAGGTTAAATCTGGATTTGATAAGGTTGAAGCTATCAAACCATTTACTTGGTTGCCACCGAAATTATAATTTAATGGTTGCAGCAAGCCAATAGCCCCATAGTTTGGTATTTCAAAATTACCAGTCTGCCCCCAACTGAACCTTAATTTAAGTTCTGATAATGCATCAATAGAACTTAAAAACTTTTCTTCATTTACCCGCCATCCTAAGGAAAACGAGGGAAAATATCCTGTTTGATTATTGGTTCCAAAGCGAGAAGATTTATCGGACCGAATGGTCCCAGTAAAAAGATATTTATCTTGAAAACTATAATTAAATCTAAATAATGCTGATAGTAAAGACCATTGTTCTCTTACAGAACTTCCGGCAAATACTTGGCCTCCGCTTATTGTGGTAACTAAATCATCCGGAAAATTATCGGCCTGTACTTGTTTAACATCTATATTATCTTTTTGAATAGAATAACCAGCAATAGCATTTATATAGTGATCATCAATCTCCTTTTCCCAATTTATAGTGTTTTCCCACAGCCAGTTAATTTCAGTTGATGAAGAGGCTTGAGCATATGATTCACCTTCAGTGGCTTCTCTAAATAATAAGGAATTCGCTCTATAGAAATCACGATTAAAAATATTAACGTAAGCACCTCCAAAAGTTTTAAAGGTAAGATCCGGTATAACCTCATAAGACAAACCTACCGAGGCTCTTGTTTGGAATTGTAACAATCTATCATCCACGGCAGGGATAATTGCTAGTGGATTACTTGCTGTAGTTGTACCAGCTCCCAAATGGGACTGATTATTAGTTTGATTAATTGTTCCATCCTCATTATAGGGCTTTACTGTTGGTGAATGTACCAGAGCTGAATAGACGATTCCTGGAGGCCTAGCGAAATATGGAGCAGAGGCAGGTTGTCTTTGATTCTCAGTAATTGTGGGAGCAAGTCTAAGATCTAAATTTAATTTATCTGTCAATTGAGATTCGACATTAAACATTAAATTATATCTATCAAAATTAGATTCAGGAATAATACCTTCTTGGGTAAAATACTCTCCCGAAGCATAAAAATTTGTATTATTCTCAGAGGGAGAAGCATAGGAGAAATTATAACTTTGTATAGATCCGGTTCTGAAAATTAAATCTTGCCAGTCAGTATCAGTTCCATCCCAATTGAGGAATGACTCTGGCAACTCATAATTCCCATTACCTCTTTCTCCAGGACCTATAGGATCATTTATAGATGCACCTGGAACAGCCTGTAGATACGCATTGTTTCTAGAATCCCTGGTATAGTCAATTAACTCTTCGGAATTCATCAAGTCCACTTTATTAGCTACCTTCTGAGAACTATAATATGTATTGAATGAAAATACGCCTTCATCACTAGGTGTTCCATTTTTTGTTGTTATAAGGACAACACCATTACCCCCCCGAGAGCCATATATAGCTGCTGCGGAAGCATCTTTTAGAATATCCATAGATATAATATCATTTGGATTTATAGTAGCTAAGGGATTAACGGGAGGGGCTTGAAAGGCACCTCCTCGTCTTGCCAGGTCACCCTGAACACTTACGGAAGTTAAATTCTTGGAGATTGGTACACCATCAACAACGAATAGCGGTTCGTTTCCAGCAGAAATAGATCCAGAACCTCTGACACGTATGTTAGGACTAGAACCTGGTTCTCCAGAAACTTCCTGGACCTGAACACCTGCAACTTGCCCTACTATTGCATTTTCCACGCTCACAGCTGGAATATCAGCAATCTGTTCCTGACTAATAGAAGAGACAGAACCAGTTACTTTCCTTTTAGAAAGAGTACCATAACCAACTACAACAACCTCTTCTAAAGCCGCTGCATCAGGTTTAAGTCTAATGGTCACTTCCGTTCTTTCTGTTACATCAACTTCCTGCGCTAGAAACCCCATAAAAGTTACTACTAAAGTATTTACACCTTCTGGCATAGATATTTCGAAGTTTCCATCAAAATCACTTACAACTCCAGTACTCGTGTTTTTAGCTTGTACAGTTGCACCGGGAAGGGGCATTCCGTTTTCATCCACTATAGTACCAGTAATTACAGTTTGTTGAAATTCGGATACTGACCTATTAATATTTTCATCAAAATACGAATCATGAATTTTTTTAATCACAATCTGGTTGCTTATAATTTTATAATCAAATTGATTTGGATTTAAAAGTGAGACCAATGTAGAATCAATACACTGATTTTTACTATGTAACGATACTTTGGATTTTAAATCAATTTCAGAAGTTTCATAAAAAAAACTATAGCCGCTAGCTTCGGTGATTTTCTCAAATACTGTTTCTAGAGTGACATCAGTTAATGAGACTGAAATTTTTGGACTTGATTGACAATTTCCTGCATTGACATTATATACAATTAGAAAAAATACGTAAAAACAGAATCGACTCTTTCCAAAAAATTTGGATCTGTAGTAATGATTTCTCATATGATAAAGAATTTAATTAGTAAATGAATAATTATTGTGTGGTTAGTGGTTTAATTGTTACTTTATTATCAGTGATATTAAATTTGAACGGTGTGTGGCTTTGTATGGTCTTTAATACTTCATCAATACCGACTTTTTTAAACACGCCACTAAATCTGTATTTTTCCAAATCTGGATATTTATTTATCACTTCAACATTATAATGTCGTTGAAGAACTCTTAAGATGCTCTTCATATCCTCATCCTCAAAGACTAATGAGCCTTGGGTCCAAGCAATATATTTTTTAGTATCTACCTCTTCAACTTCAATTTTATTCTCGGAAAGGAAACGAGTTGCTTTTTGAGAAGGTGCAAGAATTTGATAACTATTTTTTTTCTTCAAACTGTTTTTTAAACCAACTCCCACTGATCCTTCAACTAAAACAACATCGGTGGAATTGTCATCTGGATAAGCTGAATAATTAAACTCTGTTCCTAGAACTTTAGAGAATAATCCTTTACTTTCTACTATAAAAGCCGCTTCTTCATGGGGGGCTACTTTAAAAAAAGCTTCACCTTCTAAATTTACTTTTCTTTCTTTCTTGTTAAAAACTAATGGATAACGTAACGAACTACCTGAGTTTAGATGAATTCTTGTCCCATCGGTAAGTGTTAATTTAAATTTGTGTCCATAAGGGACAGTTAGGGTATGAAAAGCATTTGCTTTCGTTCTTGAATTATCTTTTAATTTTAATTGTCCATCTTCTATTCTACCAATGACATCTCCGCTTAGGTTGGTAATTTTTCTTGATTCACCTACAATAAACTTTACAATATCTCCATTTTGTTTTTCTATAGTTATATAATTATGCTCAGAAACATTAGCATAATCACCTTGAGAATTAAAAGGTTTAATTTGATGGTAAAAGTAGCCTACACCAATAATAAAAAGTATAATGGCTGCATATTTTAGCAGAGGGGAAATAAGACCTTTCGAAGTTTTTTTATCGGCAATTCTTGTCTTAATAATTTTAAAATCTTCCTGAAGATTAACTGGCGTTAAGGTGAGATCAATATCATGATTATAACGAATATAGTTTTTAAAAATGATTTGGTTTTTCGGTTTCTCTAAAAGCTTATATAGTTGGCTAAGTTCCTCACTAGTTATAGTGTCGTCCAAATATTTAAGAATTAATTTATCAATCATATCCTAATCTTCTTAATATTTCTTAATATTTCTTAATACTCTTACGATTGATAAATTACAAACCCTTAAAATTTTTTGTTTTTTTTACTCAAGAAAACGTTTTCGGGATAAATATTATGTATTGTAAATACATTTAAATAAACTATAAGTCAAATAACTTTACAATCTATTACGTTTATAGGATAAATCTAATTTTCATATTTTGATTTATATTTAGTTAATATTATAAATTGTTTACCAACTAAGGTTTTTTTTTTGTTAATTGAAATTTCAAAAAAATTGAAAGGAAATATTTAAATGACAGATGCAAAATTGTTCTTAAAAATAAAGGATAATAATTCTCTTGCGTTCCAACAATTTTATAATAAATATTATCAAAGACTACTTTCTTATATTATAACATTTACTAAAGATCGTGATCAAGCAAAAGATATTGTTCAAGAAGCATTCGTTATTCTTTGGACAAATCGAGAAAGTATTGACACTTCAAAATCTCCCAAAAGCTATATTTTCTTCGTAGCTAGAAATATTTTTATCGATCATTACCGAAAAGAAAAAAGAGACCTCCAATTTTTAATTGAATTAAAAGAAACGGCTTTATCTGAACAAATTGAGAACGATTCCGAAGAAATTAAACAAAGAATTGAGAAGATGAAGAGAATGATTGAAAACCTACCTGAAAAGTGTAAAATCATTTTAAAATTGAGTAAAATTGAAGGCTTAAATTATCAAGAAATTGCAAACCACCTAAATATTTCACCGAAAACAGTAGAATCTCAGATGAGAATTGCTTTTAATAAAATCAGAGAGCAGTTTAGTGAAGAAGATTTGATTTTCTTTTTTTCCTTTTATAAATCCGTACATTTTAATTGAAATTTTATGAGGAACTTAAAAATAACCACAGCTCAATTCGAGGTGAAAAGCGGAAATAAAGAATATAATATTTCTATGATTGAAACCTTATGCAAAGAAGCAGCAAAAGAAAAGTCACAAGTCATTGTTTTCCCCGAATGTTCTATCACGGGTTATAGCTTTCTTAGAAAACTAGATAAAAAAAGTTTGGAAGATATTGCTGAGAATTTGCCGGATGGAGAATCTATTAAAAGTTTAATTGAAATATCAAAAAAGACCAATATAATAATTCTTTCAGGCCTAATTGAGAAGGATAAAAATGGGAAAATTTTCAATACATATGTATGTATTGGTCAGAATGGTCTCATTACAAAATATAGAAAATTACATCCATTTATAAATTCTTACTTAAGTAGGGGATCCGAGTATTGTGTTTTTGATTTGTTTGGATGGAAATGTGGAATATTAGTATGTTATGATAATAATATTATAGAAAATGTTCGTGCAACAAAATTATTAGGAGCAGATTTAATATTTATGCCGCATGTTACAATGTGCACTCCATCGACTAGACCCGGAGCAGGTTTTGTTGAGCCAAAACTATGGGATAATCGCTTAGAAGATCCCACCTCCTTAAGACTTGAATTTAATGGTATGAAAGGAAGAGAGTGGTTAATGAAATGGCTTCCGGCTAGAGCTTATGACAATGGTATTTATGTGGTTTTTTCTAATTTAATAGGGATGGATGATGACCAATTAAAGAATGGGTGCTCAATGATCTTGGATCCATTTGGAGATATTCTTTGCGAATGCACTATGTTAGGAGATGGAACAGCCACTGCTGCTCTACTCTATAATAAGATTGAAAAATCAGGAGGCCATAGGTATTTAAATGCAAGAAGACCTGACCTTTATGGTGAAATAATCACTCAAGATCATCAGAGTGATCAAAACGTTACCTGGTTAACAGAAAAAAATTAATAACTTCAGTAAAACTTTACCGTTTTACTTTAATGCAAAATACAAACATTTAGTAGAAAGTCCGGGCTGCATTGTGATAACCAATGATAATTAAATTATTCCCTTGAGTTTTTGTAAAAAACTTCCTATAACAATAAGCTGGATCTTAGAAACAAAATTACACATAACTATAATCTAAAATTTTTTAGACCACTAATAGTCTGATTAAAATAGGTTTCAGGATTCATCTAAGAAATCTTCCTATTTTTAGGTAACAAAAAGATCTAATCACTAACACAATTTTGTTCAGATAAAATCAAATGCGTAGTGGGCTCTCCTAATTTAGTCAATTCATCTATAAACTGTTGTAAATGTAACTGATTTCTAAGAGCCACTCTTAAATGGAAATTATGAGGACCTGTAATTCGGTGCGCCTTAAGAATTTCAGGATATTTGTTTAATTCTTTAATTGCAAATTGTAATTTTCCGGTAAAAACTTTTAACAATATAAATACTTCCAGACTATTGCCTAGTAAAGCTTGGTTTACCTCTAAACTATAAGATTTAATTACTCCCATATCTTCTAACTTATTAATTCTTTCTCGAACAGAAGATGCGGATAGGGATACTTTTTTGCTTAGATCTGCATACGAAGTTTTTGAGTTAACTTTTAATAGTTCGATCAACTTTAGATCTGCCTTATCAATCATAAATAATTTGATTTTAGACGCAATTACCAGTTTTTATTTGGAAAATACGCTATATACCTAATTTATCCACTGGGTAAAATCTATTAATGTAACTAATTTTGGGCCTTCAAAATTAATCTACTGTTTTTATTGATTATAACTTATTAATTCTTCTTGGAACTGCTATTTTTTGTGGTTTTTTTGTGCAAACGGTGGTTGGCTTTGCTGGTTCGTTAATAGCCCTACCTATATTATTAATCGGCCTTAGATTACCTGATGCTATTGCGTATATATCTATTTTTTATCTTTTCTCAAGTATTTCCCTAGTTTATAAAGAGTGGAAATATATAGATAAAAATGTCATTAAAAAATTGAGTATTACCTCAATAATAGGTATAATTATTGGAATTACTGTTCTTACTTTTAGCCAACCCATTCTTTTAAAAAAAGCACTCGGCGTTTTTATTCTATTATATGTAGCTTATGTTGGTCTTGGAAAAATAGATATTAAATTGGGCTCCAAAGGCACCGTGTTGTTTGGTGTTTTGGGTGGTTTTTTTGCAGGAGTCTTTTCAACTGGAGGTCCTTTATATGTGATCGCTGTAAAAAATACAGTTGAAGATGTAAAGATTTTCAGAGCAACAATGATTGGAGTTTTAGCTCTTGTTACAACGGTAAGATTACCCACTCTGGCTGTTGGAGGTTTGCTAAATGGTGGCCATTTGAAAATGAGTCTTATCATTTTTCCAGTATTTATCCTGGCGCAGTTTTTAGGCGGATATTTTTTT
>MDTG01369325.1_pt1 | contig 13385 bp, 17 predicted proteins | sample 811421 | NCBI WGS metagenome assembly MDTG01 (sample SAMN05326645, study PRJNA326480) | marine metagenome | isolation source: seawater | place: Pacific Ocean: South East | collected 2011 | reverse complement strand
TGATAGGCTGGATGTGGAAGCGCAGTAATGCGTGCAGCTGACCAGTACTAATAGCTCAATTGGCTTGATTTATGCACTGAAAAAAATTTTTAAATAAATTGATAAAAAACTTTTTTTACAATTTTAAAATAAATATTTAAAATTTATTTGATCTTTATAACACTTTCTTTAGATTATTCATTTAAGTTTTGATTGTTTAAATGTTTAATTACAATCATGTAAATTGATCTTTAATTTATGAAAGAAATAATAAAAAGAGTAGATCTAACAAAACAATGGAAAAAAGAAAAAAGATATTTACTACCTTTAATTGAGAACGTTTTATCCTCCGGAGAATATGTAAATAGTAAATTAATACCTCTTTTGGAAAAAAAAATCGCAAAATTTTGTGGTACCAAATATACAGTTTGTACAAATTCTGGTACAGACGCACTTACCCTGGGTTTATATGTGTTAGGCATCAAAAGAGGTGACGAGGTAATCACTGTTCCAAATTCATTTATTGCTTCTGCAGCTTCAATCGCTCATCTTGGCGCAAAACCAGTTTTTGTAGATGTAAATGATGAGCAGCTAATTGATCCCACAAAAATTGAAAAATCTATAACAAAAAAAACAAAAGCTATTATGGTTGTTCACCTAAGCGGTAGAGTAGCGGACATGAAGCCTATAAAAAAAATAGCAAAAAAATACAAACTATTTATAATTGAAGATGCCGCGCAGTCAGTAGGGTCAAAATATTTTGGTAAAATGACAGGTTCTCTTGGAGATATAGGTTGTTTTTCTGCTCATCCACTAAAAAACTTAAATGCATGTGGCGATTCAGGTTTCATTACAACAAATAATTTTCTTCATTATAAAAAATTAAAATCTCTTATTAATCACGGTCTCGAGAATCGAAATATGAGTGCACAGTATGGTTATGTGTCAAGATTAGACTCAATTCAGGCAGTTATATTAAATTATAGATTAAAACTTTTGACCAAAAAAATCAAAAGAAGACGTAGTCTTGCAAATTTATATTTAAAAAAATTAAAAAATTTACCCATAAAACTTCCTAATGAAAAAACTGGAGAATATAACTCATTTCATTTATTTGTTATTCAAACAGAATACAGAGATCGTTTAAAAAATTTTTTAAAAAAAAATAATGTTGAAACAGGAATTCACTATCCAATCCCAATACATTTGCAAAAAGCATCAAAACACCTAAAGTATGAAGTAGGAAATTTTAAAAATACCGAAACTCAAAGTAAACAAATTCTATCTTTGCCAATTCATGAAAATTTAACAGATAATCAAATCAACCTAATATCAAATTTAATAAAAAAATTTTTCGATGATAAAAAAAAAAGTAAATCCTAAAAATATTAAAATTGACAATAAGTCTATCTATTTAAGGACATTAATTGTTGACTGTTTGAGTTATGAAAAAAGAGGCCACGTAGGAGCAGCAATGTCAATTGTGGAAATTTTAAGAGTTTTATATAAAAAATATATTAATAAAAATGCAAAATTTATTTTAAGCAAAGGCCACGGTTGTCTTGCTCTTTATGCTGTTCTGTTTTCTCAAAAGAAATTGCTTAAAAAGCAACTAAAAAGTGTTGGTAAATTTAATTCTATTTTAGGTGGACATCCCGAGCATGACAAAGTGCCTGGCGTTGAGGTTTCCACAGGAGCTCTTGGCCATGGCTTACCATTTGCTGTTGGCATGGCTATTGCAAGTAAAATTAAAAAAAAAAATATTAAATATTATGTTTTATGTGGTGATGGAGAAATTAATGAAGGTTCAAATTGGGAAGCCATGTTATCTGCATCTAAACATAAATTAAATAATCTTATTTTATTAATTGATTATAATAAACTTCAGTCATACGGAATGACAAAGGATATTTTAAATCTAGAACCGCTTACAGAAAAATTGAAAAGTTTTAACTTTTACACAATAAATGTTAATGGACACTCAATAAAAGAAATAAATCGTGCACTTGAAAAATCAAAAAAAAACAAATCAAAGCCTACAGCCATCATATGTCATACTGTAAAGGGAAAAGGCATTAAGGTTGCTGAAAATAATCCATTCTGGCATCACAAATCTAATTTTACAGATGAGGAACTCAAAATTTTAAAAAATAATTTTAGTTAAATTCAACATGAGAAAAATGTGTTTAGATATGGTTTATAATTTAGCTAAGAAAAATAAAAAAATTGTATTTGTTGGTTCCGATTTAGGCGCTGGAGTCCTAGATGATTTTAAGAATAATATACCAGAAAGATTTTTTATGGAGGGTGTATCTGAACAGTATATTACTGGGATGACAGCTGGCTTAGCAAAAGAAGGATTTATTCCATATTTTAATACAATTGCAACTTTCTTGACGCGGAGAAATTTCGAACAAAACATCATTGATCTTGGTTTACATAACTTGCCCGTAAGATTGATTGGAAATGGTGGAGGACTTGTTTATGCTCCATTGGGGCCAACTCATCAAGCAATTGAAGATATTGCAATTATGAGAACAATTCCAAATATGAATATCATTGCACCATGTGACTCTTATGAAATGAAAAAACTAATGCCGCAAACTGTAAATATTAAAGGTCCATTGTATATAAGATTAGCAAGAGGTGGTGATAAAATAGTAAGCAAGAAAAAAACAAATATAAAAATTGGAAAATCGATATTATTCGGTAATCCAAAAGACATTTTATTTATTACAACTGGAATAATGACTCAAGAATGTCTAAAAGTAACTGAACAGCTTAAAAAAATTAATATCAAGGCTGCGGTTATGCATAATCATTCACTCAAGCCATTTGATGAAAAAGGTTTGTTAAAAATCATCCAAAATCCTAAAAAAATTTTTACTGTTGAAGAACATATGGTTAGCGGGGGTCTTGGTAGTATCGTACTAGAAACTTTAAACAAAAATAAATCTAATTGTATAACAAAAGTATATAGGATCGGCATACCTAACAAGTTCATTAAAAAATACGGCACGCAGAAGGATTTGTTAAATTATTGTGGCATAAGTAACATGCAAATTTTCAGAAAGGCTAGGAATATCTTTAATGAAAAAAATTAAATTATTTGATGTTATTCATAAGTCAACAAAACGAGATTATTTATCAAGAATGAGTAAAAAAAAGCCAGCATTTATGAAATTGGCAAAAGAATATGGTTACCATTACTGGGATGGTAGTCGAGAAACAGGCTACGGTGGATATAAATATATTAAAAATTATTGGAGCAAATTTGTTATAAAATTAATAAAAAAGTATAGGCTAGATAATAATTCTCATATTTTAGATATTGGTTGTGGAAAAGGTTTTTTACTTTACGAACTAAAAAATGTTTTACCCAAAATAAATTTAACTGGTATTGATATATCTACATATGCAATAAAAAAGGCACCAAAAACAATTAAACCATATCTTAAATTTGGAGATGCTAGAAAAAAACTTAAATTTGGAAATAAAAAATTTGACCTTGCTTTATCAATGGGGTGCATACATAACTTAGAAATTGATAAGATAAGTTTACATTTAAAAGAAATTTCAAGAGTTAGCAAAAATCAATATATACTTACAGAAAGTTATAGAAATAATATAGAAATGTTTAACCTTCAGTGTTGGGCTTTGACTTGCGAAACTTTTTTTAGCGTAAGAGAATGGGAGTGGTTTTTAAAAAAGAATAAATATAAAGGGGACTACGAATTAATTTTTTTTGAATAAAATTCTTTAATGCATCGCGCCATCAGAATTAAGTCCTTTTTCTTTAAAATTTTATGTATAGACAGTGAAATTGTGCATCCAGCAAGCTTTTCTGCATTTTTAAAATCTCCCTTTTTATAACCGTAATGTTACCTGGAAGGAAGCTGCAAATGCATTGGTATTGGGTAATGTTTTTTTGCGTCAATACCTTTGCTAATAAGATATCTAACAAGTTTATTTCTATTTTGTTCTAAAAATGAGTAAATGTGAAATACTTCTTTATTATCGTCTCTTTTTGGCAGTTTAATTTGCCTAATATTTCTTAGCTCGTTGTCTAAAAAATCAGCGTTAGATATTCTTTTTAATGTGATATTTTTTATTTTTTTCAATAAATGATTTGCTAGAACTGCCTGTATAGCATCCAACCTAGAGTTGGTGCCAAATATTTTTATATTGTTCCTATTTACTAAACCGTGATTTCTTAATAAAAAAAGTTTTTTTGATAATTTATTTTTTGGTGTTGAAAATTTATATTTCGTAGATCTTGTATTACAAATTGTATTATCAATATCAAAACAAAATATTTTACTATTTTTTTTTCACAAATAATTTTAATTATTTCATATATTTTCTTGAAATAGAATTTAAAATTTTTGCTGTTTTTTTTAACTCTTCATATGTCGTTTTCTCATGAAAAAGTAAATTAAATGAAGATTTATAAAAATTATTAATATTTTTAATATCTTCTTTATTAATTTTTAAGTATTGATGATAATTTTTCCAAAGAAATACGCATTCCTGATAATATAAATTTATTTTCAAATCAAATTTAGCAATTTTTTGCTTAATAATTTTATTTTTTTTTTTATATTTTTCTTTAATTTTTAAAGTTAAAAAAAAAGGTGAATATTGCTTCATGTTTTTAGGTTTGCATATTATAAAAATAGATTTCTTGTCTAAATTATTTTCTAAAAATTTTATTCTTTTTCTACGTTCTAAATTGATTGATTTAATTTTTTTTAAATTTTCGTTTCCAATAAAACAAGAAATCTCATCTGAATTGAAATTTAAAGATAAACCTTTGTACAAATCATAATTTTTAGGATTAAAATTTTTTGTCTGAAACTGTTTTCCTCTATCTGCAAGCGATCTTATTAAATCATAATATTTTTTTTTTTTGTAAATATTATACCTCCTGTTCCATTGGAAACTAAATTTTTTCTATACATTGTGGAAAAACATGAAATATCACCAAAAGTGCCAATTGCCTTTTTTTTTACATATCCCCCGTGACTTTGAGAACAATCCTCGATGAATCTTATTTTTGGATATTTTTTTGTTATTTCTCGCAAGTTCATTTTTTCCGGAGCAATACCTCCAATATGAGAAAGGATGACTAATCTCGTATTACTATTAATTTTTTTTTTTAAGTTTTTCAAAAGATATTTGGAAACTAGTTTCTTCACTATCACAAAGTTTAATTTTTTTAAAACCAGCTAATAATACCGCGGAAAGTGTACCCAAGTTTGTTACTGGCGGAAATATTACTTCGTCTTTTGACGGATTTTTTAAAAAAACTCTACAGGCTATATACAAAGCATTAGTTCCTGAATTGACGGCATCAGCATAGCCATTTTTATAATTTAAATATCTACAAAAATTTCTTGTATATTTTCTTTCATAATGAGATTGATAAGAGATTTCCTCTTTATTTTTTTATAAAATAAAAATAAATTTTGTAATTTTTTATAAACTTTAAAATCTAAAATGTTTCTTTGCATAGTTTGAGTACTAAAAAAAATTATCTTTAATTTGTAAAATTATATATATATTTCGTTATTAAATTGTAACCATATTCATTAAAATGACCTTTTAGTGAAAAGGGATATAAAATGAGAGGATTTTCAACATTTTTTTTAATAAATTCATGTAAATCTATAAATTTGATATTTTTTTTTAAAATTTCTGATTTTAATTTGTTGTAGGCATCTTCTTTAAAATCAAATTTATATCTGTAATATTCAGGGATATACACAAAATAAAAGTCTATTTTTTTATCTCTAGTGATTGTTTCTACTTTATCAATTATTCTTAAAAAATTATCTAATTTAAAGTTTTGCTCATCGACATACTCTTTTTCTTTAAGCCTGTCTGTTATTAATTGTCTTGTAAAAAAAAACTTGAGAAACCTGGTTACCTTAAATTTTAAACTTTCTTCATTGCTTCTCTCTAAAACCTTTTTTTCATGTAAGGCAATATTAATTTTATCAATACTTTTCTGCTTTTTTTTTAAATTTTGACTAAATTTTTTCTCTGAAAAATATTTTCTTAAAATTTTATTATTCATTTCGTTTTTTAAATCTTTTAAATCATTGCCTTCATAATATAACCATAGAACTTTATTTACTTTGTTAGGCAAGTATTCCTTTAGTGTTGCAAGTTCAATTAAAGGACCGTTTCCGGCCATTCCTAAATTTAAAACATTTTTAGAGGATAATCTCCTTAATACTGAAGCTATATCATGAGGTCTATTCACACTAGCGCCGTGAGTGTATGAGTCTCCTATCAAAACATATTCAAATTGATTTGAATCCCATTCCTCATCAGGATTGTTAAATCCATATCTATCGCTAATATAAGAGAAATAATTTCCACCTTCATTTCCATAAACTGTCATTGAGTTAGATATGCCTGATAATGGAAATATATTTAATTTCCCAGTAGAAATATAATTATATGGCCTTATAGATATATATGCCTTTTGTTTCGTCTCTCTGAGATCTATTAAAAACTGTAATCTACTTCTTAAATCAAAATTTTTTCCGTTTTCCATTGAAAGCTTGGCTCTAAGTCTTTTGTCATTTTTCCAACCACCTTTCCAAGTTAGGTAAGTTTCAAAACTATAAAAAGAAAAAATTATACCTGAAAGAATTATAAGAAAATATTCTTGAAATTTTTTTTCAAATTTTAAAAAAACATAAGTTATCAATAAAGAGATTATGTTTATTATAATATATGGCTGATAGTACTCTCTTTTTGTTCCATTATAGATTATTTCAGACCTAAACAATACATAAGATAGCAATACTAGTAATACACAAATTAGAAGTTTAAAAATTATATTCATAAAATAAATTTAATATAATATATACATTAACAATTATGAATATAAATACATCAAAAGAGATAAATATTATTGATATTAAAAATAAGAAAAGAAATATCAAATTTAAATTTAAAAAATTCACAAAAAAAAAATTTAATAAAATGAAAGATTATGGATATGAATATTTCGATGATAAAAATTATCCAGGCTATTCTGGTTTTAAATATAACGGCGCATATAAAGAGGCTGCAGCAAAATTAGTAAATTTTTTTAAATTAAAAAACAGATCAAAAGTTTTGGATGTCGGTTGTGCTAAAGGGTTTTTGCTTCACGATATAAAATCTATAAATAAACAAATAGTTGTCCGAGGAATCGATGTTAGTAAATACGCTATTGACAATTCATTAAAATCCGTGAAGAGATTTTTAAAGGTTTCAAATTCCACAAAATTACCGTTCAAAAATAAAGAATTTGACTTAACTATCAGTATAGATGTTCTGCAAAATCTGGATGCGCAAAGTTTAAAAAAAACTATCAAGGAAATCAAACGCGTATCAAAAGAAAGTTTTTTAGTAATCGAGTCTTATGATAGTAAAAAAGAAAAAAAGAATCTTTTAAAATGGGAAATACTAATAAAAACTTGTAAATCAAAATCACAATGGAGATCATTATTAAAAAAATTAAAATATAATGGATATTTTTATTTTAAAAAAATATCATGAAAAAAAAATTTCCAATATTTATATTAGGATGTGACAGATCTGGAACTACGTTGTTGAGACTTATAATGGACTCATTTACCAATATAGGTTGTCCTTCAGAAACTAAATTTATTTATAATTTATTAAAAATTAAAACCGATACTGCTTCTCATGTAGGTATCAAAACTTTAAAGATTTCTGATAAAGAATTGTTTTCTTTTTTTAAAAAAACTATTGAGAAATTTATGCAATCTTATTTAAAGTCTAGAAAGAAAAAACGCTGGTGCGAAAAAACAACTCATAATTTATTAAATGCAAATTTACTAAATAATATATTTAAGAAAAAAGTATTATTTATTGGCATCGTTAGAGATCCTTTAAATGTAATAAATTCTCTAAATAATAAAAACATTAAAGAATTTAGCGTTTTAAAGAAGTACATGAAAAATAATAATAAAATAAATGCATGTGCACAACATTGGTATGAAATGAATAATAAATTAAAAGTTTTTGCAAAAAATAATAAAAAAAATTTTTTACTAATAAAATATGAAGAATTAACTGTTGAACCACAAAATACTTTAAAAAAAATCTGCAAATTTATAGATGAAAAATATAACCCTAATTTCATAAGTTATTGGAATTTTAAGCACGAGTACTTTTATGATGACAAAATAGCGGTGAGGAAAAAATATATAAAACTAAGAGAAATTAACAAAACCAATAGAAAAAAAATTTTAAAAAAATTAAAAAATAAAAATAAACTAATGAAATTATCAAATTATTATAATTATAAAATTTAGTTTTACGAATTACTTGTATTTTTTTTTATTTTAAATATTTCGTTTACTTTTCTTAAATCACCAAGATTTACTAACGAAAATTCTTCGAGAGCGAAATATATTTTTTTTTTATTCTTTATAAAAAAAGTAAGTATTTTTTTTCTTTCTTCATTTTTTTCAGGTAACATAAAAACAGAATAAAAAATCACTCCATCAATTGATTTAATATTTTTTAATACTGATTTTAACATTAAATAGCAGTTTTCCATTTTGTACTCTGTTGCACTAAGTTTAAAAAATAAACCTTTTCGTGTCGCAAAATCTTTAATAACTAAATTTTGAACTCTTTGAGGAATAAAATTTCCATCAATTTTTCTTGAAAAAATGTAGCCTCTGTATCCTTTTTTTTTTTTATAATTTTGGAAACTCATAATCTAAACCTAGTTTTGATGCTGGCTTAATGTTAATTGGGTAAAAAGTTTCTGCTAATCCTTTTTCATGATAAGGTGAAAAGACTGATTTAAACCTGCAATTAAAACTAAATCTTGTAATTTTTTCATTATTAACTTTGTTTCCGTGAATAATTTGATGAGAAAAAATCAGCATTTCCCCAAAGTTAATTTTTAGAAATTTTATTTTTTTTTTTATTTTATTTTCAATTTTATCTAGTGAAGTAGTTTTAGTAAAATATTTATATGCTTTTTTTGAATCTTTTAGTGATAAAATATACATAGAACTGGTTTTATAAACAGTTGAAAGCGGTATCCACACAACAACTTCAAACGGAGAGCAGCCGGACCATACATCGGAATGTATAGGCAATAAGGAACTGTCATCATTTGGCATCTGTATGCTCAAGTTCACTTTTCTTTGCATTGCAATTTCATTTCCGCAAATTTCATTTAGATATTCTTCCGCGAGTTCATAATAATATTTCTTAAACCATTTTTGATCATTTATTTCAGAATATATTTTCATTCTTAATTGATTTAAATTTTTAACATCAATATACTTATGAAAATTACATAAGACACTTTTGTCGCGATTCAGTTGTGATTTTAAAATTTTATTTGTTAATTTTTTTTTTTTTAATGATTTAACAACCGCGTGCTCTACTTTTTTTTTAATTTTCCTTAACTTTTGTATTTCATTTATTTTTATAATGCAGTATCCATTTTTAGCAAAGCTATTTAAATAATTATGTTTAAACATAACAAAAATATACAATAAAATTTAGAAAATGAAAATTTTAATTACTGGAGGTGCTGGGTATGTGGGTACAGTTTTGTGTAAAATGATGAATGTGAAGTTTTAAAGAAAATATATTTACAAAAACCCCTTTGATGTTCCAGATTAAAATTTTATGGGACCATTCTGATGAAAAAAAAATTTTTAATTTTAGGGTCTAATAGTTTTGGTGGCTCAACATTTGTAAATTACTTGTTGAACAAAAATCATTCAGTGTTTGGCACTTACCATACATTTAAAAATAAAATTAATTTAGTTTATTCATATAATAAAAATAATAAAAAATTTACAAATATAAGAATCGATAGCTCTAAGAGTTCTGATAATAAAAAACTAATAAACATTTTAGAAAAAAATAAGTTTGACTATATAATTGATTTTTCTTCAATATGTATGGTCGATTATTCATGGATTAATCCAAGCTATTATTTTAAGGTTAATGTTCAATCAAAAATAGATCTTATTCAAAAACTAGTCGATATAAAATTCAAAAAATATATATTGATCTCTACACCTGAAGTTTTTGGATCAACTTTTAAGCCATTAATGGAGTCCTCAATATCACACAATCCCTCAACACCGTATGCTTTAAGTAAATCTTATCAAGAAAAGTATATGAAGCTAATTTTTAAAAAAAACAACTTGAATTTTAATATTTGTAGATTTTCAAATTTTTATGGCCCAGGACAAGCAACATATAGGCTCATACCTAGAATCATATACTCAATTTTATTTAATAAAAAAATTATTATCCAAGGAAAAGGAAAAGCTGTAAGATCATTTATCTTCGCAGAAGATTTCTGTGATGGGATATACAAAGTGTTAAATAATTATTGCAAAAATAAAACTTTTCATTTTTCAAATAAAGAATTTTTGACAATTTTTGAGGTTTATAAAACTATATGTAAAACCATGAAGGTTAATTATTTAAATTATTTCGATTTCGGACCTAATCGTATACACGAGGACCCAAATTATAAGCTCAATTGCAAAAATAGTTTTAAATATTTAAATTGGTCTCCAAAATATGATATTGAGAGAGGTATATCAGAGACAATAAAATATTTCACACAACATAAAAAATTATTTATGAAATCAGAAATGAATTTTAATAAAAACTTATATATTTAGTATGAAAAAATTTAATTTCTTGCCAAGTCAGTATCTCAAAGACTCAAATATGACCTCAAAGCACAACTATCTGGGTGAGCAATTTTCAGATTATAAAAAAATTTTTAAAAAAATAGAAAAAATAGTCAAACAAAATGATTTTACTTTAGGAACAGAAGTAGACACCTTTGAAAATAATATTTCTAAACTATTGAAAGCAAAATATGTTGTTGCAGTTGGAAGTGGAACAGATGCACTAATGTTAAGTCTTAAAGCAGCAGGTGTTAATCCTGGATCTGAAGTTATTACAACCTCATTTACATTTTATGCAACTATAGGAGCGATTGTTACACTTGGCGCAAAGCCTATATATGTTGATATTAAGGACGATTTTAACATTGATCCAAAAAAAATTGAAAAAAAAATTACCAAAAAAACTAAAGCAATCTTACCAGTTCACTGGGCTGGTAGAGTTTGTGATATGAAAGGCCTGTCTAAAATATCAAAAAAGTACAATATCCCTATTATTGAAGATGCCTGTCATGCCATTACAGCAAAAAAGGGAAATGAATATGCTGGAAAATTTGGAGACTTTGGATGTTTTAGCTTACACCCATTAAAAAATCTCAATGTGTGGGGTGATGGGGGATATGTTGTAGTAAAAAAAAAGAAGGATTATAAATACTTACAGTTGTTGAGGAATCATGGTTTAATCAATAGGAATAAAAATTTAATTTTTGGCTACAATTCAAGGTTAGACACTATACAGGCTGTAGTGGCTAATCATTTATTAAAAAAACTAAAAAAAATTACAAATAAAAGAATCAGTAATTCAAATTTTTTAGATAAAAATTTATCGAAAAATAAATTTATTGAAATTACTGAAAGGGAAAAAAATTCGAAAGAGGTATTTCATTTGTACTGCGCAAAAGTTAAAAAACAAAAAGATAGAAATAAATTAATTAATCATTTAAGAAAACATAAAATTGATGCTAAAATTCATTATCCAGTAGCAATGCATCTTCAACCTGCTTCAAAAAAAATAAATGCTCACAAAGTGAATTTACCCAAAACAGAGGATATTAGTAAAAGAATTTTTTCTTTACCTGTACATGAATTTATTTCAAAAAAAGAACTAAAAAAAATGGTTAATCTAATAAATAATTTCTATGGTTAATTACTACAATATAGATAAAGAGTTTTCCCGTATTAAAAATTTTTTTTTGAAATCTATTAAAAAAGAATGTTCTACAGGAAATTTTATTTTAGGTAAAAACTTATTAAATTTTGAGCATAATATATCAAAGTTGCTTAACTCAAAATACGTAATTGGTGTTGCTAACGGCACAGACGCACTTGAATTAGTCAATTCAACACAGAACAAGAAGTAATTAAAATTTGTAAGTTTATTAGAGGCTTTTATTCTTAAAAATTCTTTTTAATTGTTTTATTGTATAAAAGTTTTGATTATCCAGATTTTTTTTTTCTTTAAAATATTCAGAAATCTCATTTATAGCCATATCAATATTCTTTTTTGGTCTAAACCCTATTTTTAAAAGTTTATTAGAATTTAATCTATAACTTCTAGGATCGTTTGTGTTTTTTATTATCTTAATTGAACATGGGAACTTTTTCCGAATTATTTTGGCTATATTTAAAATTGACAAATTTTCAAAACCCGCATTGTACGTTCCACAATATTTTTTAGAACATTTTAGTAAAAAAATATATAAATCTGTAATATCATCTATATGTATATTTGGTCTAATTTGTGATCCTCCATAAACTGTAATTACTTTATCTTTAATTGCTTTATAGGTAAGAATATTTACAGTTACGTCTAACCTCATTCTCGGAGAAAGTCCGCATACAGTAGCTGGTCTTATAATAAAAGTTTCAATTTTTTTACTATATGATTGAATTACTTTTTCTGTTACCATTTTCACTTTGTTGTAAAGTGAAAGGGGTTTTAGATCTAAATTTTCTGTAACTTTTTTTTCTTTTTTAAGACCATAAACAGATCCAGATGAAGCATATATAAATCTTTTTACCTTATTTTTAACACACTTATCTAATAATATTTTAGTACCAAGTGCTGATATTTCCCAACTAAGATTTTTATCTAATTCACTCATTGGGTCATTTGCTATTGAAGCCAAATGGATGACACAATCAATTTTTTTTAAATCTTTATTAGTGATATCTTGTATATTTTTTTTGATATTTTTAAGATTTCTATGATTGTTTAAATAATTTCCAAACCATTGTGTATCTATATTTGTAACCTTATGTTTATTATTTAATAATTTTGGTATCAAAATTGAACCTTTATAACCACATCCACCTGTAACTAAAATATTCATTATAAATTATAACCAAATAATTTTGATAAGTTCTTTAATTTTTTTTTATTATTTATCCTATTAAATATTCTTTTTTTTTTCACTAAAGTTTTGACATATATTAGAATTAAAATTAATCATTTTAAACTTATAACCATATATTAAAAAAGTTAAAGCCATGAGAAATAGAAAAAAATGTATTAAATTTTCAGCAGGTTTAAACTTATTTATTTATATAGAATAATGAAAATATTTTATAAAAAATACTATATTAAAAAAAATATATACCCATAGATATACGTCAAGAGATAGACCATTATAATAAAACTAGTTATAATTAAAAAATGAAAGATATAAAAAAAAAATTATTGGAGTAGACAATAAC
>MDTG01441877.1_pt1 | contig 13386 bp, 11 predicted proteins | sample 811421 | NCBI WGS metagenome assembly MDTG01 (sample SAMN05326645, study PRJNA326480) | marine metagenome | isolation source: seawater | place: Pacific Ocean: South East | collected 2011 | reverse complement strand
TCTTGATGCTTTTGCTAAAGTTACGTCAGTTTCTGTTACCATACCTATATCTGCCAAAATTATTTTGGGTTTCACTTCATCGTGTTTAATTTGATTAATTGCGCTTTTAATAGCCTCTGAAGATCCATGAACGTCTGATTTAATAATCAAATTCAAATCTTGAGATGAATTATTTGAAAATGCAGATTCTTGGGTTGCAAATGATAATGGATTCTTTATGTCCTTTTTTTCCTCTGCTCTATTTTCACTAAGATTTTTTGCCTCTTTTTCATTATTCAAAACAATAAAATCATCCCCCGATTTAGCAGCACCGTTAATTCCTAAGATTTCAACAGGTGTTGAAGGAATTGCTCTCTCAATATTTTTGCCTTTATCATTTATGATTGCTCTAATTTTCCCCCATTTAATTCCACTAACGAAAAAGTCCCCTTTTTTTAGAGTTCCACTTGTTATAATAATATTAGCCACCGGACCTCTTCCCGTATCAATCTTAGACTCTAAAACTACTCCTGTAGCTTTTGACTCAAAATCAGTTTTTAAATCCAATATTTCTGCTTGTAAAATTACTGCTTCCAGTAATTTATCCAAGTTTAATTTTGTTTTTGCTGATATCTCAACCATCAACGTATCTCCGGACAAGTCTTCAGCGATCAATTCATGCTCCAATAATTGATTTTTTATTTTTTGAGGATCAGCGTCAGGTAAATCACATTTATTTATTGCAACGACTATTGGAACTTTTGCAGCTTTAGCATGCTTTATTGACTCTATGGTTTGTGGTTTTACGCCATCATCTGCAGCAACAACTAAAACAACTATATCAGTCAATTTCGATCCTCTTGCACGCATTTCTGTAAAAGCAGCATGACCAGGAGTATCAATAAAAGTTAAATCATTATTTCCACTTTTTATTTGATAAGCTCCAATGTGTTGTGTTATTCCACCAAATTCTCCAGATACAACATTTGCACTTCTCAAAACATCTAGTACAGATGTTTTTCCATGATCAACATGACCCATCACTGTTATTATAGGCGCTCTACTTTTCAAGTTCTCAGATCTAGAATCTTTTATCTTTTTAATAATCTCCTCAGCTTTTTCTTCACGAATTGGATTATGTCCAAATTCCTTGACAAGATATTCAGCTGTGTCTGCGGCTAGAGTTTGATTGATTGTTACGGTAACTCCCATGCTGAACAAATGTTTAATCACATTACTAGATTGTTCTGCCATTTTATTTGCTAATTCTCTCACCGTAATAGCCTCAGGAATATTTATATTTCTTTTTATTGGTTTTTGGCTCTCTCTATCATCCTCTTTGTTAATATTTTTTAATTCTTTTTGTCTTGCTCTTTTAACAGACGCAAGACTTCTTTCTCTTGTTTCTATTTCATCACTTAGGGCTCTTGAGACTGTCAATTTAACATCTCTTTTTTTTGAGCCTACTTTAGATTTTTTATCTTTATCGTCCTCTTTTTGGAATTTCTTAGTAGCCCTTTGCTCTGCAAGCTTACGTTTTTCAAAATCACTTAAGCCTAAACTAGAATTACTTACCTTAAAGTTTGCTTTGTAATTTCCACCTTTTTTAAATGTAGTTGATAAGGATTTATGACCACTGCTCTTAATAGTTTTACTATTACCTGAAAATTTAGGTTGATGCTTATTAATTATAACTGTTTTTTTTCCTTTATTATTTATACTATCAATACTTTTAAACGATTTTTTAGGTCCACCAGAAATTGTTAGTTTTGCTTTTTTGTTTTCCATTACTCATCTCTCAATCTTTGTAAATTACATTTCTAGCTGACATTATTAAATCATCTGCCTCAGATTTAGATAATGCAAAGTCCTCCAAATATCCCTGGATTCTAATTTTTTCACCCTTTATTACATCAAAACCTCCTGTTAATTCATCAGATGCCAAGTCAGCAAAATCTTCAAGTTTTAAAATCCTCTGCTCACCTAAAGTTAACAACATTCCGGGCGTTAAACCTTTTAGATTAATTAAATCATCAGAAATTCCCAAGTCTTTTATTCTCTGTGAAATATCTTCTTGATCTTTTTTATGAAATTCTTTTGCTCTCTCGATTAAAGCTTTAGCTGTATCTTCCTCAATTCCTTCAATTTTTTTGAAATTTTCCAAAGAACTATCTTTAATATCATCAATAGTTGAAAAACCTTCAGCAACAAGTAATTGTCCCAATGTTTCATCTAACTCCAAATTTTTAACAAAATTTTCTGTTTTTTCTTTAAACTCTTGTTGTCTTCTCTCGGAATCTTCTTGATCTGTCATTATATTGATCTCAAAATTCAACAATTTTGTTGCAAGCCTCACATTTTGTCCTCTACGTCCTATGGCTTTACTTAAATTTTCCTCAGTTAAGATCACATCTAATTTTTTTCTTTCAATGTCAACGTTTACTCTTTGGACCTCAGCAGGAGACAATGCATTTGAAACTAAAATTGCTGGATCCTCTGACCAATTTACAATATCAATTTTTTCACCTTGTAACTCATTAACAACAGCTTGCACTCTCGACCCTCTCATACCAACGCATGCACCCACTGGATCTAAAGAGGTATCAATTGCTTTAACACAAATTTTTGCTCTACTTCCAGGATCTCGAGAAGATGATTTAATCTCAATTAATCCGTCATAAATTTCTGGTACCTCTTGAACAAAAAGCCTTTCCATAAATTTTGGGTGGGCTCTAGACAAAAATATTTGCTGACCTTTATTTTCTCTTCTTACATCATAACAATAAGCTTTAACTCTATCTCCTGCTTTTATATTTTCTCGAGGAATAAGCTCATTTTTTTGTATTATTGCTTCAGTTCTTCCCAGGTCTACAATAACATTACCAAATTCAAGTCTCTTCACTATACCACTTAAGATAGTATCTTTTTTGTCTTTAAAATCATTAAACTGTCTTTCCCTTTCTGCTTCGCGCACGTTGAAGCTTATTACTTGTTTAGCAGTTTGGGCAGCTATTCTTCCAAAATCAAATGCTGGAAGTGGTTGTAGAATTTCATCACCAATTTTTTTATCTTTATTTTCCTCATTTAAAGTTATTGCGTCTTTCAACTTTATCTCGGTGTTAGAATTTTCTGGATTATCTGAGATTGTCAGCTTTCTGAAAATTTCAATGTCTCCATTTTCTCTATTGATTGCAACTTTAATTTCATTGTCATGACCAAACTTTGATTTAGCGGCTTTAGCAATACCGGTCTCCATAGAATTTATGATCAGTTCTTTGTCTATAGCTTTTTCTAATGCAACCGCTTCAGCGATTCTTAGTAGTTCTAATTTATCAGCTCTTTTATTTAACATTTTTGTTTAATCCAAAAAAAAATGGGCCAAAGCCCATTTTTGAAATCAATTATTTACTCGAAATATAGTAAAGTTTTATATTTATTCAATAAAAACTATTTAGTAAAAACACTTGTTTTATCAGTATTTTCCCAAGAAAAAGCTCCGTCTTTTTCAGGTGTTCTTCCAAAATGTCCATAGGCAGCTGTTTTTTCATAAATAGCTTTATTTAATCCTAACATTTCTCTAATCCCCCTAGGGCTTAAATCAAAATTTTCCTTAATTTTTTCTAAAACGAATTTATTTTTGTCTAAATCATTATCAAAAAGGTTTACGTAAATTGATAAGGGTTTTGATACTCCAATAGCATATGCCAGCTGAATCAAACATTTCTCAGCAATTTTAGAAGCGACAATATTTTTTGCAATATACCTTGCTGCATATGCAGCTGACCTGTCGACTTTAGTTGGGTCTTTTCCTGAAAAGGCTCCACCTCCGTGTGGTGCGGCTCCACCATAAGTATCAACAATAATTTTTCTCCCAGTTAATCCGCAATCTCCATCGGGACCCCCGATCACAAAATTGCCAGTTGGATTTACATAAAATTCTTTTTCATCAAAATCTTTCATAAATTGTCTAGGTATCGAATTTAGTAGATATGGTCTAAGCATTTCTCTAACTTGCATCTGATTAACATTAGCTGAATGTTGAGAAGATATAACTACTGACTTAACCATAGTGGGCTTTCCATCCAAATATTGAAATGTTACTTGACTTTTAGAGTCGGGTTCAATATTTTTTAATTTTCCAGATTTCCTATCCTCAGCCATCATTTTTAAAATTTTGTGTGAGTAATGAATTGGCGCAGGCATCAAAACCTCAGTTTCGTTACAAGCATAACCAAACATTATTCCTTGGTCTCCAGCTCCCTCATCTTTATTTCCTGAAGAGTCTACACCTATCGCAATATCAGATGACTGTGAGTGAAGATGAGATTCTACTTTAGTAGCCTCTTTCCAAGTAAAGCCTTCTTGGTCGTAGCCAATGTCTTTAATACAATCTCTCACTTTTTTTATCAAAACATCTTTATTTATTTCTGGACCTCTTACTTCGCCAGCTAAAACAACTTTATTTGTGGTTGTAAGTGTTTCACAAGCTACTCTAGAGTAAGGATCTTTAGACAAATAAGTGTCTACCACCATATCAGATATTCTATCTGATACTTTATCTGGGTGTCCCTCTGAAACCGACTCGCTTGTGAAAAGAAAGTTTTTTAAATTACTCATCTTTAATTCTATTAATGGAAAAAATTAAAAAAATATACAACAAAATTATTAACATAAAAATTTTATTACCATAAAAAGAAAATATTGTTGGATCTATAACTCTTCTTTTTTCAAAATCAATGAAACCATTTTTGCTATAATCTATCTTTTTTTCGATCTCTCCCAATGGATTAATTATTGCTGTCATGCCATTATTAGCTGACCTAATAACATATTTTCCTGTTTCTATGGCTCTGAAAATACTGTGAGCAAAGTGTTGTTTGGGCCCAATAGATTTACCAAACCAACCGTCTTCCGATATATTAATTATAAAATCGTAATTATTATTTGTAGTTAAATTACCTGTGTAAATTATTTCATAACATATCAAAGGTAAAAACTTAAACTCCTGAGAGTTATTCTTAATATGAATAATTTTTCTTTCTTCTCCTTTAGTGAAAGAACTAATATTATTTGTAATTATTTTTAAACCAACTTTGTTAAATAAATTTTCAAAAGGTAGAAACTCTCCGAAAGGTACTAAGTTAACTTTATTGTAATTTTGAAGCAAATTTAATTTATTATCAAATAGTGACAATGAATTAAAATATTCATAATTTCCATTAACTAACGATCTACTTGAAATACCAAGTCCAATTAAATGATTTTCACTAAAGTTTTCATTAAACAACCGCTTATATAACGTCAACTCATCCAGATACGTATTTGGTATAATACCCTCTGGCCATAAAAAAAAAGTTTTTTTACTAGGTTCGGGCGAACTTAAATTTATCAACTCATAAATTGTTTTCTCTGTCTGATTGCTTATGTAAAATCTATCTAAACTTATATTTGATCCAATAACCCTTATTAGATAAGGATTTTCTATAATTTCTTTATTTAAAAAATTTTGTTTATAGAATTTTCCATAAGATAAAAATAATATTGGAATTAGTAACATTAAAATAGAAACAAAAACCTCAACTTTTGATTTTCGTAAAATATAAATTGCAGGTGCAGAAAAAAAGCTAATAATCAAAAGATTTAATGAGTATGTTCCAATAATAGATACAAAACTTATTATTCTGAGATTTTCGGAGAGACTGTAAACAAATAAATTCCAAGGGAAACCTGTAAGTATATTTCCTCTTAAAAATTCCACCAACCCAAAGAGAAGAGAAAATAAAAGAAATGAACTTAATAATTTTCTAAATTTTAATTTGTAAAAAATAAATGTTACTAGACCATAAAATAGCCCCAAAAAAGCTGGAATGAGAATTAAAGCTATCGGTATTAAAAAGTTAAAATTTGGATCAAAAGTAAGTGATATAGTTATCCAATATAAATTACTTAAGAAATAACTAAAACCAAATAACCAACCATAAAGAAAAAAAAATTTGCTTTCTCTTGGATTGCTAATTTTTTTATATAAAAAAATAAAAAAAGTACTTAATGTGAAAAAATTTATTAAGAAAAAATTTAAGGGCGGAAGACTTAGAGATGTTAATCCACCCAAAAGTAGTACAAGTAATATTTCTATTATTAATTTTTTATTCAACTTAAATTAAAATTTTTTTTACTGATCTAAATATTTTTTGTTCTTCATGAAACATTATCTGATATTCCTTTTCTCTAATATGATTAAAATTCAATAGATGTAGAAAACCATGTATAAAAATTTTTGTAACTTTTTCTTTAAAATCATAATTAGTAATATTTTTAGGTTTATTCATATAATTAAAACTTATAATAATATCTCCTAAATAAACTTCTTTAAAATTTTTAAATTTTTTTTGAAACGGAAAAGAAAGTATATCTGTATGATTATCTTTTTTCCTAAATTTTTTATTCAATTTTTTAATATTTGTATTGTTAGAAAGTAATAATGTTAAATAAACTTTTTTATTTTTAAATGTAAATTTCTTTGGGAAATACTTACATATTTGGTTGAAAAAAAATTCCTTTTTTTTAATTTTTTGTGACCAAGATTTTTCCTCGGAAAGAACATTAACCTTGATCATTGTTTTTAGAATATGCGTTCACAATTTTTGATACTAAAGGATGTCTCACAACATCTAAATGATCAAAATCTATAACTGATATTTCATTTAAATGAGATAATAACTTTTTTGCCCTTTCCAAACCTGACATTTGTTTGTTTGGAAGATCTATTTGTGATGGGTCACCATTAACTACAATTTTTGAGTTTTCACCAATCCTTGTTAAAAACATTTTGATTTGAGTATCTGTTGCATTTTGAGCTTCATCTAAAATTGCAAAAGAATTTTTAAGAGTTCTCCCCCTCATAAATGCCAAAGGAGCAATCTCAATATCTCCTATTTCAATCATCCTTTGAATCTTTTCAAAATGAAACAAATCATAAAGAGAATCGTATAAAGGTCTTAAGTATGGATCTACTTTTTCTTTCATATCTCCAGGTAAAAAACCCAATCTTTCACCCGCCTCAACAGCTGGTCTTGATAAAATTATTCTCTCGATTTTTTTTTCTAAAAGCATTGTAAGACCAACAGCAACTGCAAGAAAGGTTTTTCCAGTTCCTGCAGGACCAGCAGAAATAATTATATCACTCTCCCTCAACGCTCTAACATATCTTTTTTGTTTTTCAGATCTTGGGATAATTGATTTTTTTGGTGTTTTAATAATATCAGTAATATTTGTATTTTTAACTTTTTCATTTATCATAAACTGGTCAACAGATGACAAAATATCTTTGTTCTCTAAATTTCCATTATTTAAAAACTGGTTAACCAGAAATTGAATAGCATTTTTGACAATTTCATTTTTTTCTGAAGTAGATTTAATTAGTATTGAATTTCCTCTAGAATACAAGCTCGCTCCTGTAATTTTTTCTAATTCTTTTAAATTTTTATTAAATTCACCAACAACACCCATAAGTAAGTTGTTATCACTAAATATTACACTTAATGAATTATTTTCTGAATAAACAAATTTTAAAAGTTGCTGTGTATTTTTTTTAATTGAATTGTTCAAATTTATGCTACTCTCAATTTCAAACTCTCTAAAGTTACACCAAATAGTGTGTTTTGATTACTACTATTAATTTTAACTTTTACAAGCTTTCCAACATCTTCGTTTTTACCATCAAATATTACTGAAGTCATATAACTAGTTCTACCAAAATACTTTGAACTCTTGGATACTTTATTTTCTACCAAAACCTCTATTACCTTACCCTCCAAAGATTTATTCATTTTTTTCTGATAATTAAATAATTCTTTTTGGATAATCTTCAGTCTTTTATCGCTTAACTTTTTATCTGTTAAGGGCAAATGAGAAGCTTTTGTGCCTGGTCTTGGACTAAATATAAAAGAAAAAGAATTTATAAATCCTACCTTTTTTATAAGATCAAGAGTAGCATTAAAATCTCTTTCCTCTTCACCGGGATAACCAATTATAAAATCGCTGGAAAATTTAGCAGAAGAATTTTTCTTAATTATTTTTTCATAAATTTCATAATAGTATTCAATATTGTGCTTTCTATTCATTAACCTTAAAACTTTATTTGAACCACTTTGGACTGGTAAATGAACGAGTGGCATTAATTTTTTCGAGGTTCCGTACAATTCAATTAAATCATCACTCATGTCACTCGGATGAGAGGTTGTATATCTAATTCTCAAAATTTCAGGAATTTTTTCAATTTCCAAAATTAAGTTGGATAATTTATAATTTTCATTATTATAAGCATTAACATTCTGTCCCAATAAGGTAATCTCTTTGACCCCGTTTCCTGCAAGGATTTTTGCCTCATTAACAACTTCATTAAAAGGTCTAGAATATTCAGGTCCTCTCGTATAAGGTACAACACAAAAATGACAAAACTTATCACAACCTTCTTGTATTGTTAAAAATGAGGATATTTTTGTAGATGAGTTTTTTATTTTATCTAAATAATTAAACTTTGAAATAGCATCAAAATCAGTTTCATCTAATCTCTTCTGATTATCTAAATATTCCTCTATTTTATCATTTATCTTATGATAAGCTTGGGGACCGATAACTAAATCAATGAAAGGTTCTCTTTTTAACATCTCCTCATTTTCTGCTTGAGCAACACATCCGGCAACTATAACAAAAGGTTTTTTTTTTAATCTAAATCTTTTTTTGACCCTACCTATCTCATGATAAACTTTTTCTTTTGCTTTGTCCCTTATGTGACAAGTATTAAGTAAAAAACAATTTGTATCCTCAAGATTTTCTGTTTTCGTGAATCCTATTTTCTTTACTGTATCAATTATTCGATTAGTATCATACTCGTTCATTTGGCAACCAAATGTTTTGGCGAATATTTTTTTATTCATTTTTTTTATCTACTTTGACACCATAAAGTTCAAGCTTGTGATCAACTAATTTATAACCATATTTATTTGCAATTTTTTTTTGTAGCTCTTCTATCTCTTCATCCACGAACTCTATAATATCGCCTGTTTTGATGTCGATTAAATGATTGTGATCATCATTTATTTCATATCTAGCCTTTCCACCTTTAAAATCATGTTTTGTTAGTATTCCAGCTTCTTCAAAAAGCTTTACAGTTCTATATACAGTTGCAATGCTTATTTTTGAGTCAATTTTAGACACTCTATTATATAATTCGTCAACATCAGGATGATCGGACTCACCATAAGCTTTCTTAGACTCAGAAATTACTTTGGCAATAATTCTTCGTTGATCAGTAAGTTTTACTCCCTGTGATAAACATTTTTGCTCAATTGTTTCTGACATAAGTAATTTTAACCTGAATAGATAGGATTAATCAAATTTTTTTCTACTTTAAATTTTTTACATAAATCTGGAATATCCTCATATTTAATGTGTTTTTTGTTAGAAAAATCTAAAAAACTGAAACAATAATAATCAATTTTATTCACTAAATGTATGGCTTTAACAACAGATAAAGAATTTCTAATGCCAGCAAAACTGCCTGGTCCCTGATTTATATAGATATTCGAAATTTTTTTTAAATCTAAATTTCTTGATATTAAAAAATCGTTTAAAAGTATTATTAATTTCTCATAATTTTTTTTGCTATTTTCATGACTGATATTATGACTATTATCATTTAAAATAATCATGAAAAAAACTTTATTTCCAGCTGCATCAATAATTAGTTTCGCCATATTTCAATTATTCTTTTTTACAAATGCTAATTCAAAAGAAAATAATATCAAATATTATGGAAATGATAATGGTATTTTATCGATAATGTATCATAGATTTGATGAAAATAAGTATCCTTCAACAAATATTAAAATGGATATTTTTGAAAAACACATGAGGATAATTAAAGATCTTAACTATGAACTTTATGATCCTAAATCACTTGTGAATGAATTCAAAAAACCAAAAAAAAAGAAAAAAATTTTAATAACAATAGATGATGGTTTTAAATCATTTTATAATAATGCTTGGCCATATTTAAAAGAAAATAAAATTCCTTTCATTCTATTTGTATCTACCGAGGCGGTTGGTAAAAATGGTTATATGACTTGGGATGAAATAATCGAAATTGATCAATCTGAGTTTGGTCATATTGGTCATCACTCTCACTCTCATGATTACTTAATTGATAAAACTAAGAAAGAATTTACTAATGATATAGAAATTGCATCAAAAATTTTCAGAAATAAATTGGGATATATTCCAGAAATATTCTCATATCCATTTGGTGAATATTCTCTTTTTATGAAGCAATACATATCTAAAAATTTTAAGATGGCCTTTGGACAACACTCTGGGATAATTGACATAAATAAGGATAAATTTGAATTACCAAGGTTTCCAATAAATGAAAAATATGGTGAATTAAATAGGTTCAAATCCTTAATTAATTATTTCCCACTTGAGTATAAATCTCTTGAGCCTGAGGAAAAAAAAATAAATAAAAAAAACAATCCTCCTAAAATGATTGTAAAATTTTTCAATGAACAAAAAAATATAAAGAATATTAATTGCTACTCCAATGATGGTGGGAGTTGGAAAAAAACAAATTTAAGATATGATACAAATAAACTCATAATAAACTTTGAAGATCCGTTTTTACCGAGAAGAGGAAGAATTAATTGTTCATTAATGGATAACGGAAAATGGCGTTGGTTTGGAACCCAATTTATCGTGGGTGAAAACTAGATTAAACTTTCTAATTCTATACTTGAGGGAAGTAATTTTGCATCGTCAAAATCATGGAGATTATTTTGTTTAATAATTTTTTGTAGAACTTCAACATATTGATTACCTGTTTCTGCATATTTATTTAAAAATTTAGAAAGTATCATGCTATCCAGAGGTTTACCCTTATCTCTTAATTTGGCTCTTTCTTGTCTAAAATTTTTATAAGTTGAATGCGTGTTAAGATTTCTTTGATATGCTCTAACGGATGCTTGAAGTACATTAAACTTCATTACTTTATGTCCTTCATTTTTATCAGCATCTTTTGGTTTTAATCCTTCGCCTGACCAAGTCCACTGTCCAAATAATGCATTGCCCTCTTGTGCAAATCTTGATGTTCCCCAACCTGTCTCCTTAGCAGCCTGAGCTAATGCTAATGATACAGGAATTTCATCCATTCTAATTTTAAGAGTTGATAAATCTTTTGACGGAACTCCATATTGTTTATATTTTTTTTCAAGCCACTTCTTTTCTAGGTCTGTATTGTTGCTCTTATTTATAATGCTAAAAAGTCTTTTCCTATCAATTTTTATATTACTATTTTCTTTCAAAATTAATGGTAGGACGATCTGAATGAAAAAATCTTTTCTCTTAGAGGTGCTTTCAATCATCTTTATTTCGTTTGGTAGCAAAGTCAAAGCAACTGGTTTTACCAATTTAGTTTCTCTTACATCTTTTAAAGAGTAATTTGTGTCTTCAAATAATTGTTTAATAGTTGATGCGTTCAATCTTACGGTGTCATTTTCCAAATCATTTAAACTTAAAATATCAACCAATAAATCTTGCTCATTTAGGATTTTGTCACTTTGTTCCTCATCACTTGAACCATTTTTTAAGGTATAAGCTAGAACAGCTTTAGACTTGTTTTGAAAAGCCATATTTTTATTATTTGCAAAATTAATCACGATCGGCATTGCATAAAAAAAAATTATTAACAATATCGATGAAATGAAAACTCTTGGGATAGCACCAATATTTCTTTTTGAATTAAAAAAGTTTAGTGACTTTATCTTTCTAGTTATATTTTTTTTATACATAATCTAAATTGCCTCAACTTGTTTCACTTCTGGTATATAGTGACATAAGAGATTTTGGACACCTTGTTTTAATGTCATTGTAGAACTTGGACAACCAGAGCAACTTCCTTGTAATTGAACTTTTACTATACCATCCTTAAACTCTTTGAATTTAATATCTCCTCCATCTTTTGCTATAGCTGGTCTAATTTTTTGATCTAAAATTTTAATAATTCTTAACTCTACCTCCTCTAAATTTCCAGATCCTTCATTTAAACTTTTCTCTACTACAAAATCTTTACCTGTTGCATAAAAATCATTTATTAATGAAATAATAATATGCTTTATCTCTTCCCACTTAACATCATCGTATTTGTTTATTGAAATAAAATCTTTACCTAAAAAAATAGTTTCTACACCATTAACAGAAAAAAGGCCTTTAATTAAGTCGTTGTTAGTCTCATCTTTTCGAGTTATTTCGAAAGAGTCATTTTTTGAAACAGTCCTACCCGGTAAAAATTTTATCGAATTTGGGTTCGGTGTAATTTCAGTCTGTACAAACATGATTTATATATAGTCAATAATTTTTAAAATGGAACCTGTTTGTATTTTATATTTAAAAACCTAAGATTTCTTGAATTTTTTTAAGCTTTTCAGTGGCAATTTTATTAGCTTTTTGGTGTCCATTATCTAAGATTTGGTCTAAAAAATCTTTTTCTTTTAAAAGTTTTTTAATTTCACTCGATATAGGAGTAATTTTATCTACTAAAGCCTGAGATAAATTTTCTTTAAATTCAGAAAATTTTTTTTCAGAAAATTTATTAATTGTATTATCTAAATTTACATCCATTAAGCTAGAATAAATACTCATTAAATTTTTTGCCTCAGGCCTTTTTTCTAAATCCATAATGGTGGATGGTAATGGCAAAGCATCTGTTTTTGCTTTTTTAATTTTAATAATTATTTGATCTTTATCGTCAGTTAAATTTATTCTACCTAGATCTGATGACTCAGATTTACTCATTTTTCTTGTACCATCTCTCAAACTCATAATTCTTGAAAACTTTTTTTGAATTAAAGGCTCAGGTATTTTGAAAAAATCATTGGTTTTAAAATCATTGTTAAATTTTTGCGCTATATCTCGACAAAGTTCCAAATGTTGCTTTTGATCATCACCAACAGGTACATGGGTAGTGTCATATAATAAAATATCTGCTGCCATTAAAACAGGGTAGGAATAGAGCCCTACACTAGCTTTTTCTTTATCTTTACCGGCTTTCTCCTTAAATTGGGTCATTCTGTTAAGCCATCCCATCCTGGCCACGCAACTGAGTATCCAGGCAGTTTCTGAGTGAGCACTCACCCTTGATTGATTAAAGATTATACTTTTTTCAGGATCTATACCACTCGCAATAAAAGTTGCTACAGTTTCATAAATATTGTCTTTCAATTTTTTTGGATCTTGAGCAACTGTTATAGCATGAAGATCAACTACACAAAATACACACTCATTTTGGTCTTCATTATTAAGTTTAACAAAATTTTTAATTGCACCCAAATAATTTCCAAGATGGAGATTTCCGGT